>WNGN01001577.1_pt1 | contig 22554 bp, 17 predicted proteins | sample 5400561 | NCBI WGS metagenome assembly WNGN01 (sample SAMN13153379, study PRJNA577476) | soil metagenome | isolation source: 115 cm soil or saprolite under Garry oak tree replicate 2 | place: USA:California | collected 2016-06-15 | reverse complement strand
CAACGAAGAATCCGGCGGCGACCCAAGATAGGGCGAAGAAGGCGTCCATGAGAAGGACCGGGGGTAAGACCAAAACGGGCTCGTCGACTGGCCGTCGAGCGGGCGCCACCCGATGATGCCGCGGGGGGGGAGGGCTGGCTCCGCTTGTGCGCCTAGCTGAAGGCGACTGGAATGTGCGCCCTGCCAATAAGCGCATCCAGCGAGAGTGGCAGCGACTGCGCCGGACGAGTCCTGAATCGACACTGGCTGCCCTGCGTTACTGGGCAAACGATCCGAGAGCTCCCAATGAGTCTGTGGTCCGCCCACGCGGAAAGCTGGCAGAGCGACGCTGGGGACAAGGTATGAATAAGAAGAGCTACGAACAGCGGGGCTTTGTTGTGACATCGGACGTAACCGCGTTCTTCATAGTCCTGGACGACATTTCCACAGTCGTGATCACAGCGCTATACCAGTTCCTCGTGGGCGCCGATGTCTGACGACCTGACTTCTCGCCTCCGGGAGGCACGGGACGCCCTACGGTTGGTGCTGGAAGAGCAGCGGCACACCCTCGATCAGCTACTTCAGCGATCCTCCGTCCTACTTGCGGCTGCCAGCGTTCTGGCTGGCCTCTTGGCCGCCTCGTCGAGTCAGAGTTCGACGCCACTGTGGAGGCAATTGACGACCGGCTTCGCCTTCGGTGCCCTGCTTGTTTCCCTCTTCGCCGGGATCGTCGCAGTGTGGCCCCACCGGGTCCCGTCGCAGTCCCCTCCGGATGTAGGAGCGGGGGCCCCCAGCGTGAACACCTACGTGAACATGGGCTTAGAGCAGTTCCTTCGAGCACAGACAGAACAGGCGTTCACAGACATGACGACCGGTGGCTACGCCAACGTCATCCGATTCCGCCGGTGTGTGTTCCGGCTTCAGGCCGTCTCGCTGGTGATTGGCGGCGTGCTTGTTGCTGTAAACGGCGTCGTCGTGACGCTCGGACATGCTGCGCCCGAGTTTGGCAACGGCCTAGGCGCGAGCCCCTTGTCGCGGAGCCAACACATCGTTGTCATCTACGAGGAGAACCACAGCTTCGACAACCTCTTCGGCCGTTCAGGAACGAGCCGTTCCAGATCGACGACTACATCCCGCGGACGGCGACGACCTGCCCGAGGGCCTCGCAGGTGGACAAGAAGAGGTATCGGGATGGCGTGCCGAACGGGAAAGGCCTGCCGGGCGGGTGCACGCGCGACCTGGTGCACCGCTTCTACCAGGAGCAGTACCAGCTCAACGGGGGCGCGCAAAATCGCTACGTGACGGGGAGCGACGCGGCGGGGCTCACGATGGGGTTCTATGACACGCGGGACCTGCCCATCTACAAGTACCTGCACCAGGACGGCAACCCGCGCTACGCGATCCTGGACAACTTCTTCCAGGCCGCGTTCGGGGGCTCGTTCCTCAACCACCAATGGCTGATCGCGGCCGCAACGCCGACGTACCCGGGTGCGCGCGCCAATCTCCACTCGATCGTGGACTCGAACGGGATGCCGGAGAAGTACCCCCTTTACAAGCTATACAAGCCGGCCGAGCGGCCGTACGATGGCCCGCTGACGGTGGCCTGTCCATCGCCCGTGTTTGGCCTAGCCTGCGGGGACTACGCCGTCAACACGATGCAGCCCAAGTCCCAGCCGCGCGACTACCGCCGGAACCGCGGTTTCGTCCTTCCACCGCAGGCGGCGCCAACGATCGGAGACGAGCTGAGCGCGGCTGGGATCGACTGGGCCTGGTACTCGGGTGGCTGGTCGAACGCGGCCGGGCAAGTCGGGGCCCCCGGCTGGACGAACGGGACCGGCCCGAAATGCACTGATCCGGACTCGCGGCCGAACCCGTGGTTTCCGTACTGTCCGAACAAGGTGTTCCAGTTCCACCACCAGCCACTCAACTATTTCGCGAACTACGCGGAGGGCGCTCCCGGCCGGATCCACTTACGTGACGAGCAGGAGTTCATTCAGCTGGCGCAGTCGTCGAAGACGAGCTGCAACCTCAAGCCGGTCAGTTTCGTGAAGCCGCTCGGCCAGGAGAATGAGCACCCGGGATACGCGAGCGAGCACAATGGGAGCGATCACCTCGTCTCTCTGCTGAAGGCGATCGAGTACAGCGAGTGCGCAAGGGACACCATGGTGATCGTGACCTACGACGAGTTCGGTGGGCAGTGGGACCACGTCCCGCCGCCCGGCCAGGCCGGGACGCTGGGACCGCACGACATCTGGGGACCGGGCCCCCGGGTCCCGGCGCTCGTGATCTCACCGTTCCTACGAGAGGACTTCGTAGTCGACCACACACAGCACGACACGACGTCGATCCTCGCCACGATCGAGCACCGCTTCGGTTTGGCGCCGCTGTCCTCGCGGGACGCAGCCGTGAAGGATCTGTCCAGCGTGTTCGCTGCGCCCTAGCGTGTTGGGATACTCGGCCACAGCTCAAGCGGACGCGGTCGACCACTCCGAGGCCTGAAGGGTGCCAGAACTCGGATTCGCCCCGTGAGCACTCGATCGGTACCATCTCGCCCCCATGGTTTGGTTCCTTCTCTACTCGCTACTGCGCCGAGCGTTCGGGATGCGCACGAGGTCGCGCCCATCCGCCGCCTCTAGGGACGCCGAGATCCCCGTCTTACGTCACCAGCTGAGGGTGCTGCGCCGGCAGGCGGCCCGTCCGCAGCTCCGGCCCATGGACCGGGCGTTCCTGGCGGCTGCGAGCCGCGTTCTGCCGCGAGAGCGATGGGCCTCGTTCCTGGTCACGCCGCAGACCCTGCTCCTGTGGCACCGTGAGCTCGTCCGGCGGAAGTGGACCTACCGAAGGACTGGGACGCAGGGGCGTCCTCCCATCGACCCGAAGGTCCGTGACCTGGTGCTGCGCTTGGCCCGGGAGAATCCCCGGTGGGGTTACCTCAGGATCCAGGGTGAGCTGCGGAAGGTGGGCTTGCGGGTTGGAGCCACTACGATCCGAAGGGTGCTCCGAGCGAGCGGGCTCGGCCCCGCGCCTCGTCGTTCCGGCCCAACGTGGGGAGAGTTCCTCCGAGCGCAGGCCCACGGCATCCTGGCGTCTGACTTCTTCACCGTGGAGACGATCAGGCTGAAGACGCTGTACGTGCTGTTCTTCATCGAGCTCTCCACTCGCCGTGTGCGCGTCGCCGGAGTGACGGCACATCCAGAATCGGCCTGGGTCACCCAGCAAGCAAGGAACCTCACCATGGCCTTCCAGGATGAGGGACGGTCCCCGAGGTTCCTGATCCATGACCGAGACTCCAAGTACACCGGTCCTTTCGGCGAGGTGTTCCATACGGAAGGGGTGGAGTCCATCCTCACTCCCTTCCGGGCTCCTGGTGCGAATGCCTTCGCCGAGCGATGGGTGCGAACGGTGCGAGCCGAGTGCTTGGACTGGAAGCTGATCCTGAGCAGAAGGCATCTCGAGCGAGTCCTCCACACTTACCTGGATCACTACAACGCCGCCAGACCGCACCGTGGGCTGGACCTGGCGACGCCTGAGCCGAGCCGGCAGGCTCAGAACCACCCGAAACGCTGGGCCGAACTGCGTCGTCGCGACATCCTGGGAGGGCTCATCCACGAGTACATCGCCGCTGCATGAAGAAGTCCGAGTTCTGGCACCCTTCAGGGTAGGGAAGCGGGCCTCCCGTTGAGGCCTCCCAGATCCGCCAATCGAGCTCGAACGCCTTGATGCCGAGCTGTGTTGCCGCCTTCGTCATGACGTCGATTACGTCCTGGTCGCTCAGTGGTCTCCCAAGTGCCCTCTCCGCGTACCGTCGGAGATGGACATCTCGTTTGACAGTGTCGACGCCTTGGCGCATGACGAGCCACTGATAGACGGCCTGCCCGAGCCCCTTCACCCGGCCTTCGAAGTCGAGCTTGAAGGCGCTTCGCTCTGCCCAGCGCCTCAGCCGGTCCTGGTCGATGACACCGATGCTCCGGAAGTAGCGCGCAAGGTCTCGCAGTTGCTGGGCACGTGTCCAGAGGTTGTATCACCAGAGGTACTGGGCGAGGGCCACGTTCCCGTCTTGGTCCTCGGGGAACCGGGAGAACAGGAACTCGAGGTTCTCCAGGGTGCGAACCTCCGCCCGGCGACGCTCCCCGAAGTGCTTCAGGGCCTTGATCACGACTGTCGTCTGGAGCATGTAGTCCAAGACCGTCTCGAGGAGGTTCATCACGAAGTCCTCCTCGATGTAGACGCCGCTCGCCGGCGGCAAGTCGCTAGCTGCCGAGGCAACCCGCTCGGCATCCCCGTCGTTGATCATTCGAAGTTCTGATCGGTCTTCAGCCTGATGCGATCGTCATGACCTCGCGAGAGACCTGCCATCTCCGGAAGGGCGTCGACCCGGAACCCGTTTAGCAAACCGGCGCCATAGACCGGACTAGGCGACCTCTCCGGGCTGAGTTTACAGAATCGCGATCCGCATCCGCCTGAACCCAACCTTGCAGAAGAACGGTCCGCTGTTCAAGAATGAGGGCGGGCACGCCTCGATCACTGGAGGGTGGTTCCGAGCGGCCAACCTCGACACCAATAACGCTTATCCGATGGTGGAGGTGGCGGGCGGCTACCTCATCCTGAATGGCACCCAAGGAGAGGCCGGGATGACCAACGGGTACGACTGGGGGATCCAGATCGATGCTGGCGCGTTCACCGTCAATGTCGTGGGCAACCAGTTCACGGATGTGAAGGGGGTGACGCCCTGGAACACCTCGCCCACGACGCACGCGGGGAATACCCTGAATGGAGTGTGCGTGGACACGTGTTAGGAACCCCGCCGGCCTGTGGAACAGCAGCCTTGTTTCACGACGGCGGCACAGGGATCAGTGATCCTCTGCAGCGCAAGCGAGGGTATCCTCCAAGGTTCGGAGGATTCCCTCGCTTGGCGTCGGCACTCCCTGCCTATGGACCAGAGTTCACCGGTTGCTCTTCAGGACGCAAACAAACACAGGAAGCTTCTCCAGATGGGCCATGGCCGACAGCCCCGTGGTCTACGGCCTTCGTAGCCCGGCGCTGAGGATCCCAGCCGCGCCGATGCAAGAAGCAGCCAGGGACGGGCTCCCACAGCGAGCCTAGGCGACCATGTCGCGAGGGGATTCTGCCGAAGCGCCTATTGATCGAAGCGGCCGAGGACGCTGCAGCGTATTCTGTTGCCCGGTCGCGCGGCTTGGGAGGGAGCCACAATGAGCCAGGACGAAACGCCGCCTGCGTCCGGCAACCGCGAGCCTCCGGCAGCGACCCCCCGGATCGTCACCATTCCTGCCGTGGCCATCGAGGCTAGGGAGGTGCTGTTCTCCGTCCACGATTGGATCGAGCGGGCCGATCTAAAGGCGTCAATCCTGATGGCTACGGTCGCTGGCGCCCTGATAGCTGTCGGGTCTGCTTTGAGCGCTGCGATGGCGTGGGTAGATCGGAATCCTTCGCCCCGTCTCTGGGTGGAGGCGCTGTTCCTCGCCAGTGTTGTTGCCCTTCTCGTGGCCGGCTTCATGGCAGGAGCATCTCTGTACCCTAGCCTAAGACCGGAGACGAGGCCGGGAACCGACAGCGCGTCACCAGGCGATCTGGTCTACTTCGGCGGCCTTCGCGCCATGACCCCTGAGGACATCGCCAGTGGCTTACGAAGCGCCGTTGCTTCGGAATCCATCGCCGATCACTTCGCGTATGAGATCTCCGTCGACGCGAAAATTGCCTGGCAGAAGCACCGTTGGCTGCAACGGGCCATCGCCGCTCTGGCCGTCGCGGCAACCTTCGCCCTCGCTGGCTTCCTTGTATGGGTCATCATGCGCCACGTCGGCGGACCAGCGCTGACCCCGCCAGTCATCGGCCATCTCGGCAGGTGATCCTCTTCTCGCCGGCGCCCGACAAAAGAGAAGACAGCCAGCGGAGTGAGGCCCGCTTCCAGGGGCAGGGGGCTTAATGATGCTGTGCGGCGGCTCCTCGGATTGGTGGACTTGAAGTCCGGTTACGAGTCGCCAGGCCGCCCCCCTTGGGGCAGGGCACGGAGATCCCCTCGTTTGGGTATCGACGGTGAAGAACCCCCTATGCAGGCCTCCGGACCGGTGATTCAATGGCGACGCCATGCCCCTTTGTTCAGCGTGCAGATTCGAGAATCCGACAACCTTCCGCTTTTGCGGATCGTGCGGACAGGCCCTCGAACAGGTCTGTGCGAACTGTGGGGCTGCCATCGTCTGGGGGCTCATGTACTGCGGCTCGTGCGGTCATCCTGTCGAGTCCGTCCCTTCGGCACCGATCCAGCGACGGCTTCCCGGTGAGCGTCGCCGGGCAACCATCCTGTTCGCCGATCTCGTGGGCTACTCAACCCTGGCCGAGTTCATGGATCCGGAGGATCTGGAGCGGCTGATCTCGGTTGTCCAGGCCTCTATGTCTGCGTCGGTGCTATCCCGCGATGGCACGGTCGAGCGCTTCATCGGTGACGCGGTGCTGGCCGCCTTCGGCGTGGCCACTGCGCACGAAGACGATCCTGACCGGGCGGTCGAAGCAGCGCTCACCATGCTTGAAGACGTGGGCCGACGCTCCGTGAAGATCCCTGGTGCCCTCCAGCTCCGCATCGGAGTAAACACCGGTCTGGTCGTCTCGGGTGAGCGTGGCCCGGAGGGTCGGGCAGAGCTCTATGGGGATGCCGTCAACGTCGCTGCTCGGCTCCAGCAAGGCGCCGGGCCGGGGGAGATCTTGGTCGCCGCCTCCGTTTGGCGCCGCGTCAGCGACCGTTACGAGGCTGATCACGTGGGCCTGATCAAGGTCAAGGGGCGAGAGCAGCCGGTGGATGCATACCGGATCGTCGGAGCGCGGACGATTGCAGGCCGCCCGAAGGGGCCATTGATCGGTCGCCGTGATGAGCTAGCCCTCCTTGAGCTGCTGTGGTCGAGCGCCACCAAAGGCAGCACTCACATCGTGAGCTTGGTCGGCGAGCCTGGAGTGGGGAAGTCTCGCCTGCTGCTGGAGTTCCCCGTTCGGGAGGGTGCGCTGGATATCCGAGTGAACTGCCGTTCCGTTGGCCCTTTCGGACCGCTGCTCACGGTGATCGAGCGGATCCTGGGAAGTCGGCCTCAAGATCTCGTCGAGCTTCGAAAACTGACTGCACCGATAGATGGGGTGGATGAGGAGAGTTCCGACCTGCTGGGCGCCCTCATGGGCATCTCGGGGGGACGGATTCCCGGAACCATCGTCGACGAGCACCAGAAGCGAAAGGCGTTCGCGGCCATGTGGTTGCTTCTGCAGAACGCCTCGGCCAAACGGTCCATCTTGATCACCTTCGATGACATCCACGCTGCCGACTCTTCTTCGCTCGACCTCCTCGGATTCCTTCTGGAGCGAATGCGAGGAGCGGCACTCATGATCGTCCTATCGCACCGTCCGGAGTTCGACCGGCTGGAGCGGACGAACTTGCGAGCTGGACACACCCAACTGCGACTGGAGCTCCTGTCGGCCGATGAGAGCGTTGCGCTGGCCAAGGGCTTCCTGGGCGTGACCGAGCTTCCTTCCGACCTGGAAGGCCTCCTGGCTTCTCGAGCGGAAGGCAACCCGTTCTTCATCGAGGAGCTTCTCAAGGCACTCCTCGAGCTGGGGTCTCTCGCCGTCATCGACGGCAAGGCGGTCCTAGCCAGGGTTGACATCGAGATCCCCGATACCGTCCAAGGGACCATCTTGGCCCGGACGGACCGGTTGAGCGCACCCGCCCGGTCTTTGCTCCAGCACGCTGCGGTGATCGGACTCAGCTTCTCCACCGACTTGCTCCAACGGGTGATGGAGGGCGGCCACCTCGAGCCTCTATTGGACGAACTCTCACGGACGCAGCTCCTGCTAAGGCAGGGACCCGACCGGTGGACGTTCGCCCACAGCCTGATCCAAGAGGTGATCTACGACACCCTTCTTATCAGCTACCGAAGAGAGCTGCATCGCACAGTGGCTGAGGCGCTAGAGGCTATGGCCACCTCCGATGACTCATCCCTAGAGCTCCTCGCTGAGCACTATGCCAGGGCGGCCATTCCAGAAAAGGCGCGCCACTACGCGGTGTCAGCAGGCGACTTCGTGAGCGAGCGCCTGGGGTTCGCTGAGGCGAAGAGCCGCTACCAGTCGGCGCTCCGACTGTGGGGAGAGGGCGACGAGGAGGGCCGGCTCGTCCTGATGATGAAGCTGGGCCAGGCCGCGCACCTGGCCGGAGATACCCCCGTAGCCAAGGCGGCATTCGTCGAAGCCGAGGCAGGATGGCGCGCTCTGGGAAACGACGCACAGGCTGGGGCGGCCCTGGCCACGCTTGGGCGCTTGTACTGGTTAACCGGCGACACCGAGCAGGCCAGAGAGGTGCTAGGGACCGCCACGACCCTGCTCACGCCGGATGGCCCCACCCCCGAACTCCTCCGAGCCTTAGTCTGGGGATCCACACTGGACCTGGTGGTAGGCCGGATCCAGGAAGCCCAATCGGCTGCCGCGAGCGGGCTCGAGATCGCGGAGAGGCTGGGACAGCCCGGGGCGCGCTCCCACCTGCTGACCACCCTGGTCTCCTGCCAGATCCACCAGGGCGACCTGATGGCCCTCGACCAACTTCGCGCGGGGCTTGAGGTGGCCGAGGGCTCCGGGGATGCCGAAGCCATCGGCCGCGCCTACATCAATCTGGCGACCCACCTGCAGTGGCTATCAGAGAACCGCGAGGCCATCACCTACGCCCGTCAGGGACGCGAGCGGATGCGGAAGCTCGGAGCTTCTTATCTCGAATGCATGCTGGAAGCGGTTGAGGCCGAGGCTCTGGTCGACCTGGGCCAGTACAACGAGGCAGAGGAACTGGCGCGAGAGATCCTGGGCCCACTGCGGTCGTCGGCAACGACTCCCGGTCTGGTCAAATCGGGTGGCGCCCTGACCGCCGCGCTCGCCCGCCGCGGGAAGTATGAGGAGGCACGCCAGAGCCTGAACGACACGCTTCCGCTGGCCCGCAGGTTGGGTGGGATGGAGTTCCTAGCCAGGACCCTGACGTTCGAAGCCGAGCTCGAGCACGCCCTGGGGAACTCGGCGAGCGCCAAGCAGGCCGCCGCCGAAGGGGTACGGGTCATGCTCAGTACCAAGTCCTTCGCCCACTGGTTCTGGATGCTGGGGACCGTCGCCCGGCTGGTCCCCCCCGCCGTGATCACGCCGGCCCTCGGTCCCCTCGCAGCCCTAGCGGGGAAGCACTCCCGGTTCGACGCTGGCTTGGTCGAACTGGAGGGCATCCTCAAGAAGGACGCGCTGCAGCTCGGAAAAGCCGCCGAGCTTTATGCCTCGCTAGAGCTTCCCTTTGAGGAGGCTCGCTGCCGCGCTCAGACCGAGGGCGGTTGAGCCTGACGTCCAAGCCACGCCGTCGAGACGCCCAGCGGCTCAGGGCGAACCCAATCCTCGCGGACCTGTCGGCGATCGAATCTGGCCAGACAGGCCACCCTTCCCCGGAACCGAAGTCACGGCCGCTGGCGCACGCTGAATTGGGTTGGCGGCATTGCATAGCCGTCGGGGCGGGGTGATTCTGAACCAAGTGAACACGTGCTTTCAGGTGACGCCTCGGAAACGTCCCGCCGCCTAACACGATGTAGGAGTCGCTACCGCTCATCGAGTTTGCTTCGACGTTGTAGGCAAGATTCGCGAGGCAGATGCATCCTTCGATGGAGCAAATGGCTCGCCAGTCGCTTACAACCCTGGGTTCGTCAACGACGTCTCGCTCGGATCAGGCTGGGAGGATGTCCTCCGAGCGGCGAGCGATCATGCTCGAGAAATGCCGATGTGAACCAACTACGTGAGCCGACCGGATGCGGTGGGTCGGATGGAACGATCGCGGCGACTGGCCGGGCGGGTGACCACCTTCGCCCCCCCTCGGGGGGTTAGGCCTCGGCATGTCCACGCCCCGGGAGCTGGTACCGTCTCCTCGCGGCCGATCGGGGGGACCAAAATTCCCACGTGATGGTGTGAGATTGGGGGTGTCGTGGCTCAGCAGGACGTGATCGCGGAGGGGACGAATCCGGCGAGGCGGACCTTCGCGATGACGATCTTGGCGCAGGATCCCTCCTGGACAGATAACGGCGGCATCCTGCGAGCCACCGTTCCAGTACCGGCGGACCGACTCGAACCAGGTCCACGAAGCCACCGTTTCCACGTCATAGACTATGACGCCACGACGGGAGTCCTGCTTCCTCCAGCCGAGCTGGCCAGGGCCGGCGCGGGCGCACCGGATTGGGGTTGGGTAGAGCCCGATCCATTCGCCGACAAGTCTGACGACGATTTACTGCGCGATCCCGCCTTCCATGCCCAAAACGCCTTCGCGATCGCGGCGCGAACCCTCGCTGCGTTCGAGTTCGCCATCGGCCGGCGGCTGAACTGGGGTTTCATGGGCCATGAACTGTACGTGGTCCCTCACGCCATGGCCGAGGCCAACGCCTACTATGCCGACGATATCCGCGCCTTGCTGCTGGGCTATCTTCCGAGGCGGATTCCGGCCAGTTCGCGTCCGCTGACGCGCGCTTTGCGAATGGCCGGGCGGAGCTCGCTCGACCCAGACGCCGTCTACACTTGCCTCTCGCACGACGTGGTTGCGCACGAGACCACCCATGCGGTTCTGGACGGACTCCGGCATCGTTTCCTCATGCCCGGCCTACCAGACCAGCCCGCATTTCACGAGGCACTCGCGGACATCGTCGCCCTGCTCTCGGTCTTCTCCATAGACGGGGTGGTGGAGAAGCTGCTCGGCCAGGCCAACCTTGACGGCCGGATCGCGGACCGATCGGTCACCGATGCAGAGCTGAAGCGAAATGCGTTGTTCAGGCTCGCCGAGCAGGTCGGATCGGCGCTGAAGGACGAGCGTGGAAGCGCGCTGCGCGACTCGATTACCCTCAAGCCCTCGAAGAGCTGGGCGAGCGATCCTCGCTACGCCGAGCCGCATTCCCGCGGCCAGATCATCGTGTCCATCGCGATGGAGTCGCTCGCTCAGATATGGAGGCAACGGCTAAAGGACATCACCTCCGAGGGTTCTGTCAACCGGGCGAGGGCTGCGGAGGAGGGTGCGACCGCCGCCCAGCACCTGCTCGGCATGAGCATCAGGGCGATCGATTACCTTCCCCCCGTCGAGTTCGAGTTCCCGGACTTCCTGAACGCAATCCTGGCCTCCGACGCCGCGGTGGTTCCCGACGACAAGCACGGGTACCGGAACGTGATTCGAGACGCTTTCGCCTCGTGGGGAATCGAGGCAGCGACCTCCCACTTGGTGGACCTGTCGCAGACCGACCTCGCTCCCATCTACCGCAATCTCAGCTATACCGCGCTGCGCAGCGATACCGACGAGGTCTTCCGGTTCATCTGGGAGAACCTCGGCTTCCTGGGAATCGACCCCCGCTTCTACGTCCACGTAGAGCACGTCCGTCCCTCGGTCCGCGTGGGGCCGGACGGCATAGTCGTGGCGGAGACGGTGGCCGAATATGTCCAGTTCCTAGAGGGGACACCTACCGGGCTGTTCAAGGCCATTGGGCTGAAGACGCCGCGGGAGGTCGCCTCCGGCGAGCGGATCCGGGTCCTCGGGGGAGGCACGATCGTCTTCGATCAGTTCGGCCGAGCGAGATACCATCACCGCAAGGACATCGCAGATATTAAGCGGCAGCGGCGACGCCTCCGCTATCTCGTCGACAACGGACTGTTTGACGGGAAGAGCTTGGGGGTCTCGGACGGCCTTCCCGAAGGGCAACGCTTCGCGATACTGCACCAGCCCGACGCGGACCGGCGTGAGACCTGGTGACATGACCAACGGCTCTACCCCCGCCCTGGACACGGTGCGCGTTCGTATGTACCAGGTCGGCTTCGGCGACTGCTTCTTGTTGAGCTTCGAATACACCGCACCCGAGCCCGCTCGCCATGTCCTCATCGACTTCGGCAGCCGACGGCTTGCCACGGGACTCGACTTGGCGGACATCGCGCACGAGATCCACGCCCACACGAACGGCGGACCCGATTCCGTGGTTCTCTCCCACCGCCACCAGGACCACATGTCGGGCTTTGGGGGAAGCAACACCGCGTCGATCGTCGGCCGCTGGAAGCCTCGCCTGGTCGTCCGGCCGTGGACCGAAGACCCAAACGCGCCGGCCGACGCCGACGCCCCGAGCCAGACCAGTCTGCGGGCGGGGCTGGCTCAAGGCCAGGTCTTCGCTCGGGCTCTCTCCGAGGTGATCGCTGACTCGGCACGGGGAGCGAGAGGAGACATCCGTGACCTGGCCATTGCCCAACTGGCCAACCAGGCCGCGATCGATCAGCTTGCGGGCTGGTCGAAGGGTCGAAGGGGGGTATACGTGAACTACGGACGCCCACCCGCGATCGACGCCATCGCGCCGGGAGTGACGGCTCGCGTCATCGGACCGCCGACTGTGAGCCAGCACCCAGCGGTTCGCAGGGAGCGCTCGACGAGTCCGGACTACTGGCAGCTGTATCAGGGGTTTCTCGGCCAGATGGTGCAGGCGGGCGCCCTTGACCTGGCGTCCGAGGAGCAGCCGGCGAAATCAGACGACAATCGACTGGTTGGCCCCACGCGATGGTTGGTGGAGAAGCTGCGGGGACAGGAACTGCGCTCGATACTGCGGATCGTCACGGCCCTCGACCACGCGATGAACAACACTAGCGTGATCTTGCTCATCCAAGCCGGTGACCGCAGGATGCTGTTCTGCGGGGATGCGCAGATCGAGAACTGGGAGTATGCGCTCAAGTTCGCGGACGATAGAGAGGAGGTCCTTGAGCTGCTCCGGAAGGTCGATCTGTACAAGGTGGGCCATCACGGGTCCCGCAACGCGACACCCCGGACCCTCTACAATCTCTGGACTGAGCCGGGAACGCGGGAGCGGCCGATGACCGCGCTCATCTCGACCAAGCCGGGTGTGTTCCCAGGGAAGGTTGGGAGCGGGACCGAGGTGCCCCGCGAGACACTACTTACTGCGCTTCGTCAGCGACTGACCGTTTTCACCACTATGGATCTGCCACAGGGACAAGCGTACGTCGAGGTAGCTGCACCAGCCTTCGGTGACGCACCGTTTACCGAAGTAGTTCCTGGCTGAGCGTTCGGACGCACTCCTCGATCACCAACTCGAGTGCTCGCCCGCCAGGCGATTGAGCTGCGAGGTGCTGAGCAGTGCGACTCGAGAGATCCATTACATGAGCGTGTTATCATTTTGAACGCTCAATTCGGAATCGGCGCTGACGGATTCCGGGTATCCGGGATTCCAGCCAGGAACGCCTCGTCACTGGGCGATCTCAGACCTTCGACCGCGACCAGTGGTGGAGGGTGATGAGGGCCATGAAACGAACGAGTGCGCGGAGGCCCTTTCTTGTACACCGCAAGACGTGGGCCGACTGCGAACAGTGGGCAGAGTACGACCTTGGTGTGGACCGGCGACCCCGGTCGTTCCCCCTTCGACCTGAGACTAGGATCATCCTGAGTACGCCGAGTGGCGCAATGGGTGCGTTGGCGCCCAGAGTTCCGCGGCAAGGTTTACCCAGTTCGTGCTCGTCAGAGCACGATCATCACCGTGAGGGCAGCCGATTTCTGCGGCGCATCCCTTCCTGGCAGGAACTGAGATGACTTGGCTCCCCGCTGTGCGGCCGCCTCCGACGGAAACGCTGCGGCCTTGGCGAGCCCCCTCTCTTGCGGGCAAAGTGGAGGAGGCGACCGCCCTGACGTATATCGTCGTGGAGGAGATCGTAGGCGGCACAGTCGGCTTGTCCCTATCGCCTTGGCCTGGTGCCGACAACCGAGGCCGTCTTCGATTTGCGGTCGGAGAGGATCCTGTTCACGTCGCGGTAGACGTCGAGGCATTCTGCAGTTTTCTTGCAGAGTACGACCTTACGTTCGTCCCTCCCGGTCGAGCCACTGAACAGGATGACGGACGGCCCCTGTTGATCGGAACGACACTCGCGGCCAGTGTTCACCGAACGGCGGCTACGACTTGGACCAGACCATTCCGTAGGTGGATACTTGGGCCACTGTTCGACATCACCGCCGACGCCAGGGAGGTCGCGAAGCTTGCCCACTACGCAGCGGTCACCGAGGAATGGACCCAAGAGCGCGCCGAGGCTTACGGCCTCACTGAGTAGCCCGAAGGGAGAACGCCAATGGGAAGGCCTCGATCCGAGATGGATCGGGCAATCAATACGCCAGCCCCAATCCCGGCGGATCGCCTAAGAGCCCGCAATTTCGTTTCGGCTTGCTCCGCTTCGCCGGATTCCCTGATCTACTTCCTGTTGAATGTCGGCGACGGCGACACACAGCTCGTCCTCCTTCCTGCCGACGACAGAGGGATCCGACGAGCTCTCGTGATCGACGTGGCCACGACGCGCAAGCTCCCCAGTCTCGTGGAGTCCCTCGCTGATCGCAACTTGATCCAGGAACCAGCCGATGGGACTCTGTTTCCGGTAGTCGTTGGTACCCATCCCCATGATGATCACATCGGGGGCATGCCCGAATTCTTGGACCGGTTCAGTGGGCTCATCGGGGAGTATTGGGAACCCGGCTATTACCATCCGAGCGCCAGGTACGTAGAGACGATGCGCGCACTGGAAGATGGCGGGCTCCAACACCTCCAGCCCACTAGTGGAACGAGCCGCTTTATCGGCAAGGTCAAGCTCACGGCGCTGTCCCCCGGGATCGTGTTGCGCAACCGTTTCGACTCCTACGGCACCCAGATCAATGACGCCTCTATCGCCTTGCGGCTGGAGTTCCCAGCGGCAAGGATTTCTCAGCACGGAGAGAATCGAGACTACCTTCGGATTCGCGATCCCTGGTCACTCATTCTGGGCGCGGATGCCCAAACGACATCATGGGCGCAGACCATCCTGGACTTTCCACACCTCGAGCGAAGAGAGGGACCACTCTATAAGGAGTTGAGTATCGCACTAGGGGGCGATCTGCTGAAGGGTCAAGTTTTCAAAGTGCCCCACCACGGTTCCAAACACGGGCTCAACGTGGAGCTGGTGGAACGAATCGGCCCCAAACTCACTCTGGTCTCGTGCACCAGAGGCGATGGCAGATACGGATTCCCTCACGGCTTGGCCTTGGACGCGATCAGGGAGGCCCGCCAACCAGTGGCTGCGAACCGGATGCCCAGGAAGCCGGATCACGTTCTCGGCATTCATTACACTAGCGCAGTCGACGACGATGTCCCTCCGCAGCCGCTCGGTTCCATTGCCTTGATCGTCCCTCCAAACAGAGGATCGCGAGTGCGACTGTGGCGACTCGGGGATGAGCCCACCGAGATGGTTCAATTGGATTCGGCACGCGAGTTTCTGAATCCCTAGATCTGTCAGGCTGATGGCGAGAACTGGCTCAAGACGTCTCCAGGCCGGCCTCTAGCACAATGCCTACTTCGGCGGTTGAGACGCCGAGTACAAGAAGACGTCTATTGCGACGCTCTTCCTCGGGGTCGTCGAAGGAGCAGCTAGCCGTTCGCTAGCTGAGTCAGGAGTCCGGCCGTCGTTGGCACCCAGAGGTGACGCAGGATCTTTAGGGTTTCGTGCTCAAGAGGTCACCAGTCCGAATCGGCTGGACCCGTGTTCGCAAATCGGCGAGGGATCGCTCCGCCGGCTCACGGTGGGCCAGCTTCGGTGGGGCCGAGATTACGAAATCGCGGCCCGTAGAAGACCGGTGTATCTAGATTCGTGTAGGCGGCGAGTTCCGCGTGTTCGTCGGGGTAGAGCTCAGCGAGCCGGGCAACGAGTGACGACGGGATCTCGTGTGTGACGATATTGAAGCCAGCGAGGACACGCAGGCTCCCCATCATGGTCACCGCCTTCCCGAGCGTCGGCCAGGACTGGCTCGCCGGCCCATTCCAGCAGCTATCGAGGTCGTTGAGGATGCTCCTGTAGGCCTGGTCGAACGCGGCGAGACTCGCCTCGACCTCCCCTCCGGCCGGGTCCTCCGCGAGCAGCCTCGTGTAGCCGTCGCTCGGCACGCGCAGCGTGTTCACCACCTCTGGGAACCGCAACGGATAACCGCGGAAGAATTGAGACTCGGTTTCTGGCGTCAGTTCCACGCCGTCTGCTTCGCTGTAGCGCTGACCGTAATAGATCTCGGCGAACTTACAGTAGTGCGACGCTTCATCCTCGAACTCGACGATCTCGTCGATGGCCGCCTCAATCTGTGGCAGAGGATCGCGGTCGGGGCGATCGCTGATCGTCGTGAAGCCGATGTCGTCTCCGACCTGATTCGATGTCCCGCCCTGCGTGATCGTTCTTCGCACCGCGTCGGCGTTGGCCGCGAAGGCTTCGCGGATCGCCCCGTAGAGCTTGCCGATCGTCGGATAGGCCTCGTGCTTGTATCTCTCCGGAAGTAGGAAGCTCGGCAGCTCGATGCGCATGAAGCTCTTCAGCTGTTGCCGGGAGAGTTGCGCGAGCCCAATGGAGAGATCCGGCTCGGCACCTCCCGGCAAGCCGCGCCGCGGGAAGCCGGCGTCAAGATTCTTGATCCGCGGGCTTCCGCCGATGGCCGCGAGCAGGTTACAACCGATCGCCATATGCACCATCTCTTCCATGGCGACGCTTCGGATTAGGTTGTAGGTCGTGTAGTTCTGCACCTTGAGCGAGTACATCGCCGCGAGATAGAGGGGTAGGGTCGACTGCTCAAGAGCGATCGCCGTCTGGAGCGATTCCTTCAGCCACTCGAGGTCTCGCTTGGGCGAAGGAACGGCGATGTGATCGGCGATCAGCGCCAAGGAAGAGCCCCGCTACTACGGATAGCCAATGAGAGCACGCTCGTAGCGGCAGCGTCAACCCGTCCTCGGCATCGGCTCGTTGGACAAAGCAATAGAACCGCTGCAAGACCGGGCGTGCGACTACGCGGGCGCGGTTCGACCGCTTGACAGTAGACATCATGACGCGTAGCCTCCCGAAATGGCGCTTGTGTAACGACTGGCATCGACCGTCGGATCGAGGGATTCGTGTCGCGATACTCGGACGTTGTGCTATCAGCGCCTGCACTCGCGGCAACACCGGCCTCGGCCGCCTTTCCTCCCTTGCCCCCAGTCGATTGGGGGCAGATCGACAAAAAGCCCCCGGCCGCCGTTGCTGTTGCCTACCGCGGCCCTGAGGCACCGCTGCCCCGAGCGGACGTTGCGATCCTAACCTGGACAAGCGCCGAATGGTCGGCGCTCGATCACGTCTTCCTGGGAAGTGGCTCAGCTGGGGCGCGGAGCCCCTACGAACTCGGAAGTGGCTGGTACCTGTACGGCCTCAACGCGGCGGGACTTGCCACAGATAACCCGCTTGCGCCCCTGTGGGGCTATTACAACCTCGTCGAGGTCGGGGCGGGCTCCGAGGGCCTGCTGGTCCTCCTTTTCAAGAGCGACGCGCACCTCGCGCACCCGCCCTGGATCGCGGGGCTCGAGCAGCTGCTCGGGCAGATCCTCGACGACTCGGAGGTCGCGTGGGTCTACTCGGTCGGCACCGCTGGCGGCAGCGCGGAGAGCGAGCGGCTCGGCGACATCGTAGTCACGAACTCCGCCCACATACAGTTGAAGAACCCGGGCAACTTGGGAGCGCCAATCGACAACCAGACGTTCACCTGCGGCGCCTTCCCCTCGACCAGGGTCGTTGAGGAGGCGCAGCAACTTCTCTTTCCTCTGGGCACGGTCGTAACCGACGCCGCCCTCGCGAGCCTCGTGCAGCAGCTCCACGCGCAGGTGCCCGACTCGGTGCCGTTCGGGCTGGCGGACCTCCTGAACTCATCCCTCGGGCCCGAGAACCTCGACCAGCCGACGCCGCGGCCGAAGCCGGACGTGCCGCTGCTGACGACCGACTTCTACTTCATCGCCTCAGGCGACGACGCCGCACAGTGGGCAGTGCTCGAGATGGATGACGCAGTGATAGCCTCGGTCGCCGGCGAGCGGGACCGAAAGTACGCTTTCGTCCGAAACATCTCCGACCCGATCGTCCCGGAGTTAGCGTCCCACGGCCGCCTAATTCCAGCGAGTGTGCGCGACCGCTGGTCCGGCCTCATCTACGAGAACTACGGCCTGTTTACGAGCTTCAACGGGGCGATCGTGGCGTGGGCAGCAATCGCGGGCGGGGACTGACCCATGACGGCATCGGCCGAGACCGACTACGTACCGCGGCGTCAGAGCAAGCCGCGGCCGACTGGGCAGCCGATCGAGATCGACCTTGTTTTCAACGTCACTGCGTGCGGCAGCTGTGAGTTTTTCTGGCCCGCCGACACAAAGCAGCAACCGTACGGTCCCTTCCCATCCTTCGACATGAGGGTCGGGGCGCCCGTCGACCTCGACACACCCCCGTCCACTGTCAGTTTCCCTTGGCTTAAGACGACGACCCGACCGCCGTCGTTTCCAACCCCGGAGCTGATGGACGGCTGCCGCAAGGCGCCGATCATGACGATCGGCATCAACCCCAACCTGACCGCCTTCGCGCCCGGGCAGATGGGCGCCGCCTGGTGCTATCCGAACTTCTCAGACGACCCAGAAGCCGATCTCTGGGCGAAGTATGCCTACTACTACCGGTACCGCACCGTCTACCAGGAACGGTTCGAGCTCGCCTTCGTGGAGCGGTTCTTCCGTCCGGAGCCGCGAGTCGTCGCGCCTCGGGGGGGTGTCATCGTCTCGGCTGAGCGCACGAGCAGCTCGCCGAGCTACGAGCTGAGGGTCCGCTACGACGGAGACCTCGTGGACACGATCATCCCGCTCGCCGGCGAGATCGGGGCACCGCGCTGGGTCGTGCCCTTTGACACGCATCCGCCAGCTGACCGTTTCGGCGCCGGCGACGTGATCGCCGCCACGCTTGAGGTTCCGGCCGGGGAGGAGGCCAAGGTCTACCGGCAGCAGGTCGGCTACTACGAGCAGTTCGTACCCGTCCTGGAGGCCTTCCAGGAACTCCTGCGGGCCAGCGGCCACCAGGACGCCCAGCTGCGCATGGGCGAGGACGTTTGCCAGCTCGACATGGTCGCCTGCGCCTCGCCGCACTGGAACCCCGCCTACCTCGGCGGAACCCCGGAGACCGAGGGAACGATCATCTCAAACTGCGTCTCGGTGAACGCCTGGGCGATCAAGCAGCTCGTTCAAACGAAACCGGCAGTGCTCTACCTAGTCGGCGAGGCCACGTACAACATGTTCCGTGACGCCTTCGGTGCCCTGATCGAGCGGACGCCCCCACTCGATGAGCCCGCAACTGACGGCGCCTTCACGCTGCTGGGCGGGACGACCGACGCCGCGCACCCCAGCTACATCGTGTTCGAGACGGCGGTCGAGGGAGTTCCCTACCGGCTCCGCACCCGGCTCGTCGTCACGCCTCATTTCTCTTACTCGGCTACCTTCACGCCCCAATTCCGCCTCAGCCCGGCGACCTGGCAAGATCTTCAAACATCCGATCCGGCCTGCGCTGGTTTCCTCACGGCCGACGAGCGGCTGGTCTACGTGCCGCCGCTCGACGTCGAGGGCTACACAGCCTTCCTGATCGAGCAGGACGCCGCCGGGGTTCACGCGGATCTCCAACGCCGCTTTCCGGCGAGTGCAGTCGTGCTCGAGGAGGGCTTTTACGACCCGCACGCGATGATGTTCGGTGTCCTTGCCGATCTCTACGCCTCCGGCGAGCTCGCCTACGGCCCAGTACGCGACGGTTCAATCGAAGCGCTCGAGCGGACGACCGGTGCATGCCGGTTCTGCGTGAACGATCTCTGGCAGTTCCCGCGTGGCTGCCCATACGGAAAGCCGGTTGAAGAACCCCCTCCGACCGGATACCTCGAGCAAGTGGCGGCCGCCTTAGTGGCGGCGGGACGCCCGCAAGGGCAGGGTCATGGGCCATAGCGACCGGGAGATCCCGGCCGACGCGGCCCGGGTGTGGCGGGGATTCCGCTCGCTGAGCACGCCGCTGGAAGACTTCTTCCACCTGCTCGGGACGGCGTTCATTCCATCGACTGTCGCGCTGCAGGCGAAGGCTGGGCTCGACACTTACGTGCCGACGGTCGTCGCGGGCCTGCCGGGGAAGCCGGACACTGTTCCGGATGAGACCGCGATCCTCTTTTGGGATACTCAGCAGGCCTACGTCGACGCCTTTAAGACCCTGGCCGTGCGGGCCTACCACCTGACGCACGGACCGGTTTATACGCCGGAGAGTCGTGGAGACTACCCGGAAGTCTTCAACGGTCAACTCGCCGTCGACCAACCCTCCTTCCTTGTCAGGACGCCGGCGGACTGGATGAGGGGGGAGATCAAGCACCTGATTGGCTCTCGCGCCAGCGGCGAGACCTCCGATGCGTTCTGTGCCGAAGTTGCACAGGTTGTTGGCGGGCTGCAACCAGGGGCAGGGATCGACGGCGCGATTGTCTGCGTCGGCCCCCACTACCTCGTTTATTGGGTGCTCGGCAACGCCGCTGACGATGGTACGGCCGCGCTTGCTTCGCTCTGTGAGTGGTCACATCTTGCGATGCCGCGACCGACCGTCCTTCCGGCTGGGTTGTGGGATGACTGGCCCGGAATGACCGTAGCAAGCGGGGACAGCTTCAACATGCAGTTTCGTCGGCAATGGGAATGAGCGACTCGTGCCAGCCCAGTAAACACACCTCGCAGCCGGAGATCCGGCAGTCCGGGGCAGCCGCGAAAGGAGAGTGAGCATGCCCACGCAGCCGACCATTTACCGAGTCGCCCGTGGCAACGAAGCTGAGACGGTCACCTGTGAGCAAGTGTGGACGCAAGATGGAGTCGAGCCACTGGCGGCCGCCTCCGCCCACATCGTGCCGCTCGAAGTCCTCGACCAGAGCTACCTCATTGCCATCGATCAGGCTGGCAAAGCCTCGTGGTATCGGCTCAGTGATGGCGACCCCTGGCTGGCGCGCGTGGCCGCCGCCCCGATGGACCTCAGGCAGCCATGGGACGTGGTTGAGCCCTTCGTCCTCGGCAACAACCCCTATCTGCTCGCCTACCAAGCCCAAAGCGGCGAGTTCTCCTTCTTCCCGATCGGCGAGAAGCTCTCGGCTCTCACCCCCTACGAGTTCCGCCGGCCGAGGGCACCTGGGATCACGACCGGTTTTGACGTCGTAAAGCCGATCGTCGTCAACGGCCTCGTCTACGTGCTCGCCTACAGTTCGCAGAGCGGAGACGTGAACGCTTACTCCCTCACGGTGACAGCCATCCCGGCGGCGGGGTCGCCGCCGGGTGCGCCCGCGCTCCTCGCGCTCCCGGTCTGGGTGCACCAGTGGGCGCGAGACTGGACGCGCTTCGCCTTCTTCCAGCTGGGCGGTGGGACGTTCTTCCTGAAGACGAACACCGGCAAGCTGAACGTGAACATCGACCACGTGCTCGACGTACCGAGCCAGGGCACCGTCGAGGTCGGAACGTACCTTGAACTCGAGAACGCGCTCGACCTCGACATCGTCCGTGCTTTCTATCTGGGCGGCGGTGATCCGTACTTCCTCACATACATGCAGGACGGCACGACCACTCTTTATCGCTTTCACGGCGACTGCCAAGGCTGGACGAAGCAGCTCGAGGCTAGCACCGTCGCCGGGGCAACGCACATCGTCCCGGCGCAAGCCGGCGAGGGGACGCTCCTCCTCTTCTGCTGAACGAGACAGGGAGAGACTGTCTGCGACCCTGTTGAGAAGCCTGGAGAGGAGCGGGAAGCCGGCAGAGGCAGAGACCAACGACGATCGGCGGGTTCAGACCAGGCTGAGACCCCAGCGTCGTGGCGGCTGACTCTGGGTCTGGACACCGATCTACAACATCCGCGCACGCGCAGCCAGCTACGAGTACCAGCGGCCGCGGAAGACAACGCCAAGGGCTCAGCAAGAGCAGCAGCCCAGACCCCCGGGCGGACTGAAGGCGAGAGCACCGGAATGGCTAAGCATCCAGGCCCATGCGGCAGGTCGGCGGCTGCGCAACGGCGAGCGCGCCCCGGTGGCAGCACGCCCTTCGTTCAGGAGACCTCGTGCCGTCGCTTGCGTAGCAACAAGCACTCGATGAGGAGAGCCGTCGCCGTGGCGACCAGCAAGAGGTCAACCAGGAGTAACCCTATCCTGAGCGTGTCGAAGGGACCGTGCCATGGCTTGCTCTTCATCACGTCGATGGACAGCGGGACCAGCAGAAGAACGATGAGCACCACGATCACGGCCAGGCCAGCTGCAATTCCCTCGTAAGCCATCAGCCGCCGATCGAGACTGTGCCGGTCATCTTCAGCGTTCGGTCTCGGACGGGCTCGCAGATCCTCGATCTGGGGAAGGAGCGCGGAGAAGTAGGCAAATGCGAATACAAGCAGCATCGAGATGAGAAGCGAGGCGTCAGAGATGCGGTCGTCGAGTGGCTTGATCACGTCTTCGGTTTCGGACGTGACTTAAGCCCGAACACGCCTCGGACCGCCTGGTAGGTCTCGTTGGGGAACCTCCAGATCGTTCCGCGGCCAGCGCGCTCAGGATCGGCAAGCTCAATTCTCCCGGCTTCTTCGAGGACGGAGTCCCGCGCGAAGCCCGCTGGCAGCTCGACCTCCCAGCGCTCCTCCTTCCAAACGGCCGAGTCGAGAAGCTCGGCAATCCTCCCATAGACCCCATCATGC
>WNGN01006007.1_pt1 | contig 22562 bp, 18 predicted proteins | sample 5400561 | NCBI WGS metagenome assembly WNGN01 (sample SAMN13153379, study PRJNA577476) | soil metagenome | isolation source: 115 cm soil or saprolite under Garry oak tree replicate 2 | place: USA:California | collected 2016-06-15 | reverse complement strand
GTTGGTCAAAGCAATCAACGCGACATTTGAAAGCGAGGGGCAGTTGGCTATCTGAAGCGTCGTGATTCGATCCTTTTGAGTAACCCAGAGCCGCGGCAATTTGCGAGAGGATCAGATCGCAATTTCTATCTGCCGGCTGAAAACCCGGAGCAGGTCGACTCCGTCCCACACCCGGGAGAAATTTATTGACTTCCCGAGCTCCACGATCCGGTCAATTGCGCGCTTGGGTAGCTCGCGGGCGAACTCTTGCAATTCAGACCGCTTGAACCCGAATGCTGACATCGTCTGGTCTTTGGGTTCGATCAGCCGAAGCAATTCGCGAAGTCCTTCGCATTCCTGTTCCAGAAACATCCCGCTCCCAGAGTGTGAGTCTCGAAATCGCGTGGCATCGCTGTTGAGGTGTGCCCGCGCGGGTACCTCCATTGGCGATGAGAGGATCGCATCGACCTCCCCCCCTGCGGCGTACGTATACAAGGTGGTGAGCCGTGTGATGCCCACTGCTGCGGGATATTGGACCTTTTGCTCGGCTACATATGCTTTGAGAGCCGGCCAGAATCGCTGCTTTGCCTCAGCAATGTCCACCGGCGTGCCAATCCAGACCACCATGCGAGGCGATGAGCACGCCATCTGGTCGAACCAGAAAGAGTCAGTAAAGAAATTCCGTATCAATTGATGGAAACCGGCCTCATCCTGCTCCAGCACTGCCGCTGCCTTCATAGCCGAAAACGAAAACCGGTCAGCGAAAACGACTTCGGTTGCAAGCGGTGGAAGCGGCACCTGGCGCAAGCGCGTAATCGCTTGGTCGCCGCCCCATAGTACTCGGATCTGACACCTCGCGGACAAAGCCTGTGTAATCGCATCGTCGTGCTCAAAAGATACAACTAGGCTGCGCTCCCGAACAGCTGCAAATTCTGGACGCGCCAGGATACTGTTCAGCGTGGCGATAAGCTGCGTTAATTGATCGCCACGGCGCGTCGAGAGTCGCACAATGTTCAGGTTGCCCATTAATAGCGACAAAAACCATGAATATACAAACATCGAATCGACACTTGAGGGCGCAAAATGCAGAGCGATTCCCCGCGGCAGAAAGACTCCATCGCCGCACTCAGCATTGAACCGGTCCTTGATCTCGAGAATATGAGCCTTTCGCATCCAATGCGCCAGTGCCATTAATTCTGGAAACGAACGCATGGACGAATCTGTCAGAACTGCCTTTGAAAACGCGCCGATGAAATTGATCGACTCGGTCGCAAAGGGCTGTTGGGGATACAGATTTCCCATCCGCCTCAGGTGTGCTCTCCAACCGTCGTCCGACGAATGCGGAATCAGAATTTCCACAAATCAGACCTTCTGTCCTAATGCGTATCGCTACAGCCCCTCAGCTCAGTCTCTGCGAGACGGCCCTCTACTCGGAAGTACTTACCCTTGCGCTTACATGGACAATCGTCCTCGCCTAAGACGACGCCAAGGTCCTCAGTGATCAGCACGTGTCCCGGATAACTTCTTGGAATATTGCTTAGCAATTGCAACAGCCCGCTGTGGCCAAACGGCAATGGGGCGAAGGTAACCGGATGCCGAATCAGCACGTCAGCGTAACCGGGTGCGTGGAAATGGCCTTCGGTGCATTCCATAAAAATCGAACCTATTTGCTCGACCAGGCCGTAGTAATTAAAAATCCGGCAGATCCCCAATTGTTCGTGCAGGCACCGCTTAAATTCTGCGTTCGAGACTCTAAGCTCTTCCAGCTTCTTCCACCCGCCGCCGTGGATGAGGATGCTGTCGCCGAGATTGAGCTTTTCCCGCTTTAAGCTTGCCCCATAAAAGTACCGCCAAATGAAGGAGGTAAAGCCGAAAAGGAGAAGGGTTTCGCCCTCATGCTCATCGATGAACTCCTGCAGCGCATTCCAGTTCAATTCCATGTCGTCGTTCAATAGATAAACGTGATCATGTCCGAGCTGCGAAAACCCCAGAACAGCCGCGCCTCGGGCCGAAAATGCGTCTCGTTGCTTGACAGCAGTCGCATTATCGACGATAGCCATGGGGAGGCGTTTGGAGCCGAGTAATGATTTCATTATGAAAATCAGGGCTCGTGTTTGGGCTGCCGCCGTCGCCTTATCGAGAAAAATCTTAGAGGGCTGCTGGGAAGTAGTTCCACTTGAGGTCAGCGTTTTTACGATCTCGGTGTCAGGAACGCTCGCCAGATCGATGGTTTTGAAGAGCCGCACAGGCAGTGCGGGAAGCTTCTCCAAAGACTCGAAATGGGTCTGGCCTCCGCACACCGCACTCAGAATCCGACGATAAGGCTCACAGTGTTCGGCATGCCAATACGTAAGCTCGTTGAGTTCACTGAGCAAGCGTGCCCGCTTGCTAGTTGCTGGCTCATCATAAGGAGCCAGCGGAGGGCTGAGTAAGGCCTGCATGTAAAGATCAGACGGCCGGATAGTTGACTAGATTCTGTGCCAGAGCGGGGTAATCGATTTTGCCCCTGATGGTGTGCGGGATTGCTTGGATGCAAAGCACCTGATAAGTGGTACGGCGTAAGCCATACATGCCGCTCAGGATTTCGACGACGGCCGCTTTGTTCCCAGTTTTCTCTATGGCAACAAACATGTTGTCGTCACTTCCGAAACACACCACGGAGTCGCCCGTTTTCTGCCGCAGTGCGGCTTCGATCTCGTCAAGATTGAATCGCTGACCGAAGAGCTTAAGGAAGCGTTTCATACGGCCGACTGCGTAAAAGAAGCCATCCTCATCTTTTTCCACAAGGTCCCCGGTGTGTAATTCGCCGCAAAGTTCATCGCCCTTCCCGAGGTCGGCTTCGCTCTCGGCATACCCCAGCATGACATTGGGGCCCCGGTAAATCAGCTCCCCGGAGCTCGGATCCACGGTCATCGCGCCGCGGGCGATGGGTCTGCCAATCGAACCAATTTTCGATCTCAATAGGTCGGGAGGGACATAAGAAATGCGGGCTGTGGCTTCCGTCTGGCCGTACATGACAAAGAACCGCCAGCCCCTTTGCAAGGCGATAGCATAGATCTCTTCAATGTAGCACCGATCAAGTCGACCACCCGCTTGTGTCAGAGTGCGCAAGCTTGCTAGATCTTTCTTCAGTAAACCCAATCGGAGCAGCATTTGGTACGTGTACGGGACTCCGGCAAAGGAGGATGCACCGTGCTGCTGAAAAAAGGTCCAGAAGTCACGTTCCATCACGCTCCTGTCGGTCAGTAGAATCGTGGCACCGGCTAGGAGGTGACTGTTGATAACCGAGAGACCATAAGCGTACGACATGGGCAGGCTGGTAATCGGCCGCTCATGATGGTTCAAGCAAAGGTATTCAGCAATTGAAGTCGCGTTGGCGGCCACGTTCTCGTACGAGAGCCGGACGAGCTTGGGGCTGCCCGTCGACCCCGAAGTCGAGAGCAGAAGTGCCAAGTCGGAATAGATCAAACGCTCGCGCGGCCTTTCGCGCAAAAACAGGCACCCGTTGAGATCGACGGCAATGGGGCGGTACAACGGAAAGCGGAAGTTTCCGGTTGCAGCAAAAATCCAGTCCGGCGCGTACCGCTCGATAATTTTCTCCGTTAGCTGCTGCGCCAAAGTCCCGTCTAGCAGAATGACGGCATCTCGCAACTGCAAGGCGGCCAAATAGGAAACCAGCGAGGCGGGCGAATTTTGGCACAACACTAACGCCAGCCCCTTGCCGCAATGCTTCGGCAACGCGCGTTTCACGCGTTCAACGCCAGTGAGCAGATCACCATAGCTCCACGCACGACGCGTCTGGTGATCAATGCCTGCAATCCGATCCGCTGGTTGATCGAGGTGCCAAAAACTCATATCCACATACCGCCATCAACGCCAACAATTTGCCCAGTCACATATGACGCGAGGTCCGAAGCGAGAAACACGATAACACGTGCCACATCTTCCGGTTCCCCGAAACGCCCAAGCTTGATCGAGCTCCGCAAAGCTTGCATTCTTTCTGCAGGGATGCTGGCAATCATATCGGTTTTGATCACACCAGGAGCAACCGCATTAACCCGGATTCCGTGGGCGGCCAACTCGCGGGCGGCAGACCTCGTGGCCCCTATAACCGCTGCCTTACTGGCAACATAGACCATGTTGCCCTCACTTCCGGTACGGCCCAGGATTGAGGTCACATTTACAATCGCGCCAGACTTCTGGCGGAGCATTACTCGTGCCGCGTACTGGATCAGCAGAACAACACTGTAGACATTGGTGCGCATCACCTCATCAATCTGCGCGCTGCTGATCATGCCAATCAGGGCTTGCTTGAGCACACCGGCGTTGTTCACCAATACGTCCAGCCGCTTACAGCTTTTATGGACCTCGTTGAATGCGGCCTTGATCGATTGTGGGTCCGAAACGTCCATTGCAACAATCTGCGCTGACTCATTACTACTAATAGCACGGACCGCGTCCGCGGTTTCTGCCAATGCTTGTTGCGACCGGGCACTGAGAACTACGGTTGCGGCGCCGTTCTTCGCGGCTTCAACGGCCGTGGCGCGTCCAATTCCCCGAGAAGCGCCAGTAATCCACACGACCTTGTTAGCAAGTAACACCTAAATCTTTACTCCATACTTTCTGAGAATCTCCTTCGCCTTCCGGTAGCTGCTCATTTCGAGGAGATCGTCTGTATCCATCGTCAGGTCGAAGGTCGTGTCAATGGCGGCAATCAGTGCCATGTGTGCAATGGAATCCCACGATTTTGTTGTGCCATAGCTCGTTTCTTCGCTGATCTGATCTTCTCTAATTGAAAGTACTTCGCAAAATGCAGCTCGAAGTTTGTATTCGCTCTCCGACATGCTGTTCGGCCCTCCGATGTGGTGTGTGCTCCTTTGCGCTCGTTCCGCCGTTTTCACCTTCATCGTCTGCTCACTCTATCTTCCCGACAATCGCCGCGCTGATTGGACAGGATTTTGTTCGCCAGGCTGTGCTCGGCACGATGAAGTCATTGCGCTGTTTTCCAGATTTCGACCGGTAGCAAGCCGCTATTCACCGGCGCAACAACCTATCGACTCTAGCGAGGCGGTCTCTCTGGCTTGATCCTGGCAGGCGATTTGGGTCACGATGACTAAAGGCAAGCTGGAGCGGCCCTGAACACACAAACGTGTTGTTAAGAGTGAAGACCCATAGCTCCGCGAAATCGGCGCGGGCCGCGTTTCAAGTTGCAATAGAACCGGCGCGCTAACCACCACTGAGACCGAGGAGGCCTTTCCGAAGCGGCAGGACACTACATTGCCTTGCGACTGCTGAGGTTCCACCATCCAGCCTGGAGAAACGTGCAGATTGAGTGTGAATTCGTGCTCACCTGTGCCCTCGAGAGTGTCCTCGATTACAAGCGTTTTCTCGGCCACTGTTAACCGCCGGGAATGAGTGATTTTGAGTCGGCGGTACCCGAGATTCGAGGCACTCAAAACCAAGCCGTCGGGCAAGCGCCGCCACTGAATGGGCGTCATTTCCGCTTCGTTGCCAAGAAGGAACAAATGGTCGGGCTGGAGCGAAATTCGGTTTTGTTCTAATCCATCCACCAAAACAGTATTGTGCGCGGCAGTAGATCGGAAACGATTGCGCGTAGCAGCATCACGGGTGTACACGCCTGTGCCGGAATCGCCGAATAACTCTTTCCCGTCGAGCCGAACCACGAAACTTAACTTGTCGTTATGCGTGTGTGAACTTCTGCCCTGGGCGCCGTTGGGCATGGCAAAAAACAAGATTTCCCAACTTCCCCGGCAGGCAACGGCGACGCCGCTCCGAGGAAAAACCGTAAGGGCTTGATGACTCTGAGCACTGGACCGGACTCTTGATTGTTTCCTTCGTATTGGAGGCAAAAGCCCATACCACGCTGCGTCCTCGAACCTTCCTGCTTCAAAATCACCGAAAAGCGCGCTACCAGTTCCCAGAAAACTGGAAACGGACAGAGAATGTCTTTCAGGAAGGGACATGGTAAGCATCTGTTCCAGGTCATCAAGAAGCAGTTCCACACGCCCGTCGTCGCAGTCGCCTACATGTGGAATTCTTCCAGCTGGGTCAGCGAGAGCCGCCGCAAAACTGTACATCTTTCGAAGCCGGTCGACGAATGCCCCTGCCGGCTGGGCCCCGGCGGCCTTGATCAGCAGAAGCGCGCAGGTAAACATCTGCGTTACCAACACGTGGTAGCCGGTGGAACCCTCATAATCTCCGCCATCTTCGTAAGTTTGGTGAAGAATTTCCTGTTCGACGCGTTGCTGGTAATCTTTCCGCCGCCGCTCCATCCCCGGGCCTTCCAAGAAAGTCGAGAGGCAAAACAATCCAACGATATTGCTCAGATAGTGGTTGCTGCGCACGAAATGCGAAAACTCCGAATATCCTTCTATGAATAACAAGTGCTGCCACAAAGAGCGGGTTACCTTCTCGGACCACGGTTGCTCGTCTTGTCGCAACGGCCACATGAGATCCAGCGTTAGACAGACGCTAATCGCGCGAAGCGCCGCTTCCATGGCAATAGTCCAATTCACGCCCACGCCGATTGGATTTTGATCAATCCAATGCGATACAAGTTTCTTGGCAGTGTCTCGATACCGCTGTTCGCCAGTAAGTAAATGGGCCTTAGCGAGCACGGGTAAGAATTGGAGACGAGAAAGTTCCCAAGGCACTTTTACGTCCGACCCGTCATGACGAACGACTTTGATGTGTGACGCACCAATCTGCGGCCAGTCTTTGCCGGAAACAAAGTCGCGGTTCCATGTGGGCGGAATTCCGAGGGCCACTGTACCGTAACCGAGGAATGGGAAGCTGCCATTGACGAGCAGGTCGGCAAAACCCAGAATGGTATCGCGGGTGGCTGCACTGCACGACTGATTATTCCGTCGAAAGTAGCTGACATGGCGCACGCGGACATCACAAGTCCTACTCTGTAAATTAGCGCGAACTCGCTTGCGAACCCACAGCCTGCGCGTGCGCCACAATGCTTCGCGTGCTAGGGCGAAGGGAGATTCGCTGCGAAGAAGAGAGCTCAGGGGGCGCATTTCGGGGGTCTGGAATTCGGAACGTGTTTACTTGTTTTTATATCAGCAACTCGGCGATGCGTTCACCGGCATGACCGTCCCACAGAGGAGGAATTTGCCCATGCTTGCCACGGCCGTGCGTGATGGAGTCCAGTTCCGAATGCAGGCGGTCCATATTCCGCCCAACGACGATGTTAGTGCCCATTTTGACCGTAACGGGCCGTTCTGTGTTCTCACGTATAGTAAGGCAAGGTACTCCCAGATAGGTGGTCTCTTCCTGGATTCCCCCAGAGTCGGTGATGACGACAGTTGCACGCCGTTGTAGAGCCAAGAATTCCAAATAGGGTAACGGCTCCAATAACTGTAGCCTGTGAAAAGCTTCGGCCAAACGGTTAAGCTGTACGCCGTACACTACCACCAAATCTGGCTTGCGCTCCATCAGGACGGTTTCCAGAGCGCACATGATTTCCGCAGTCTGTCGGCCATGACTTCCTGAACCTACGGCTAGGTTTATGTCGGGCGCTGGCATTCCTAATTGCTGGAAAAACACGTCCGACATATTGAAATCGTAATGCTGGCCGGTATGCACCAGCGTTTGACGACTACTGTTGCGCCGCTGCAGAGCCGCCAGTACCGGAGCAACCTTCATGAAGTTCGGCCGAGCGCGACTACGTGGAGTATATGCATGAGTAGTTGAACTCGCGATTAGTAACGATGCCAGATCACAATCCCCGTCGCCGCCTGTATAGCAGTCTCCAGCCCTCGTCTGCCCGCACTTCGAGTGGCACTGCTGGGAACAAACACAATGTCATCCGATTCCAATTTAAGATCCGGCGCCTGAGCAGACAAAATCTTCTTAAGAGAGATCGAGATCTCTTTAGGACCATCGGCAGTCTTGCGGATCAGTTTGGCGTGCTCCAGGGAGGCCGTCGGGTTCGTGCCCTGGGCCATGGCGATTGCCTGTAGAACGGTCAGTTCACCATGCTCCATTACCACGCCGCTAGGTTGGGTTCAGCAGAGGATAAAATCCCGGCTTTTGCACTTCCCCTAGGACGTATACGCCTCCTGAGTCATACTCTCTGACGAACACAGAGACCTGCGGATTGTTGTAAAAAGCGCCCCCAACCAACTTGTCATGAATTAGCTTCTCCGCTTGTTCGGGGTTCAGTCCGGAAACGAGCACGGCACCGATGAGTGGCAGTGAAATATCTCCCGCCGAGCTCACGCGGACCTGGTGATTGAAGTCTGGAGCACCGAAGATGCTCACGTCCAGCAAATCACCACTCCCAATCAGCAAATCAGGGGCCGATCTGCCATGAGGCGCAGAATCATTGGACGTCGAGCCAGAGTTCGGCGGAGCGGGTATGTCATTGGCCTTCATATTCTCCATGCTAGGTTGCTGTGCGGGACAGGAAGGCGCGGCAAACCAAGGCAGAGCGAACAACACAGTTGGCAACATTAGTCGCGAAACCGAGGTCAACGAGGGATACATGGATACACCTCCAGTGGGCTCAGGCCGCAACCGCGTCCGCTTGGCCGGTTTTGGATATGATCCAAAAAATAAGTACTGAGGCCAATATGTACGTGATCGACGAATTAAGTGATGCTCCAACTATTCCGTAGACCGGGATGGCCCAAAAATTTAAGGAAATGTTGACACACACACACACCAACCAAGTGATCACCACGCTACGGGGATAACCCATACTGTTGAGGAATTGAACGGCAACGCACTCTATGCCAAGAAAAAAAATGCCAGGCATAAGCCAAACAAAGGCTTGGGCGGCCGGCAAATATGCCGACCCAAATAGCAGCGGTACCAGCGGTTTTGACAGCAGAGCAGAGAAAACCACCACCGGTAACATCACAAAACCAATGCAGAAGGATACTTTCTTTACGAGTTGCAGTCTTTCCCCTCGATCGCGCATCGACGAAAACTTGGGAAACAATATAGTGGCTACGACTACCGGCAACATGGAAACGTAATCGGCCATACTCGCCGCAACCGAGTACTGGCCGGCCCGTTCTGGTCCCAACATGTACTGCACCATAAGCAGATCAACCCGCAAAACGAGAAAACTGAAGAGCATAGCCAGGTAGGCCCGCGCAGCCACCCCCACCTGCTCACGGAGCAAGGTAAGCGACAGCGCGGGCCGAATGGGTGCTAATAACGTCCCTAAACGGCGCAAAAGCCACGCAAATGTAGTGATCTGGGCCAGCACAAAGCCTAATAGCATCGCCTCTACCGTTACAAACTTAAACATCCAGAACAGAACCACCAGGACTACAGCGAGTATTTTATTTGCAAGCTCAATCTTGTTATAACAGCGGACATCGAGCACACCAAGGAGTAGGTTTTGCAGCAGTAAGTAAGCCAGGCTGAATGGGATAACAAGCAGCGCCAGATCCAAAATCCTGCCGTGGACCGGTGCCAGCTTGGGATATAGCGAGAACACCGCCCACGTTGCGAGCGAACTGATCCCACCGACCAAGAAGCTGACCAGTAGAGCATTCCCAACAAGTACGGCCAGCAGATTACGGTCTTTGGCCACGTAGTAGATGCTGGCGCTACCCAGGCCCAAGTGCCCGAACTGCACCCAGAGAGCACCTAAGGCCAGAGCGACCGCGTATAGACCACGACCCTGCGGTCCTAATATACGGGCGACTATGATAGTCATCCCTAAGCCAAGCCCGACTCGCAGTACCTGGGTGACATAAGTTTCCACTACTTTGCGGAAGAGGTCGGAAGCAGAAGCCGCACGAGCACTCTGCAGGGTACGACTCAAGCAGGCTCTTATGGTCTCCCGGTAGCCGCTCTCAATTTCCAGCGTCGATCCGTTCATGTAACCAGTATCGTGGAAAGTTTAAAAACCAGACATATTCAGAGAAAACCTCAACCGCTCGCCACTATTCGTGACCGCTGCCGATGCTCTGTTTGCTCTGTCTCATGGTGCGGGTAGCCGTAGTAATAGCGGAGGTCCGACTCCTGCAGGTCTACTGCGTTCACCACGACACCCGTCACTTTGGCTCCCACGCCAAGGAGCAGATCACGCGCTCGAAGTAGAGCATCTTTCGGTGTCACACCCGAGCGAACCGTCAGCAAAACGGAGTCGGCTTCTACGGCAAGGACAACGGATTCCGTGGCTGACAGCACTGGTGCGGTATCAATCACGATATGATCAAATTGATCTCTCCATTGGTTGAGTAATTTCTTCATCCCGTTTGAACCCAGCAATTCTGCCGGTTGATCTGGAACAGGCCCTGCCGGCAGCACGAATAGTGTGGACAATTGCGCGGACCGAACGATAACGTCCGCTGGATTCAAGGGAGCCGAGCCGCTCAACAGCGTGCTAAGCCCCGGGCTGCGCGAAGGCAGTCCCAGGGCCTTATGAACCTTGGGGGCTCTGAGATCCGCGTCAATCAGAAGAACGCGTGCTCCCTTTTGTGCCAGAACAATGGCGCAGTTGACCGAAGTAGTCGTTTTGCCTTCGTAGGAAAGCGCACTAGCGATCAGAACCACCTTGGGCGGAGCAGCGGAGGACAACAGCAATGAGGTCCTCAGAGCTCGGTAGCATTCGGCGAGCTCGGACCTGGGGCTGGAATAGGTAATCAGCTCCACTTCTCCCTTATGACCGTTCGTAGAACCAGCCAGCTTCAACCTCTGTGCCGCCTTAGCACCATTTTCTGGGGCGAGGGCAGGAATCACCGCAATCGATTGGAGTGCAGTCGTGGCCTGAACCTCGCCTGGCGTGCGCAGGCTGTCATCCAATTTCTCCAATATCAACACGAACATTCCTCCCGCCAGGCAACCCATCAAAAGGCTGACAGCAAGATTGAAGGGAATGTTGGGTTTGGAAGGATGCATGGGAACCCGGGCATAGTCTACAACTGCTACATTGCTTGCTCGTAGTCCTGCGGAAACACCTGCTTCTTTCAACTTTTCCTGCAATCCATCATAGAGCTGCTGATCAGACTGTAAGTCATGCTTCAGTATGTTGTACTGAATAGCATTCTCGTTGAGTTGATTGGCTTGTTGCTTTTGTGCCTCCAGTGCCGCCCGCAGCATTTGTTCGCGTTTAAGAGCGATCAGATATGTCGTACGTGAGGTTTCCGCGAGTTTCTTGATTTCACCTTTGATTTCACCACTAAGAGCCGAGTTGATCTGGTTGAGCTGGTTTTTTAACTCTATTATTTTGGGATGAGCAGGGCCCAGTTGTGCCGTCGCCTGGGCATATTGGCTCTCTAGCTCGGCCCGCTGTTGCTTAAGATGCTGAATGACCGGATTTTCAGTTGTGCCGGGCAATTGTTCGGGATCGTTGGAGACGGCGTTTTCATAAATCGCTTGCTTTTGGACCCGATCGGTTTGCGCCGCTGTGAGTTCCTTATTCAGATCATCGAGCTTGGCCGTCACAATATTCTGTTTGTCGTCGATGCCAAGGATTCCTCTCTGTTTTTGATAGTCGACCAGTCTTTGCTGGGAGCTCTCCACCCGGGTCTTCAGTTCCTGGAGTTGGCCTGTCAGCCAGTTTGAAACCTGCATTGCTGTTTCGTACTTGGTTTTGAAGTTTTGGCTGACGTAAGCATGAATGAGCGCGTTCACGACCGCCGCAGCGATTCGGGGATCGGGATTCGAGTATCGGATTTCAATAATTGGCGTGCGCGGAACTCTGGTCACATCCAAGCGACTTTGAATCTGTCCAATAATTGCCGCTTCTCGTTTGCTGTCAAGCGGCGTCGCTGGCTTCTTATCGACGCTCGACTGGTCCTGAACATCGAGCCAATGAAGGTCTCTGGCGACCTGCATTACGAGAGTGTTGCTTTGCAGAATGTTTACCTGTGCGTCAAGGAACATGCTGTACTCCGGAATATCTCCGGAAATATCCCCACCTCCTTTTAAACCCAGAGAGTCTGAGCTTTCTCTCGCCACAGAGATACGGCCGGACGCGTCGTAAAGCGGAGTCTTAAGCAATGAGGCTATTCCCACAATTGAGAGTACAGCCGCTGCGAAAAGAAATATCGTCCATTTCCTTCGGTACAAGAGATACAAATAGTCCTTTACAGTAGACTCCCTCCCACCTGGCGGTCGGGCATCCTCGATTGCGGACCGTCGTACTTCGACTAACTGAAGCCCGACTTCTCGCGGTTCGTGACCACTCTGCCTCAACAAGTTTTCAGAATGCATTTAGGACTCCCTGACCGTGCATACCCCGATGTGTAGGAACATAATGGCAGATTGGGCAGAGAGAGGTAGTGCGTTCGAGGCGGCCTCAGACCTTGCTCTCTAACCAGTCCAATGATGCTACAGACACAACAGACAAACTCATTTCAGGAGCTGTAGCTCGGAAAATTCTTCGAAACCTTTTCTGCCTGCCCACGCGAACAGCAGCCATCCAATATGGTAAGATCTGCATTCCTTATTAATTTCCAGGTGGGTTGGGGACACTGTTCCAGCCTCCACACTGAGTGCGCTGCAAGCCAGAGCCCGCACATAGCGCGTCGCCCTCTCCAGCCTGGTCTTGCGGCGAATCGATCGATAAACAAAGAAAGGGCTGTTGTGAATCATTAACTCGTGCAGTTCATTCTTACCAAACAGCCAACGGTAACTGTTTTCGATCGCAGTCCTGGCTTCGCTGATGCCGCAGAGGAAGTAGGCAATTCCACCAAATGAAGTCAACCCGCGGCGGCATCGCGCCAGGCTATAAAAGGGTAAAAAGGTGTGCGGGTTTAAATAGTTCCGGTGTAAAATAGTCCAGCATTTCTTGGCCGCGACAATCGAACCTGGGTTGCCATTGAGTTCGCCGTACTTTGTCAACCCGGCCAGCACCCAGCAGATCTCTTGCAGGTTCAGCTTCACCAAAGCCTTCTCATCATTGACGACTCCCTCTACTCTCTTGAGTTGAGAATGCCCGTCGGGATGGTCAGCCACAGCAAGCACATAGAGCAACAATCCGTTGTCGGCGGGGTTATTGATGCGCTGCCAGCTTAACTTCACAAACTTCTCGATGTTCTTATCGATGTCCCAATCGATCCCCTCAAGCGACCTAGCCTGCTGGATTCCCGCGAAAGAGTTAATCGTGTAGCGATAAACTGCCGGATTAGAAAAGTCGTTGACATACTTGCCGTCTTTCATCCTTGTGGAGTACGCAAATAAGCAGCGCTGCTCATTAAACATAGCCTTCAGCAATTCGGAAGACTTCCGGACTATAGCCGGAACGGTTCCAGTGCGCGTGACCCCAATCAACGGTTCCGGTGAAGCTGCATTCATCTGGCTGCAGTCGCTTGCGTTAGGTTCGACTTGCCGGTTTGCTCTCTCGAAAGAGAGGAATGATTGCGGGTTCGCGCCGAGATATAAAGATAAGTTCCAAGAGCAGACAACATCGTGGACTGGCCCCAGTGGATGGATTCCAGATTGTTCTTCCACAATCGTCTCAACTGATACCGGAAGGCACCATTTGCCTTTTGTAGATTCTTGGTTGTCCAGATTACAACCTTGTCCGCCATCTCCAACGCGGGAGGAAAGTACCTGCTGGCATTCGAAAGCGTCTCTATCGCTTGCGAGCTACATTGAATATCTAAGGGGTATATGCGATCGTGGTAATACTTCGGGGTACCATCCAAAAGAAAGAAGTTATGGATCCAAAACTCATAGCTCTGCTGCACAACCGTGAAGGGAACCACTAGCTCGCCCCCGATTTCGAAGCCCGCTAACAGGCTCTCGAGGTTGTACGCGGTATGAAAGTTGTCAATCCAGCGATAGTTCTTCCCCAGACCGTAATACCAACTCCCATCGGCATTCATCTGAGAGATCGTCCAGCGATAGGCGGAATTCGCCAGCTCGAAATAGGAATCGTCACCGGTGTGCTTCCAGCAACGTAAAAGAGTTGCGGCGCCTAACAGATTCGAGTTGTAGACGAGATTCAGGCGACCTGGAGCGTAGGCAAAGCAGATTCCGCTTCGGTCCTGGTGGCGCTCCAGTGCATTTGCTATGAATTCGCCTGCCCGTAGGAGTGTCTGTAAATACTTCTGTTCACCAGTGATGGCATAGGCCAGCTCGAATGTCTGAGCGATATGAGAGGTCCAAACAATTGTTGGCAGTCCCTTCCCGAAGAACCCCCCGCGGCTGGCAAAATCGAATTCGTTCCCCCACGAGATTCCAACGCAGTTGGCGGTGTGGTTCCGCAACAGCCATGCAGTGGATTTTTCCGCCGCCCTCAACCAGGTCTCATCGTGGGCATAGAGGTAATAGTAAAGATAGCCCTTGGCGATGAAGCCACGTGCCTTCGCACTTTCCAGCTTGCGGACCCCCAGCAGAGGTCGAATGGGCACGGGGCAAAGTTTGCCGATTTGCACCGCTACTCTCTGCAGCAGCAAGTTATTAAAAGTCAGAGCTCTGACCAGCGGCGATCCAAGTAGATCGTCAAACTCGTAGCCTTTGTAATCATTACGCTGTAAATAAGCATGCAGTGCAAGAAAGGCTTCACGCGCAGCCCCCTCGTAGGAAGTTGGACCCGTCGGAAAAGCGTGCGAAGGCTTCAGGCTCAAAACTTCGCTCGTGTGATTTCGGATTTCGACCGGCGCCGTCAAATCTCACCGTTGATCTACAATAGATATAGTTAGGCCGAAACCGAAACATCAGCCGATTGCAGCATTTGCAGCACAACTGGTTTACCGGTGGCGATTGCTTCCAGAATGGCGATACTCGTTTCCGAGACCTCTACGAGTTCTTCGAACGGAATTGGAGACTGTCCTCCTTTATGCATAGCTTCCACCGTCAGCTGCATCTCCCTGTTGTGGCCCTTGTCGCGCCGGGCCTTCGTACGCTGTGTTCTTCCCTCACGCGTGAGCTTTAAGAGGCAAAAATCGTCAATATGACCGACACTCCCTTCACAAAACACTTCGAACTGCTCCTTGGGGACCGACTTGTCACCATTGGCGAGATACAAGAGATTGGCGATGGACCCGTCACGAAACGTGAGAGTGGCTATGACATTGTCGCGGTGATAACGAGCTCCATCTGGCAGGGCATTCCCCGTGACGCTTACAATAGGAGTACCGACGATCGAGCGCGCCCAATCGATAAAATGACAGAACTCGCCGATAATCCTTCCCCCACCGCTGTCCTGCTGTACCCAGTGATCGCGAGGTACGTATCCGGCATTTACTCGAACATGTACGACCATCGGCTCCTGCCGACACTGGAAAAATTCCCGCAGTCTTTCACTGAAAGGCGCGAAGCGACGATTAAAACCCACCATCAGAAATGGGGTATGGGCCTGCTCTTTCTCTGCTTCGTAGGCGCAACGGATCTCTGCCAACTGCTCACGATTGATGGCCAGCGGCTTTTCAACAAAAACAGGCTTGTGATTCGAAAGAGCAGCAATTACATATTGCGCATGACTAGATCTGCCGGTGCCGCCGCCCGCTCGAAGCCAAACGACCTGCGCGCAGATTCGGCGGCTGTCCCGGAGGCGGTCGCAACAGAATCGAGAACAACGCCGCGCGTCTTGCGCAATTCCGGGAAAATAACTCCGCGTGCAAAAGCTCCTGCGCCGATGCAGCCTACTCTCAGTTCGCCGCTCGAAAACTTTTTTGTGAGCTGCGAGCGAGCATCCGACGCAGAGATTGCCCTTGCCATCGTGGCAGCCTGGTATTCAACTAATGCGGTGTATGCAACTGAATTTTTCAACTCTTGGTAGGCCACGCTACCTTGTTCTACTAAGAAACGCCGCTCGATGAGAGGTGCAACGTTGATCGCTCCAGAAGCCAGAAGTTCCAAGAACGCCTCCATGTTGCGCTTCTCCGTCCAGCGCACGTAGCCGACCGGGTAATCAGTACCGGCTTCTTCATACTCGGGGTCATAACGGCCGGGGCCATAGGAACGCGAAAGAGCTACCGAGAGCTCCTTCATATACATGGGCTGCCGGGAAACCCCAAGACCCACCGCGCCGACGACAACGATGCGCCCGCGGTCGCGGGCGATCTCTGCTGCAAGCTCGACTGGTTCGGCAGAGCTGGTTGCTGCAGTGATGATGACGGCATCAGCCCCATAACGGGCAAATTCCTTCGCCCTCAACGGCGTGTGCTTGTCAGAGGCGCCAAGTGCCAAATCCGCACCCAACGTTCTGGCCCGCTGTGCCCTTTCTACGTCAAGATCGATGGCAATCACACGGCAGCCCGCAGCCTTGGCGAGCTGAAGGGTAAGCACTCCGACCAGCCCTGCCCCGATGACCGCGACAGTCTCGCCTAACACCGCCTGGCTCTGACGGAAACCCTGTAGCGCGATGGCGCCAATTGTGGTCAGAGAAGCGGCATCCAGTTGAACTGAATCCGGAACCCGAACCGCTAGGTTTTTTGGGACGAAGTTTATCTCACAGTGACTGGCGTACCCGCCTCCCCCACAGGCGACACGATCCCCCGGCTGAAATTCCTGCACATTTTGTCCGACCGCGGTGACGACCCCGGCGCAACTATATCCCAGTGGCGAAAGGGTATCGAGCCGCGATTGCACTCGCTCGTAAGCCGCTCTAATGCCTTCTGTCCGGGCAAAATCGACCACTTGTCGGACCAGGTCCGGCCGAGCCATTGCTTTTCCGATGAGCGACTTCTCCGCTTGTTCGCGATGAGCGCGTTCCGTCCCTGCACTAAGCGCCGAGAAGGCGGTACGTACAAGAATGCCACCCGGGCGCAGCTCCGGCGGCGGAACCTCGTAACAAGCGACTTCTCCAGAGCGGAGATTCTCCAAAATGGCTCGCATTATGATTTCCTTCGCTGTACTGGAATAGGCCTACCTAAGTGCCGGAAATCGACTGTAGTTCCTGGTTATTTTGATGGACACTGCCGCGCAGCTCCCGCGCACCGGGTTGTTGGCGCAGAAGGGAAGCAATTAGCCTGCCGACCTGCTTGGTGCGCGCATCCCATGTCGAATTTTGCACCGTGGCTTGACGCACTCGCCGGTTCGCTTCCGTATCAGTCGCCAGGGCATCCTCGACCGCAGCAACAAACTCCTGCGTGGTGCGGTAAAAACGGATGCCGGGAGTGTTTAAGTACTCATAGAGGGGAGAAATAATTACTGGCTTGCCGGTGGCAAGGTACTCCCTCACTTTGATGGCACTACCATAACTGGTGAAGACGTTTTTCTGGCTCCAGGGTAATACGCAAACATCGAAATGTTTTACATAACGGGGCAATTCGTTGTAGGTCTTTCGCCCCAGAAAATGGACGTTGGGAGCCGAGATCTGGATCAAATTGGATTTAGTACCAATAAGCACCCAGTGCCAGTCTGGCCGCAGCTTCGCCACCTCCTCGATCAGAGCTACGTCCATAACGTAATCCATGAATCCAAAGTATCCCAGCACCGGTCGCGGAATGGAAGCGATATCCGCTGCCGTTTCCTCGGCCTCGGTAGCGAAGTGCTCAAAATCCACCGCCTGTTCCAGGAAATAGCGGTAAGGCACATCCGCCTCCTCAAACAGCTTCTTTCCCGAATACATCACCACAGCCGCCCGGCTCTTCAATCGGCGGTCCATCTGACGAATGATTTCGGGAGACAGCGCACTGTCTTCGTTGGCATCATACTTATCGGAAACCTGGTAAAGCAGGAGCTTTGCGCCTAGGTGGTCCACCACATCGACTGCTGTAGGGGAGGCCACCCACAAGATCGGCTTTCGGATTCTACAGAGCCGCATCACCAGTCGAAGCTGGACGAACAGCAGGAACCGGTTGATAGCACGTGCGAAATGCGAGTTGTAGGAAGGTAGGGTTATTGCGGTCAGCACGTAGAGTCCTTCAGGCACTTTGCGCAACCAACGAAGATAACTGAGCAACTTTCGTCGAATCTTCAAGAAGAAATCGGGATTCGAAACGGACGGCAGACCCATGGTTATCGAATTGACAAACAAAACCCGGTTACGCCGTGACAAGCGTTTCATGATGTGGTTTTTCGAGTGTGGAAAGTGGTACCACCAGTCTTCGCCGGCAAAGCAGACAATCGACTCGCCCGAGAGTCCATAATCCATCGGGTCCGGCATCATTTCGTGACTTTTTTCTTTGCTGTGCAAAGTGCGTAGCCCCTTATGACCGATTGGAAAACAGGCTTCGACTATTCTGCCGGCGTCCGGATGTCATCAAGCAGGAGCATCTCAGATTCTGATTGCAAGCCGCCCACATACTTGGATTTTCAGCGACTTTGTCGCATCGTCCAGCCGTTTACTAAACACCGGCTCTCTGTCCCCGCGTGAATTGCCGAGCAGATTCGGATGTTCCCGCGTGCAACCACAACTTACTCAGTGGTTCCAGAACGCCGTGCGAGACCGCGAAATCTATACCCAGGACTCCATAGAGCACGGCGAACGCCATATAGCCGAGCAGATAGTCCGGATTCGGATAGGCTAGCAATCCCTGAGCTGCGGTAAGTGCAAACACTAACGAAAAGGCGGCCTCTACCGCCAAGGGCTTCCTATAAAGCAACGCTGAGGGCAAACCCAAGTTCGAGCAGACCAGTAGAATTATGAATAACAGCCCGCTCTTAGCGGCAAGAGTCTCGAAGATGAACCTAGGATGACTTTTGGCAAACCGGAAAACTTCGGTGCGGAGGATGTTCTCGTACTCCGGCGATAGGTATTCGACGCCTGGTTTAATCGAACGAACTTTGTTATCCGCAGTCTCATCGTCTATTTTCAACCCATAGTCGTTGTTCAGGTATCCCAACCCGCAATAGACAGTGTGCCAAAATGGGTGGTGAGGAACAACTGGCTGGTAGCTAGGAGATCCTGCAACCAATATTCGTTTACGCACAGAAGCGCGAAACGCGAACAACAGCACGGCCAGCAACAGTACGACGGGTGTGCCGGCATTGGCACGGGTTAAGTTCGCTAGTGCGGCGCCCAATCCCGTGAAAAAGAAAAATACAAGACCACCAGTGCTGATCTTTTGCCGCCGTGAGAAATACAACGTCCAAGGTACCACCGCGACCACGATGGCAGATTCCACCATGTAGATGTCGCCCACCAGACTCGTGACCAGGAGAATGCCGGCGATCCCGGTGATGGCTGCGATCCGGCTCGGCGTGTTCTGAAGCCAAAAGAATGTACCAGCAGTACCAGATACGAAGCAGATGGCCAACAGAAGGATGAGAAGGATGTCGACAGCGTGGTCCAAGTCCGCGTGCGTAAACCGAACAATTTCAGGAACAAAATAGGCAAGGCCGGGCTCCTCCCCCTTGGCCGCAGGCTGCCACTCTTGGCCGTGCAGAGCGATTAATGGCACCCCCGAACGCTGATACCCGCTAATCGCCTCGCGTGCGGCCTCGTATCGCGAAGCCATGAACGGGAAAATCGTTGGTGAATCCACACGCCTCGCGAACGGTGTGGCGCCTCCCGATGCAGCACCCCGCAAGTCGCTGCCATTGGATGCACGCGGCGCGGGGGCTAAGACCTGGGAAGCAGAACCCGCCGACGGGAAGATGCAGACCAAAAGAGCTATGAAGGTCGCGACGTACCTGCGGATGTGTCCGCCCAGTCCCATGCCTCGCTCGCGATCCAGAGTCCCGAATGCCCTTTCGTGAATTCCGGCCCTCATACCATCAGCTTCGACGAGGGCATCCGTTCTTAAGGAGCTAAGAGACTTGGCCATTATTGCTTTCAGAATTGGTGGAGTGAGGGAACTCGTGTGTCTGCATGAATCCAGGAGCCGCTTCCCTCTGTGATCGCGTACTTGTAGAGCACCATAAGCACAAACATGTACCACAGGTTGAGATCGGATGAGTAGCCGGCAGTAAGGCTGAGGCCGTTCACAAAATAGCTCAGGAACACGTACAAAGAAAAAATCCACACCGTGCGACACTGATGCGTCCTCAACGTATGTAGTTTTCGAAACGCCATAATTAGTAACACCTGGGAGGCCACGTACGGCAGAAATCCCGCCAAGCCAGTTTCGGCAAGAACAGCGCCCAGGTTGTTGTGTGGCGAGTCTACCGATTCTGCACCTCCGTAGGTCGCAACCGTTCCCGTTCGCCCTGCGACAGTGACCGAAAAGTCGCCGACACCCACCCCAGTGATCGGATGCCTCCTGAAGAGTGCGAGAGTCTGCTGCTGCTGGGCGATTCGCCCATACAGGTTGCCTTCATCTATCCGGTCCTCGTACACCTCAGGGGCTTTCACACTGAGAATGACAACAGCTACCAAGGCCGAAGACAATATTGCAACCCCTACAATCAGCCTGCGCGTCTGGCGCTGGAAGTACATATCCAGCAGTAGGATGAGCAGCAAAGTGATGACAACAGACCGAAACATTGGCATCAGTGCCATGGCCAAAGAGGCTGCCACGCCGGCGGCGTGCAGGGGCCGCCGCCACCCCGCCATCTGCTTCCCGATAGCGCCCCGCAGGAAGAGCAGGAAGAAGAAGCTAATGAGCCCGATCAAGGCAAGCGAGTTGTCGGTGGAGAAAGGACCGTTCGGCCGCGGAACGGACGCTGCGAAGTATAGCCCGCCGCCTGGCAATGGCATCAGATCTGTTCCGGTCGCCATCTCTACCGCGGCAACAGCCGCCACATACAGAGACGCAACGCACACCAGAGTATGCAGACCGACCAAATGCCGCCGTACTTGGAAGTTGCGGAGGACGCACCATCCCATGATGGCTGGCAGGACGAAACTATCTAAAACGAGGCGGATCGACGCAAGCATGTCGACTACCTTTCCGACAGTAGTGCACGCCACCAGCACAAAACATCCCCAGACGACCGCTGAACGGCGAAGGTCAGTGGTCAGCTTTTCAGTGGTCAGCTTTATGGAGGTACGGCTTGGAGCTAATGACATGCCGAGCAGCAGGATGCCGATCATTACCCGATCCAGGGTGATAATCGCCCGTTCCCGGGGAAAGGAGGCGAAGTAATAGCCGAGAGGGAAGACTGCCACCCAGAACAGAAGCGGAACTTCAACCTTGCCATCCAGCGCACTTGCCAGCAGATACAGAACCACAACGATGCCCAGCAAAGCTGCTACGGCAATCCATGTTATTGGAAATAGGAAGAGTGCGGAAACCATCATCGCGGCCACTAGGATGAGCGGCGCAACATTGTTACGACTCTTGCCCGACCACACGCCGATATGGTTCATGCACCCCTTTCAACCGGTATCGGTATGCCTCGAAGATTGAGAGGCTGGGTTGCCGAAGGAACTGTGGCGGAGAGATCGCGTTGCACGGGCGTCACGGCACCGATATATTGCTTCCACCACAACGCGACATTCAGCAGCGGCCAGCCCCTTTTCGGTAAGAACGGCAGGATTTCCTTAAAGTCAAAAAAGTCTGTGTTGTCGCAGAATTCTTTCATTTCTTGCAGAAGGTAGCCCCCAAGTTTGGCGTAGTACCATTCATGGATAGGCACGCCGAAGCCCTGCTTCTTGCGATCGATCAATTGGTCCGGGATGACTCCCCGCACAGTTTTCTTCAGGATGTATTTAAGCACCCCATTCCTCGTTTTTATCGCTTCCGGGATGCTCATTGCCAGCTCTACAAACTTGTGATCGAGGAAGGGTACCCGCGCTTCCAAACTCACTGCCATACTCATCTTGTCCACGCGCATCAGCAGCAGTTCCGGTAATCGCAGATTTAGGTCAAGGTAAGTCATCCAATTCAACGTGGATGGCTCCCAGGCCTTCGCCTCGAAGCGCTGCCGAATCGGCCGGAGGGCTTCCCAGGAACTGAGGTCGGCGAATTTCTTCCGCAGTCGCGGTGACAGCAGACGCCGCTTTTGCGAGTCGCTGAACACATCCACCCCGCCCCAGAATACCGGCTGTTTCATTAAAGCTCTCCTCAGAAGTTCACAGGAAAACTGAAGGCGATAGGATGACTTTCGATTCTGCTCCACGAGGCTCAGACAGGAAACCGCAAGGTTTCTTAAGACTGATGGAATCACCAAGCAGTCGCCACACTTCTGCATTCGCAGCCAGACTTTCCAACCCGGATATCCCCAAAACAGTTCGTCTGATCCTTCCCCGACCTGACAAACGATCACTCCGTGATCGCGGGCTAGCTTCGAAACGTAGTAGACTGGCACGCAAACCGGGTCTGCCAGCGGTTCATCCTGATGTCGAATCATCTGCGGCAGAAACTCGAAAAGGTCGTCTTCCCGCAGCAGCAATTCATGATGGTCCGCACCTACCACACTCGCCATCTTGCGGGCATAATGAAGTTCGTTTTCATAGCTCTTGTATTCGCCCTCGTAGCCGATCGAGAAAGTCTTGACCGGCTTGCCCTCACCTTCGGAAAACAATGCCGCGTTGGTGCTTGAGTCGATACCGCCCGAAAGAAAAACACCCACTGGAACATCACTGATCTTCCGGAGCTTAACTGCTGTCCGCAACTCTGATAGGATGCGCTCCGCGATTTCACTCTCTGAAACATTCGTCAGTGGCTCGGTGTGGTCCCAAACGTCCCAATACCGGCATTCTTGGACCACACCATCCCCGCTGACCTTTAACCAGGTACCCGGCGACAGCTTCTGGATTCCGGAAAACAGGGTGTGGGGAGCCGGCGCCACATTGAATGATAGATAGTGAT
>WNGN01002812.1_pt1 | contig 22568 bp, 14 predicted proteins | sample 5400561 | NCBI WGS metagenome assembly WNGN01 (sample SAMN13153379, study PRJNA577476) | soil metagenome | isolation source: 115 cm soil or saprolite under Garry oak tree replicate 2 | place: USA:California | collected 2016-06-15 | reverse complement strand
GGCCAGCTTCTCCTCCATGAGCTGGCCGCGGCGCGGCCGCTCGGTGTCGAAGGCGTCGAACTCCCGCTCGACGTAGCCGTTGCCGAGCCCGAGCACCAGCCGGCCGCCGGCGATCAGATCGACCACGCCCGCCTGCTCGGCCACGTCGCGCGGGCGGTACAGCGGCAGCAGCAGCACGCCGGTGCCGAGCTGGATCCGCGAGGTCCTGGCGGCGACCGCCGCCAGGAACGGGAGCTGCTGGCTCAGATGCCCGTCCTCGACGGCGTGGTGCTCGCTCCCCCAGACCGCCGCCAGTCCCAGCTCCTCGACGAGCGCGGCCTCCTCCAGGCAGTCGGCGTAGAAGCTCGGGTCCGGCTGCCGGCCCAGACCGGGCCGCAGCTCCATCCAGGCGCCGAAGGTCGTTGGCGTTGGCATGCCGTGACCCTACCGCACCAATGCGAGTCCGGACATGCGGGAAGCGAGGCGAGGAAAGCGACGGTCCGGCTCGCGGCACCGGCCGCGCCGGCTTCAGCCGGCGGTGCTCCAGCCGTTCTCGCGCTCGGCGAGCTGGGCGGCGAGCCGGGCCAGGAAGTCGTCGACCTCGTGCATGACGTAGCCGCGCGGCCCGAGGGTGAAGCGCTTCGCCGAGATGTCCCGCGCCGTCAGGCGCGGCGGGGTCGCCGGGTCGCCGCTGACGCGCGCCAGCTCGATGGCGACGAAGCCGAGGAACTGGTCCACCTCGGCGGTTGCAGCGGAGCGCGCGGGGCCGACCCCCACTGCTCGGCGTCTTCGAGCGCCCGGTGCGTCCGTCGCAGCTCGGCGACCACCTCGTCGAGGAATTCGTCGACCGGTTGCATGGCATAGCCGCGCCAGGTCCCGTTGAAGGTCTTCGTCTCGACCTGTTCGGGGGTCAGCAGCGGCTCGATTGGCATCGTCCCCCGCCGCACGTGCTCCTGGAGGCGCGCGAGATCCTCGGCGACCTTCGCCAGGAAGTGGTCGACCTCGCTCACACGATATCCGTGCCGGACCTTCTTGAAGGTTTTGCCCGTAATGACCTCGGGTTCCAACCTTCCGTCCGCATTCATGGGTCGGTATTCATAGGTCGGTGTCCCTCGCCGCACCGAATTTCAGCGTGACCCTAACATCTGGCGCGGCCTCCGCGCCTCCCCCAATCAGCCTCTGGGGATGCTTCCGGATCGCCGCTATCCAGTGGGGTCCGCGTAGGTGACGGTCCCTGCCCGCGGGTCGAAGTAGGCGCGTGGCCGGCTATTCGGATTACGCCCGAAATAGACCAATTCCCATGCGGCCTCGCCGGCAGCCTACACCGGCATCATCCCTTGGTGAACGCGCTCAGGCCGGTGATTTCCCGGCCGACGATCAGCGACTGGATCGAGTCGGTCCCCTCGTAGGTGAACACGGCCTCCATGTCCGCCTGGTGCCTGGCGACGTGGTTCTCCAGCAGGATGCCGTTGCCGCCGAGGATGTCGCGGGCGTCGGCGACCACCCGGCGTGCGGTGGCGGCGTTGTGCATCTTGGCCAGCGAGGCCATGCCGTCGGTCATCTGCCCCGACTTCGCGAGCTGCGACAGGCGCAGGGTCAGCAACTGCATGGCGGTGACCTCGGCGAGCATCTTGGCCAGCTTGGACTGGACGAGCTGGAAGCCAGCGATCGGCGTGCCGAACTGCTCGCGCTGGCCCGCGTAGGCAAGTGCGGACTCGAACGCCGCCATCGCGTGGCCGACCGCCTCCCAGGCGACCCCGTAGCGGGTCGCGGCCAGCACCTTGGCGGTCGCGCTGAAGCCGTTGGACCTGGCCAGGCGGTTGGCGACGGGGACGCGGACGCCTTCCAGGGTGATCTCGGCCTGCCAGACCGCGCGCTTGGCGGTCTTGCCGCGCATCACGCTCGCCTGGAATCCCGGAGTGCCCTTCTCGACCACGAAGCCGCCGACCTTGCCGTCGTCGTCGCGCGCCCACACGATCACCAGGTCCGCGAAGGAGGCGTTGCCGATCCAGCGCTTGGCGCCGTCGAGCACGTACTGGTCGCCGTCACGGCGGGCGCGGGTCTCCAGCGCCACCGCGTCGGAGCCGTGCTGGGGCTCGGTGAGCGCGAAGGCTCCGATCTTGTCGAGCCGCGCCATGGCGGGCAGCCAGCGCTGCTTCTGCTCCTCGGAGCCGAGCAGCGCGATCGACTGCATGGCAAGGCCGGAGTGGACCCCGAAGAAGGTGCACACGCTGCCGTCGGCCCTGGCCAGCTCCTGCGCCACCAGGCCGGTCGCCACCTCGCTGAGGCCGGGGCAGCCGTATCCCTCGATGGTCCCGCCGGCCACACCCAGCTCGGCCAGCTTGGGCACCAGCTCGAAGGGGAACTCGGCCCGCTCCCAGTAGTCGTTGATGATCGGCAGGACCTGCTTGTCGCAGAAGCTGCGCACACGGTCGCGGACCTGGAGCTCCCGCTCGGTGAGCAGATCGTCGATCCGGTAGAAATCAAGTGGCAGGTCAGCGTTTTCAACCATGGGATCACCTTCCCGGTCTCAAGCGTTTCCAAACGATTATTCGATTCCCACCCAGGATAGCGACAGCATTCTCTGATCGCATTTCGACATCGACGTCGGTGTCAGGTGCTATTGATTTCGACCCGACACTGACGTCGACGTCGACTGGCGGGTTATCCACAATCTGGCTCCAAGCGTTCGCATCCAGGCCGGTCTGCGGTACCGTTACTCTCAGTACACCGTCCACCACCGAACCGGGACCACCCGCGCGAAAGGAACTGGAGGCCAGTGAGCGAGCCCAGCGCGACCCACGGCGGGACGCCCGAGATCCGCCGCGTCGCCGTCCTCGGCGCCGGCACCATGGGTGCGGCCATCGCAGCCCACGCTGCCAATGCCGGCCTGGACGTCGACCTACTGGACATCGCCCCTACCGAGCTGACCGAGCACGAGCGCGGGCGCGGCCTGGCGCTCGATCATCCCGAGGTTCGCAACCGCGTCGTGCGGGCGGGGTTCGAGCGGATGACCAAGGCGCGCCCCGCCGCGCTGGCGAGCCCCGCGCTGGCCGAGCGGATCCGGCTCGGCAACTTCGAGGACGATTTCGATCGGATAGCCGCCGCCGATTGGGTCGTCGAGGCGATCATCGAGCGCCTCGAGCCAAAGCAGGACGTGATGGCCCGGGTCGAGAAAACCGCTCGACCGGACGCGATCGTCAGCTCCAACACCTCCGGGATCCCGCTGTCCGCAATTGCGGAGGGGCGGTCCGGCGAATTTCGCCGGAGATTTCTCGGCACGCATTTCTTCAACCCTCCCCGCTACCTGAAGCTGGTCGAGCTGATCCCGCTGGCCGACACCGATCCCGCGGTGCTCGAGCGGATGCGCACCCTCCTCGAGGACGTCCTCGGCAAGGGCCCCGTGGTGGCCAAGGACACCCCCAACTTCATCGCCAACCGGCTCGGCAGCTTCGCCGGCATGTACGACCCGCGCTACGCCTTCGACCACGGCTACTCCATCGAAGAGGTCGACGCGCTCACCGGTCCGCTGCTCGGCCGGCCCAAGACCGCCACCTTCCGGCTCATGGACCAGGTCGGCCTGGACGTGGCCGTCGGCGTCGCGCGCAACCTCTACGACCTCGTCCCCGACGACGAGTCGCGCGAGGACCTGCGCGTCCCCTCCCAGCTCGACCGCATGCTCCAGGCGGGCCGGCTCGGCCTCAAGACCGGCGCCGGCTTCTACCGTCGCGACAGGCGCGACGGCGAGACGGTCTTCGATGTGGTCGACGTCGACACCCTCGACTACCGGCCGAGCCAGCGGCCCGACCTGCCGATCGTGCCGGCCGCACGGCAGCACGACGACCTCGGCGAGCGCCTGCGCCTGATCCTGGACCGCGCCGACGAGGATCGCGGCGCCCGCTACGTGCGCGACACGCTGCTGCCGAGCCTCGGCTACGCGGCGCGCCGCGTGCCAGAGATCGCCGATTCCCTGGTCGAGGTGGACCACGCCATGGAATGGGGCTTCGGCCACCAGGCCGGCCCCTTCCGCACCTGGGACCTGATCGGTGTCGCCCGCGTCGTCGCAGAGATGGACCGGCTCGACATCGCCGTCGCCGGCTGGGTCCGCGACTTCCTCGCTGCCGGCAACCAGCGCTTCTACCGCGACGGCGCCGTCTACAGCCCGGTCACCGAGAGCTACGAGCCGGTCCCCTCCGATCCGAAGGTCCTGGACCTGGACGCTCGCAAGGCCGAGGTCGGCGAGCTGGCGGCCAACGACTCCGCGAGCCTGGTCGACCTCGGCGACCAGGTGCTCTGCTTCGAGATCCACTCGCAGGCCAGCGTGCTGGACGCCGGCGTCATCGAGCTTGGCCGGCGCGCCCTCGACGAGCTGCGCGGCGGCCGCTGGCGCGGCATGGTGATCGCCAACCAGGCGCGCAACTTCTGCGTCGGCGCCAACCTCGCGGAGGTCGGCATGACCGCGTACCAGGGCGGCTTCGACCAGGTCCGCGAGGCCTCGCTGGCCCTCCAGCGGGTCCTCCAGGGCTTCCGCTACGCGCCGAGGCCGGTGGTCGCCGCGCCGCACGGCCAGACACTCGGCGGCGGGGCCGAGGTCTGCATGCACGCGGACCGGGTGGTGGCCTCGCTGGAGACCTACATCGGGCTGGTCGAGGTCGGCGTCGGCCTGATCCCCGCCGGTGGCGGCTGCAAGGAGCTGCTGCGCCGGATCGTCAGCCCGGCCATGCGGGCGGCTGGCGACGTGCCGGCGCTGCCGTTCGTCCAGCGGGTGCTGGAGACGATCGGCACCGCCAAGGTCGCCACCAGCGCGCTGGAAGCCCGTGAGCTGGGCTTTTTGAGCGAGGACGACCGTGTCGTCCTGCACCCCGACCACCTGCTCCACGACGCCAAGCGCGAGGTCCTGGCGTTGGCCGGCGGCTACAGCCCGCCCGTGCGCGACCGTTCCATCTACGCGGCGGGGCTGCCGACCCTGGCGGCGCTGGAGCTGGGCGTCCGCACGCTCCAGTGGAGCGGCATGGCCAGCGAGCACGACGTGCTGATCGGCACCAGGCTCGCCCGCGTGCTGTGCGGCGGCGAGCTGTCCGAGCCGCAGTGGGTCGACGAGGAGCGCATCCTCGAGCTCGAGCGCGAGGCGTTCGTCGACCTGCTCCACGAGCAGAAGACCATGGAGCGGATCCAGTACCTGCTGACCACCGGCAAACCATTGCGGAACTAGGGGAACGTCTGCAACCTCGGCCGAGGAGCGATCGCCCGGGACCGCCAGCGGTCCCGGGCCTGGGGGTTCGGGGGGCGAAGCGAAGCGGAGTCCCCCGATGAGCAGAGAAGGCCGGTGACCTCCGACCTACCGGCCAGACGATAGGGGATCGATAATGAACCAAGCAGTCATCGTTGCCGGCGCGCGCACGGCGGTGGGCAGGGCGCCGAAGGGGACGCTGCGGGCCACCAGGCCCGATGACATGGCCGCGGCCGCGATCGCCGAGGCGGTCAAGCGCACCGACGGGCTCGACCCGGCCGAGGTCGAGGACGTCATCCTCGGCTGCGCCGTTCCAGAGGGAGCTCAGGGGCTGAACGTTGCCCGGCTGGCGGCGCTCCGGGCCGGCCTACCCGAAAGCGTTCCCGGCCAGACCGTGAACCGCTTCTGCTCGTCCGGCCTCCAGGCGATCGCGTCGGCCTCCGAGCGGATCATGGCCGGCTTCGGGACCAGCATGGTTGCCGGCGGCACCGAGTCGATGTCGCTCGCTCCGGCCCCGGCGGCCAACTTCTCGCCCAACCCCGACCTGGTCCGCGGCCACCCCGAGTACTACATGGCCATGGGCCTGACCGGCGAGGTGGTGGCCGAGCGCTACGGCATCAGCCGCGAGGAGCAGGACGCCTTCGCGCTGCGCTCGCACCAGCGCGCCGCCGAGGCGGTGGACTCTGGCCGCTTCGACCCGGAGATCGTCCCGCTCCAGGTCCGCTTCGAGTGGCTGGACGACGGTGGCGAGCTGCGCGACCGCGACGTCACCTTCGCCCGCGACGAGGGGCCCCGGCGGGACACGTCGGCGGCGGCGCTCGCCAAGCTCAAGCCGTCGTTCAAGCAGGGCGGCACCATCACCGCCGGGAACTCGTCGCAGCGCAGCGACGGCGCCGCGGCGGTCGTGGTCATGGAGCGCGGGCGCGCCGAAGGGCTCGGCCTGGAGCCGCAGGCCCGCTTCGTCGCCTTCGCCGTTGGCGCGGTCGCGCCCGAGGTGATGGGCGTGGGCCCGACGGTCGCCGTCCCCAAGGCCCTCGCGCTGGCGGGCCTGACACTCGACGACATCGAGTTGATCGAGTTGAACGAGGCGTTCGCGTCGCAGAGCCTGGCGGTGATCCGCGAGCTGGGCTTCGACCTGGACAAGGTGAACGTCAACGGCGGTGCGATCGCGCTTGGCCACCCGATGGGCGCCACAGGGGCCAAGCTCACCATCCAGCTCCTGGCCGAGATGGCCCGGCGCAAGGCCCGCTACGGCCTGGTCACCATGTGCGTCGGCGGCGGGATGGGCGCGGCCGGCATCTTCGAGAACCTGCGTCGCTGACGAGGGTTCAGGCCGCCGGGTTGGTGACCTGGCCGATGAACAGCAGGGCGCCGGTCCTACGGTCGCGCACCGCGAACAGGAAGGGCCGGTCGACGCGCAGCTCGATCGGGCGGCTCGGCGTCACCACGCTGACCAGTTGCATGGTCGCTCCGGTGGCGGCCGCCGCCGTGGTGCCGCGCTCGTCGATCTCGACGTGGGCGCGCTGGACGACGCGGTCGACCCGGAGCGCCGCCTCGTCGGTGATCCCGGAGAAGTCCGCGGCGTCGGTGAACGCGATCCGCATGCCGAGCGCCTGGAGCGGCGCGCGCAGATCGAGATCCGAATCGAAGTTGAACTTCGGCAGGGCCAGCCGCACCTCGCGCGAGTCGAGCGCGCCCAGCAGCTCACGGAGCCGCTCGACCTCCAGGCCATCCCGGAAGCGATCGAAGCGGCCCTCGTCGGGGAGGATCACGTCCATCACCAGCCGCCCGCCCCGGTAGGGCAGCTCCACCGCCCGCCAGCCGTCGCCCGCCGCGTAAGCGAGGCTGCCGTGGCGATGGAGCATGACCACCTCGGTGGTGCCGCGGCCCAGCAGGTTGAACGGCTCGGGCCGCGTCTCGTCCGGGTCGAACGCCTGGAGCCACCGGGCCTCCAGGTAGATCGCGTTGGTCAGGACCAGCGAGATGTCCGGCCGGATCGCCCCGGGGTCGAACAGCTCGGGGATCTTGCCCGCCGTCTGCTGGGAGACGAGCTGGTTGATCGCCCGCCTGGTGCCCTCCGGGTCGTGGCGGAAGTCCGCCCGGTGGAGACCGGCCCGGAACGCCTCGACCAGCGCACGCTCGAACTCCTGCCGGAGCGCCAGCCCGTCCTGGGTCCAGACCGCGTTGGAGATGCGCAGGTCCAGCTCGTCGGTGCGGGCCAGCTCCAGCAGGGCGCGGTCCAAGGCTCCGGCGGCCGCTGCCACGCGCTCAGGCTCCAGCCGGGTGTGGAGCGTCGCCGCGATCTCATCGGCGGTCGCCGCCCGCGCGCCGGGCGGCTCGGTCATCGCGGGTCAGCCCGATGTCTGACGGCCCTGGTCGGCCTTCTGGGAGTTCCGGTCGGTGGATCGCGGCGGCCGATCCGGACGGGCGCCGGCAAGCTGGCGGGACTGCGCCACCAGACGTCCGTGCTCGTCCCACACCTCGGCTTCCTCGTCGAACCAGCCTCCCTGAAGGAGCTTCCCCCGCACGATGCAGCGCAACCAACCGTCGGCCGGCAGGGTGCGCACGTACACCGACATCTCCACGGTCGGAGCCCAGCGCGTGATCCCCAGCTCGAAACTGGCGGGCGGCAGGGCGTCGACCACCTGGAGCATCGCGAGCGGGTCCGGCGGGCGGTTGTCGCTGAAGCGCACCCAGCCGAGCATCTCCAGCTTCCCGGCGGGGTCGCCCTTCAGCCAGCCGACCGTGGAGGGATCGAGCCGGATGTCGAGATGCTCGAGGATGGCCACCCGGAGGCCGCCCGGAAGCTCGGTCTGGCCGCGCACGCACTCCTCCACGGGTGCCAGCTCGGGAGGCTCGGCGTCGGCCATCCAGTCGGGCCGGTCCTCCCGCTCCAGCCGGCCAGCGCTGACCAGCTCCTCCAGCCGCGGCTGGCCCTCCTGGACCAGGGTGACACGTGCGTTGGCGACCGAACGACCGCTGCGCAGCAGGTGCACCTCCAGGTCGGCCGGGCCAAGCGACGGCGGTGCCACGAACTGGGCGCTCACCGCCAACGGGTGCGGTTGGCCCGTCACCGCCAGTGCGGCACGGGTGGCCAGCGCCAGCAGGTAGCCGCCGTTCGGCCGGCTGCCGATGGTCCAGCCGGGATCGACGCTGGCGGTGAAGCCGTCGCCGGCGGGGACCACCGCGGTGGCCACATCGAAGTCGAAAATCCGTACCTCCTCGACGACCAGATTCGCCGGGTCCTCGGTGTCGGCCGATTGCTCGTCCGTCATAGGGGAGCCCCCCCTCCTTGTGACAACGAGAAAGCCTGACATCTCGGCACTGCGCTCGGCAAGCGGTCAGATTGCCTGATCCTCCCGGAGCGCCATCTGCTCGGCGTCGTCGAGGCCGAGCCCGCGCAGCACGGCGTCGCTGTCCCTACCCAGCGCGGGCGGTGCGCTGTCGACCGGGACGGGGAGATATCGGGGTGCGCGTTGCCCATGCGTCCTGGTGTGATCCCGCCGACCAGCCAGTTCATCGCCTGGTTCCCGAGCATGCCGACCTGCAAGTCCAGCAGCGACACCTCGACCCGCCGACCGCGCCCGGTCGCGTCCCGCTCGCGGAGGGCCGCGAGCACGCCGATGGTCGCGAACGGACCAGCCAAGATCCGTGAAAGGTCGAGCACCCGCAAGCCCGCCAGCGGCCCCACCGGCCCCGGCCCCGCCGGCCACCCCGGCTCGTCGCCTGGCCGGGTGGGTGGCCGGCCCGGCCCGGGCTCAGCCATCGTGGGCGGCGACCCGCGGGGCCGATGGCAGGCGAGCGCCGGCGGCGAGGTCGACGAGATCGGGCAGCTCGGCGGGGTCCATGCCGGCGTCGCGACGCGCCGCCACGTGGCCGTCCGGCCGGATCAGCCACAGCGACCCCGGACCGCCGTAGGTCGCCGCCAGCGCGCCCTCGGTGTCGATCAGCGCATGTGCGCCCTCCGGAAGCCCGGGCGGTCGGTCGTCGGGCCCGACGACCACCAACAGCTCTACCGGGGCCAGCGGCGCCCGCTCCAGCGCCCGCTCCGCGAAGGCGGCCCCATCCGCCCCCGGGCGATCAACCGGCAGGTACAGTGCCACGAACCCGCCCCCCAGCATCTTCCGCAACCTCCGCACCCCACCGGACGGGGCGAGGCGGCAGGGGGCGTCCGGGGCCACCGCGCCGGCGCGGGGCGCCGTCCCTCCCCCCGCCGCCTTCGCCTCGGGTTCGACGATCGGGGAGGAGGCGTAGACGAACGGGGCGGAGAGCTTCCCGGAGTTGACCCAGCGGCGTAGCGCCGGGATGCGCAGGCTGCCGCGGAGGACAGCGGTGCGGAACAGGCGGTGCAGGCTGGTCGGCGGGACCATGAAGCGCATCGTGGCATCAGTGATGGCGAGGTTCTCGCGCGCCGCGGGGCGCCGCTCGAGGTCGTAGGTCTCCAGCAGCTCCGCCGGCGCCCGACCTTCGAGCACCAGCCACAGCTTCCACGCCAGGTTCTCCGGCGTCCCCCGCCAGGAACGCCCGGCCGACCTGAAAGCTGGCGGCGACCCGCTGGTGGAAGCGGTAGGTTGACAGCCACACGAGCTCATAGTCCGTGTCGCCGACGACCGCGCGGATGCGCTGGTCGAGCCGCCCACTCGAGCGCTCCTCCTCGACGTCGACGTCGGCCGGGATCTGCCAGTCGATCCGCCAGACGCTGTCCGGCTGTGGGTGCACCAGCACCTGGCGCCCCGGATTGAACGAGGGATCGAAGAAGAACCGCCGCTCGTTCGGGAACGGCAGCTTCGCGCGAACGTCCGCGATCAGGAACCGGTCCTCGAACGAGTGCCCGGGAAACTCGACCCCGAGCAGCTTCCGCATGGCCGAACGCGCGCCATCGCAGCCGATCGCGTACTCCGCGCGCACCTCCGCGGAGCCATCGGGCGTCGCGGCCACGAGCCGCACGCCGTCGGCATCCTGCGAGACCGACTCCACCCGATGCTCCCAGCGCAGCTCGATCAGGGGCTCACCGCGGACCAGGTCGAGCAGGTACTCCTCCATCATCGCCTGCGGCAGGTTCACGAACGGTGGGAACGCGTCCCCGCCCACCTCCGGAAAGCGGATCTGGAACAGCTCGACGTCCCGGTAGTACGTGCGGCCCAGTGTCCAGGACACCCCCCGGTCGGCCATGCTCTGGCCGCAGCCCAGCCGTTCGAAGATGTCGAGCACGTCGCGCTGCACGCAGATGGACCGCGAGCCCTGCCCGAGCAGGTTCTCCTCCGACTCGAGCACGAGGCTGCGCAGCCCGTGCCTGGCCAGGAAGAGCGCCGCCGTCATCCCGACAGGCCCAGCCCCGACGATCGCCACCGGCGCGTCCCGGGTCGTCATCGGCATGCTCCGACCAGCCCTCGCACCGGCAGGGTGGCGCTCCACATGGCTGCTCCTCCCCCCGACGGTCCGGACCCGCGGGTCAACATTGTGGACCGGTCCGCCGACCGCGTCGCCCGCTGGCGAGCCGCGGGACTGCGACCCGCCAGAAACGATGGCGGTGGACCAGAGGGTATGAGCGCCACGACCACCGCGTGCATGCCATCGGGCAGTTATCCACAGCAGCTCGGCGACGGTTGCCTGGGCATGAGCCCGAGCTTGTCGGCGTAGAAGGCCTTGGCCCGTTCCAGGGCCTTGGCCCGTTCCAGGTCCTTGGCGGGGATCCTGGTCGCGACGTTACTGTCCTCGAGCATCGCGGCGTCCCTCCTCCGGCTCGGCCCTCCACCGCCAGCGGTTCGATGCCACCGTAGGCTCCGCAACGCCCCCGCGGCCAGGCTCCAGGGCCGGGCCGCGCAGGCGCCCGGCCTCCGGGCCGGGCCGCGCCGCGCGGGGGCGGGTCAGGGGACGCGGGCGGGCGGGGCGAGCAGGTCGGGGGTGATGTCGCGGAGGGTTGGGGTGCCGCAGAGGGCGAGACTCCGCTCCAGCTCCTCGCGGTAGCCGTCCAGGACGGCTTGGACTCCGCCGGCGCCGCCGGTGGCCAGGCCCCAGACGATGGGGCGCGCGAGCAGGACGGCTCGGGCGCCCAGCGCCAGGGACTTGACGGCGTCGACGCCACGGCGGATGCCGCCGTCGACGTACACCTCGGCGCGGCCGGCCACGGCCTCGACGACCTCGGGGAGCGCCTCCGCGGTCGCGACGGCGCCGTCGAGCTGGCGGCCTCCGTGGTTGGAGACGACGATCGCGGCGGCGCCGGCGTCCAGGCAGGCGACCGCGTCATCGCCGCGCAGGACGCCCTTGACGACCACGGGAAGGCGCGACTGCTCGCGCAGCCAGGCGATCGCCTCCGGCGTCACGGTGGGGTCGAAGTGCCTGGCGACGCCGACCACGTCGACCCGCTCCTCGGGCACGGCGAGGTTCGCGAGTCCCATGCCGGGCGGGAGCTGGAACTGGTTGCGCTTGTCGCGCTCGCGATTGCCGGGGACGGGCACGTCGGCGGTCAGCACCACCGCCCGGTAGCCACTGGCGGCGGCCCGCCGGACCAGATCGGCGGCGATCCGGCGGTCGCGGTAGACGTAGAGCTGGAACCAGCGCGGCGCTCGGGGCGCGACCGCGGCGATCTCCTCGAGCGATGCGGTGGCCTGGGTGGAGACGACCATCAGGGTTTCCGCGGCCGCGGCGCCGGCGGCGGTGGCCAGCTCGCCATCGGGGTGCGCCAGGCGCTGGTAGGCGACCGGCCCGACCAGGACCGGGAGGGAGACGGGCACGCCGAGCACGGTCGTGGAGGTGGAGATCGTCCCGACGTCGCGGAGCACGTGCGGTCGCAGCCGCAGCCGCGCCCACGCGGCCGGATTGTCCGCCAGGGTCAGCTCATCCTCGGCGCCGCCGGCGAAGTAGTCGTAGGCGGCACGGTCCAGCCGCTCGCGCGCCTGGCGCTCGAGCAACGTCAGGTCGAGCACTGCCGCACCTACCGCGGGCGCCGACGCTAGACCCCGCCCTGGACCCGCGAGAGCAGGATCTGCGCGGTGGAGCGGAGCCGGCCGTCGAGGGCGTCCATCAGGGCGACCACGGTCTCGGCCGCCCACTCGGCCGCGGAGCACTGCTCGTCGATGTTGGCGAGGTCACGGACCTCGCGGTAGTCGACGATCCTCGACGCCCGCCGGTCGTCGAGCCGCTCCCACGAGAGGATCCGGCCGACACCCGTCTCGATGGCCAGACGCTCCGAGAAGAGGTCGTCGAACAGCCGCTTGGTCGCGGTCCGATCCTGCATGTCGAGGTAGACGCCGGCGCGGACGGCGCCGTTGGCGGTGAAGGCGACGTCGTAGAAGCCGAACGGCCCGGCGGCGAAGCCGACCCAGTTCTCGTAGCCGAATTTCGGCACCCTGAAGCCGGGCCGGCGCCTCGCCACCGACTCGAACATGGCCTGGAAGAAGCTGTGGCGCAACTCGGCCGGCTGCAACCCGCCGTCCTTTTCGGAGGCCAACGGCGGTGGTACCGCCGGGATGTGGCCGGTCGCGGCCGCGGGGGGCGGCGGAGGCGGTGCCTGCGCCGGCTCTGGGGGCGAGGGCGGCGGCGCGGTCGGGACGCTGGCCGGCGACATCGGCACCGGGCCGGGCGATGTGGACACGCCGCCCAGCGACCCCTGCCGCCTGCTCGCCTTGCGCCAGTTCCGCGGCTGCACCACCACGTCCAGCACCGGCGCCGGCAGCGACCTGCCGATCCGCACCAGGCCGAGCTCCACTCCGAAGAAATCGACCTTGGAATCCGTGCGGTCGTTCAGCCACTCCAGGGTCCGGCGCGACTCCAGGTCGAAGCGCGGCGAGACCCAAACGATGACCGCGGACTCCAGCGTCGAGGCATGCATGATCAATTCGCCGAGCTGGTTGTGATCGGCCTCTTCGAGCCGGTTCTCGATGACGATCGGGCGCCCGAGCGCATCGGTCCCGAGCACGTTGAAGGACCCGTCGACCTGGAGATCGCGCTGCATCGGCGTGATGTCGATGCCGAGCGTCTGGCCAAGCAGGTCGACGTTCTGGACGAACCAGGGGGTCAAGTCCGGAAGCTGCTCACCCCAGAACGACCGCAGGTCGAGCCGCTCGAGGCGGCCGAGGCCCAGCCGCTCCATTTCCATTCGGGCCGCCATCCCACTCCTCTCCGTCGCCCCCTCGAGGGCAAGTTGTACCCCGTCCTGCTAGGGCGTCGTCAAACTGCAGATCTATCCATGTGGGGGGAGCTCGCTCCCCCCACGGCCCCCCAAGAGCGCCTGTGCCATGGGAACCGCCTCATACGGGGGCTTGAGGGAATCAGGCTGGCGCGAGCCAGACGGTGGCGAGCGGGGGAAGGGTGACTCTTGCCGAAGCCGGCTGACCGTCCCAGGTGATCTCCTCGGCGGCGATCATGCCCAGGTTGCCGACGTTGGAGCCGCCGTACAGCTCCGAGTCCGTGTTGAGGACCTCCGCCCAGTGGCCGGCCTGGGGAAAGCCGACACGATAGTCGTAGCGGGGCACCGGCGAGAAGTTGCAGAGGCAGACGATCGGATGGCCATCGGCCGACCAGCGGATGAACGAGAGCGCGTTGTCGTCGACGTCGTTGGCGGCGATCCAGGCGAAGCCGCTGGGCGAGCTGTCGACCTGCCAGAGCGCCGGGCGCTGGCTGGCGACGTCGTTCAGGTCGCGGACCAGGCGCTGGACGCCGGCGTGGCCGGGATCGGCCAGCGCCTCCCAGTCGATCGACCGCTCATGCGACCACTCGGCCTCCTGGGCGAGCTCGCAGCCCATGAACAGCAGCTGCTTGCCCGGGTGCGCCCACATGAAGCCCAGGTAGGCGCGCAGGTTTGCGAGTCGCCGCCAGGTGTCGCCCGGCATCTTGCCGTACAGCGAGCCCTTGCCGTGGACCACCTCGTCGTGGCTGATGGGCAGGATGAAGTTCTCGCTGAATGCATACATCAGCGAGAAGGTGAGCTGATGGTGGTGGAAGCGCCGGTAGACGGGGTCCTTCGAGATGTACTCGAGGGTGTCGTGCATCCACCCCATGTTCCATTTGAAGCCGAAGCCGAGCCCGCCGAGGTGGACAGGCTGCGAGACGCCCGGCCAGGCGGTCGACTCCTCGGCGACGGTGATGGCGGTCGGATGCCTGCCGTAGACGAGGGTGTTGAGCTGCTTCAAGAACTCGATCGCCTCGAGATCCTCGTTGCCGCCGAAGCGGTTCGGCACCCACTGCCCGGCCTTGCGCGAGTAGTCCAGGTAGAGCATGGAGGCGACGGCGTCGACCCGCAGCCCGTCCAGGTGGAATTCCTCGAGCCAGTACAACGCGCTCGCGGTCAGGAAGTTGCGCACCTCGTTGCGGCCGTAGTTGAAGATCAGCGAGCCCCAGTCGGGATGCTCGGCCCGCCGCGGATCGGCGTGCTCGTACAGGGCGGTGCCGTCGAAGCGCGCAAGTGCCCAGGCGTCCTTGGGGAAATGGGCGGGGACCCAGTCCATCAGCACGCCGATGCCGCGCTGGTGCAGCCGGTCGATCAGGTAGCGCAGGTCGTCCGGGTCGCCGAAGCGGGAGGTCGGCGCGAAGTAGGAGGTGACCTGGTAACCCCATGAGCCCGCGAAGGGGTGCTCGGCCAGCGGCATCAGCTCGACGTGGGTGAAGCCGAGGTCGGCGACGTAGTCCGGCAGCTCGTCGGCGAGCTGCCGGTAGGACAGGCCCTTGCGCCATGAGCCGAGATGGAGCTCGTAGATCGAGACCCGCGCGTCGACACGCTGGCGCTCGCCGCGGGTGTCCATCCATGCCTCGTCGCCCCAGCGGTAGCTGGAGGTGTGCACCATGCTGGCGGTGGCCGGCGGGCGCTCGGTGGCGAACGCCAGCGGATCGGCCTTGAGCACCAGCCCGCCATCGGCCCCGAGCACCTCGTACTTGTATTTGTCGCCCACGCCGACGCCGGGAACGAACAGCTCCCAGACCCCCGAGGAGCCGAGCACCCGCATCGGGTTCAGGCGCCCGTCCCAGCGGTTGAAGTCGCCGACCACCCGCACCGCGCGGGCGTTGGGCGCCCACACCGCGAAGGCGGTACCGGCCACGCCCTCCAGCACGGTCGGGTGGGCACCGAGCCGCTCCCACAGCCGCTCGTGCCTGCCCTCGCCGATCAGGTGCTGGTCCAGCTCACCGAGCGTCGGCAGGAACCGGTAGGGGTCGTCGACCTCCACGACGTGCTCGCCGTCGGAGACCTCCAGCCGGTAGGCGGGCAGCCGCCCGGCGCCCGCCCGCGCCGCCGCGCCGGTCTCTCCGGGCAGGGTGCCCTCGAACAGGCCGGCCGGGTGGATCCGCTCCAGGACCTCGCGCCCGCCGTTGGCCAGGACGCTCACCTGGCGCGCGTCGGGGCGCCAGGCCCGGACGCGCACCTTGCCGGCCTCCGGATGGGCGCCGAGCAGGCGGTGGGGCTCGTGATGCTCCCCACGCACCAGGCGCTCGATCTCCTCTTGGAACGGCATCGGCATCGCTCTTTCGTCGGCGGGAATGGCTGGCGAGTGTGATGGCGGTCAGGAACCGGTGTTGCGGGGGGCCTCCAGGGTAGCTGTCCTGGCGCCCAGCAGGCGCTGGATGCCTCCGATCGGGATGGTGAGCCACGGCGGGCGGTGCCGCGCCTCGTACATCACCTCGTACACGGCCTTGTCCAGCTCGTAGGCACGCAGTAGCAGCTCAGGGTGGTCGGGCAGCCAGCCGCCGCTGGACGCCGTGGACATGTACGCGTCCAGGAACGCGGTCCGGTTGGCCTGGATCCAGCGCTGCGCCGCCTGCCCGAGCCGGTCCAGCTCGGCCCTGCTCGGCCCGGGGGTGTCCGGGTCCTCGCCGAGCACCAGCGGCGAGTGGGCGGCGTAGTCGAACGAGCGCAGCATGCCGGCCACGTCCTGCAGCGGGCTGGTCATGCGGCGGCGCTCCTCCAGGCTGCGCGCCGGCTCTCCCTCGAAGTCGATCACCAGCCACCGCTGCCCCACGCGCAGCACCTGCCCGAGGTGGTAGTCGCCGTGGATGCGCTGGAGGTGGACGGCGCCGCCGACCCCGCGCACCGCCTCGGCGTAGACCTCCTCGATCGCGCGCCGGTAGGGCGCCAGCTCGGGCACGAGCGCGGCGACCTGGGTGAGCTGGCCCATCAGGCGGGCGCTCAGGCGGCCGAGGTCGGGCTGGCCCTCGCTGACCTTGGGAAGGGCGGTCGCCAGGGCGGCGTGCAGCTCGGCCGTGAGCCGCCCCAGCTCCCTGGCCTCTCCGGCGAAGTTGCCAGGGTCCTCGGACTCGTAGTGGTCGGCGACTCGCTCGACGGCGAGCTTCCAGCCCTCCACGCTGCCGGCGTAGTAGCGCTGGAGCACTCCCAGCGTGGAGCCGAGGCCCTCGATCCAGCCGAGCAGCTCCGCGCAGGCGTCGAACCCCTTGGCCGCCAGCGCCCTGGTGACCTCCAGCTCCGGGTTCTCGCCCGGCTGGAGCAGGCGGAACAGCTTGAGGATCAGCCGGTTCGAGAACACCAGCGAGGAGTTGGTCTGCTCGGCGTTCAGCAGCTTGCCCGGCCCGCGCAGTGTCTCGTTCCACTCCGGAGCGCGGTGGAAGCGGAGCTGGTCCAGCGTCGCCCCGCGCGACAGCATCTCCAGGAAGATCGCGCCGAGGCGCTCGTCGACGACCGCGTCGTAGTAGACGCCCTCGCGTGGCGGCTTGGTCTCCAGGATCAGCGCGCCGGGGCGGCGGCTGAGCAGCGAGCGGGCCTCGAAGCCGAAGTCGTGCCCGATCGGAAGGTGGTAGCGGTCCACGCCGCCGTCGGCGTACGCCACCGCGGCGACCACCAGGTGCAGCGTCGGCCTGGCGGCGCGCAGGGGCACGTTCGCTTCGATTCGGACCTCGCCGATCTGCCGTCCCTTGCCCGAGAACCAGCGCTGGCTGGGAAGGAATGCGGCGAGAGCGGACTCCAGCTCGGTCATGGCGACGCCTCGATGGGCTTATCGAGATCGGACGTGGAGCACGTGGGCCACCTCGGATGCGGGATCGAGGCGGACGTAGTTGGACGGTCCCTGCCAGGTCCAGCTCTGGCCGGTCAGCTCGTCATGGACCTCGAACGAGCCGACGTCCCAGTCCAGCCCGAGGGCCGGCAGCCAGAGATGCACCATGCTGTCGTGGCCCTGGTGCGGGTCGAGGTTGCACACCACCAGGACGGTATCGTCCCGGTACCGCTTGGAGAACGCGATGATGTCGGTCGAGTCGACCAGGTGGAAACGGAGATTGCGGAGCCAGTGTAGGGCGGGATGGGCGCGCCTGACCTGATTGAGCCGCGCCACGTAGGGTGCCAGCGACGGCTGGGACCAGTCCCTCGGCCGGTACTGGTACTTCTCGGAGTTCAGGTACTCCTCGCTGCCGGGCGAGCGCGGCTCGCGCTCGTAGAGCTCGAAGCCCGAGTACATGCCCCAGGACGGCGACATCGTAGCGGCCAGGGTGGCGCGGACCCTGAACGCCGGCGGGCCCCCCTGCTGCAGGTAGGCGGTGAGGATGTCCTGGGTGTTCACGAAGAAGTTCGGCCGGAAGTAGTCCGCGGACTCCGAGGTGGTCAGCTCGGTCAGGTACTCCTCCAGCTCGGCCTTGGTGTTCCGCCAGGTGTAGTAGGTGTAGGACTGGCTGAAGCCGACCTTGGCGAGCACGTGCATCATCGGCGGGGTGCTGAACGCCTCGGAGAGGAACACCACCTCGGGGTGCTCGGTCTTGACGGCGTCAAGCAGCCACTCCCAGAAGCGCACCGGCTTGGTGTGCGGGTTGTCCACGCGGAATACGCGGACACCGTGGCTGATCCAGTGATCGAGGATGCCCTTGCAGGCTCCGTAGAGCGCCGGCGCCTCGGGGCTGTCGAAGTCGAACGGGACGATGTCCTCGTAGACCTTGGGTGGGTTCTCCGCGTGGGCGATGGAGCCGTCGGGACGGATGCGGAACCACTCGGGGTGCTCCTTGATCCACGGGTGGTCGGGCGAGCACTGCAGCGCGTAGTCGAGGGCGACCTCGATGCCGAGCTCGCGCGCCCTGGCCACGAAGGCATCGAAGTCCTCGATGGTGCCGAGGTCGGGGTGGATCGCGTCGTGGCCACCGGCGTCGCCGCCGATCGCCCAGGGGCTGCCCGGATCGTCCCGGCGCGCGTGCACCGTGTTGTTGCGTCCCTTGCGATTGGTGGAGCCGATCGGGTGGATCGGGGGCAGGTACACGACGTCGAACCCCATGCCGGCGACCGCGGGCAGGCGCTCGGCAGCCTGCCGTAGCGTGCCGCTGGAGGTCTCGGTGGCGCCCTCCGAGCGCGGGAAGAACTCGTACCACGCGCCGTAGAGCGCGCGCGGCCGGTCGACCCAGGTCCGCAGGCGGCGGGAGCGGGTGCGGGAGCGCGGAGGGTACGCCTCCAGCAGCTCGGCGATGGTGGGATCGGTGGCCGCGGCCAGCCGGGTGGCGGCGTCGCCCTCGCCGCGGAGGCCGGCGATCGCCTCGACCAGCGGGCCCCGACGGGCGGCCGGCAGCCGGGTCGCCTCGCGCTCCAGCAGCAGGGCGCCCTCCTCCAGCTCGAGGTCGATGTCGCGGCCGGCGTCGAGCTTGGCGGTCGTGCCGCGCAGCCAGGTGGCCAGCTCGTCGGTCCACGCCTCGACCGTGAAGGACCACATGCCCATGCCTGGCAGGGTGACCTCGGCCTCCCACCGGTGCAGGCCGTGGTTGACCTCGGTCATGCGGATGCGCTGATCCTGGCGCTCACCGGGGCCGACGACCCGGACCGCCGCGGCGACCTCCACGGTGTGGCCGTCGCGGAAGATGGTCGCCTGGATGGGCACGCACTCACCGGCGACCGCGCGGGCAGGCCATTGCCCGCAGTCAACCTGCGGTCGGATCCCCTCGATGACGACGCGCCCGATCACACTTGCACGCTACCACCTGGAGGGGGAGCTAGACGCCGGACATGTACCGGTGCCGCGCCTCATCACGTATCAGGACAGACTGGCGAGGCGGCGCGCACCGCGGATGCGTGACCGGCGTCTAGCAGCCCGATCCGGAGACTTCGCTGTGAACACGCGCAGGACAACGGCGTCCATGCTGCTCAGAGGCTGTGGACAGGCCCGCGGCCGATCCGGCGAGCGCTTGTATAGTCGACCAATCATGAAACCGCTACAACGCTTCACGGTGCTGCCCACCGTGCCGAAGCCACTGGAGCCCCTGTCCGTCCTGGCTCGCAACCTGCGCTGGACCTGGCATCCTCCGGTGCAGGAGCTGTTCGCCGCCATGGACCCGGCCGGCTGGGAGGCCTCGGGCCACAACCCGCTGCGGATGCTGAACGAGGCGGACGCCGCCGTGCTGGAGCGCGCCGCGGCCGACCCGGCCTTCCTGGCGGCCCAGGCGGCCGCCGCCGACGACCTCGCCACGTACCTGCGCGAGCCTCGCTGGTACCAGACGCTGAGCGGCGCGCCCAGCCGGATCGCCTACTTCTCCCCCGAGTTCGGCGTCAGCGAGGTCCTGCCGCAGTACTCCGGCGGGCTCGGCGTGCTGGCCGGCGACCACCTCAAGGCGGCCAGCGACCTCGGCGTGCCGCTGGTCGGCGTGGGGCTGTTCTACCGGTCGGGGTACTTCCGGCAGGCCCTGACCGCCGACGGCCGGCAGGTCGAGTCGTACCCCGCCTTCAACCCGCAGGAGCTGCCGCTGGAGCTGGTCACCGACGGCGAGGGCCTGCCGCTGCGCATCAACGTGCGGCTGCCCGACGGCGCTCCGTTGTTCGCGCAGCTCTGGCGGGCGGACGTGGGCCGCGTGCCGCTGTTCCTGCTCGACTCGGACGTCGACGGCAACGCACCGGTGGAGCGCGCGGTCACCGACCGCCTCTACGGCGGCGGCGGCGAGCACCGCCTCCGGCAGGAGATCCTCCTCGGCATCGGCGGGGTGCGGGCGCTGGACGCGCTCGGTCTCCGGGCCGAGGTCTTCCACACCAACGAGGGCCACGCCGGCTACCTCGGGCTCGAGCGGATCCGCCGCCTGATCCAGGACGAGGGCCTGGACGCGGCCAGCGCCATCGAGGCGACCCGCGCCGGCACGATCTTCACCACCCACACCCCGGTCGAGGCGGGCATCGACCGGTTCCCGCGCTCCTTCATCGAGCGCTACTTCGGCGCCGGCGGGGTCGAGACGGGCCTGGACGTCGACCGGATCATGGACCTCGGCGCCGAGCCGGACGGCGACGGCTCGATGTTCAACATGGCCGTGATGGGCCTGCGCCTGGCCCAGCGTGCCAACGGCGTCAGCCGCCTGCACGGGCAGGTCTCGCGCGAGCTGTTCCACGGACTTTGGGCGGGCTTCAGCTCCACCGAGGCGCCGATCAGCCACGTCACCAACGGCGTGCACGCGGGGACCTGGGTGCAGCGGGACTGGGCCGAGCTGTTCGAGCGCTACCTCGGGGCCGATTTCCAGACCTCCGACCAGCCGTGGACACCACTCCAGGGCGTGCCCGACGGCGAGATCTGGGAGCTGCGGCGGCGGGCCCGCCGCCGCCTGGTCGAGGACGTCCGCCGCCGCCTGGCGGTGGCCTGGCGCGCCAGAGGCGCCAGCGAGGGCCAGCTCGGCTGGATCACCAGGGCCTTCGACCCCGACGTGCTGACCATCGGCTTCGCCAGGCGGGTGCCCTCGTACAAGCGCCTCACCCTGCTGCTCAAGGATTCCGAGCGCCTGACGCGGCTGCTGCTGGACCCCGAGCGGCCGATCCAGCTCGTGATCGCCGGCAAGGCCCATCCCGCAGACGAGGGCGGCAAGGAGCTGATCGCCGAGTTCGCCCGCTTCGCCTCGGATCCCCGGGTGCGCCACCGCATCGCCTTCCTGCCCGACTACGACATGGCCATGGCCAGGACGCTGGTCGCGGGCGCGGACGTGTGGCTCAACAACCCGCTGCGCCCGTACGAGGCGTGCGGCACCAGCGGCATGAAGGCGGCGATGAACGGCAGCCTGAACCTGTCGATCCGGGACGGCTGGTGGGACGAGTGCTACGACGGCCGCAACGGCTGGGCGATCCCGTCGGCCGACGACCCGACCATCCCCGCGGAGCGCCGCGACGAGCTGGAGGCCTCCGCCATCTTCGACCTGCTCGAGCACGAGATCGTCCCGCTGTTCTACGACCGGGCGGCGGGGCCGCCGAGCGGCTGGGTCGGGATGGTCAAGCACAACCTGGTCACGCTCGGGCCGGTGGTGCTTGCCTCCCGCATGGTCAGGCAGTACACCGACGACTACTACCTGCCGGCGGCCGACAGCTCCTGGCGGCTGCAGGAACACGGCTTCGCCGGCGCGCGCGAGCTGGCGGCCTGGAAGGAGCGGGTGACGGCGGCCTGGTCCGGGGTGATGATCCGCAAGGTCACCGGCGGGCAGCAGGAGCCGGCGCTGGGCTCCCGGCTGTCGGTGCGGGCGGTGGTCGAGCTGGGCAACCTCGAACCGGAGGAGGTCGAGGTCCAGATCGCCTGCGGTCGGGTCGACGACGCCGACGAGCTGCGCGAGGTCGACGTCCTGCCGCTCAAACAGGACGGCCACCGCGAGGACGGCGGTTGGGTGTTCGAGGGGGAGGTCCCGCTGCTGACACCGGGCGCCTTCGGCTACACGGTCCGGGTCGTGCCGCGCCACCAGAGCCTGATCAGCCCCGCCGAGCTCGGCCTGGTCGCCTGGGCCTCCGGCTGACGCCGCCTGGCTCCGCCGGCCGGGACACGGCGGGCCTGGCCGCCCGGGTGCGCGAGGATATCCGACTTTTCTTTCTAGTGACGCGAAAGTCTCGAAGTGTTCGTGCCGAACGTATCGTGACACGCCAATGACGGGCCGTTTGGCCCCCATCACAGGAGGATGGTCGCTGCCATGATCACGAATCTTCTCACCCAGCTCGTCGGAGTCGCCGGAAGCCTGTTGAGCAGCATCTTGTCGCTTCTCTGAGCGGCCGGTCGGCCGCATCGCGGCCGCGTGAGGCGAGGGCGGGCGCCGGTGCTGGGCGCTCGCCTCGCCCCACGTCCGGCGGCTCTTGACCGCCGGCCGGCCGGAGGCGAGCATGGCGCCACCGCTGACCGTCGCCCCCACGAGCGAGCCCTGAGGAGACGCCATGGCCGGCACCGCCACCGAGCCGCTCGTCGGCCGCACCGCGATCGAACTGGCCGCCGCCGTCCGCGAGGGCCGCGCGAGCCCACAGGACGTGGTGGAGGCGCACCTGGAGTGGATCGAATCGCTGGACCGCAGCATCCACGCCTTCCAGGTCGTGCGGCCGGACGGGGTCCGCGAGGAGGCGCGCGCGCTGGCGTCCCGGGCCGACCTGCGCGAGCTGCCGCTGGCGGGCGTGCCCGTGGCCATCAAGGACAACCTGGAGATGGCCGGCTACGCGACGCGCAGCGGCACCCTG
>WNGN01001953.1_pt1 | contig 22569 bp, 15 predicted proteins | sample 5400561 | NCBI WGS metagenome assembly WNGN01 (sample SAMN13153379, study PRJNA577476) | soil metagenome | isolation source: 115 cm soil or saprolite under Garry oak tree replicate 2 | place: USA:California | collected 2016-06-15 | reverse complement strand
TTCGTGTAACACCTTCAACCGCTCCCCGTTCTTTCGCACTCAACTCGATTCGCTCCGGTTCCATCCTGCCTCCCGCCTTGGATGAAACCGGACATTTCTACTTTGCACAAACCGGACATTCTCATTTTGCCGCGACAGCGGCGACTTCTGGCTTGACACCTCTCAACGCGAAGAATAAGCTCGGCCCGTTTCTGAAACAACCCTGATAAGCAAGACGTAGCGTGACACCGCGCAAGCGACCGCAGCGCCGAATTTCGCCCGGACCCGAGGCAGCGACGGGTCGCCGTGCGAAGACCAGTTCGTGCGCTTTTCCCAAGACTCTGATGTCCAACACAGAAAGGAGGCTCCAATGCGCCGACTGATAGGAATTACACTTCTCGGGTTGTTTGCTGTTGCGGTGACCGTCTATGGTCAATCTCCGGCAACGCGAAATCCGCTCGTGGGAGCTTGGAGGGTTACGGAGATCGACGACGCGAACAGGCCGCCGATCACCAATCCTCAGCCGGGTCTGTACATTTTTACGGAACAACACTACAGTTTCGTAAGGATCAACGGCACGGGACCACTGCCCGACTATCCCTCAAATGACAAGGCAACCGACGCTGACAAGGTCGCGGTCTTTAATGCGCTTTACCTCAATACCGGCACGTACGCTGTGACCGCCAAGATGCTGACAACGAAAGCCATGGTGGCGAAGAGCGCGTTCGTCATAGGCGCAAGCAACCAGTACGAATTCGCCGTGAATGGGAAGGTGCTGGTGCTGACCCAGAAGCCATCCGGAGCAGTCATAAAACTGGTCCGCCTTGAATAGGCGAGAAACGTCTGCGTAATTGTGAGTTCCTTGAGTGCAATCTACTGCCTATCGTAAACTTGTACGTTGTCGAAGGGCTCGCCGTCCGGGTTCTTTCCCTTCGTCGTTATCGTCATCACTTTTCCATCTCGGGATACCTCGACTTTCGACGTGTACAGGACATCACGGCTCTTCTTAGAAGTCGATTCAATGTTATTAGCGTCAACGAGTTTGACAGCGATGGTATCCGCACCGCCAGGGTCCTTTCCAGTTACCGGATAATCTTTATTGTCGTACTTCACGGTGAACCCATATTTTTGAGTGCTGCCGTCCGGGTTGACGCGCTCTCCCTCGAATTGGTAGCCATCAACAGTGGGTGTGTAGGTTCTCGTTTCACTCTTGTACCCCGGCCCTGGGTTAAATTTTGATTTTGCGACGTTCAGTTTCCAGATTCCTATGTGGGCATCTTTTTGAGTTTGAGCCAGCATCGGAGCCGATGTAGCGAGAACCAGACTAAGAACCGCCGAGAGCTTGAGAAGTCGTTTCATGGGTCTCTCCCGAATTAGCCACTACCGTAGATGCCTAAACCACTTTGGCGGCGCACTACCAGGACGAAGAATATGCGCTTTTCGGAAAAGCTACGAAGTTTGCGGGCATCTACGGCAAAGAAATTCGCGTGATTGGTAAAAACAGAGAAATCCTGACAGCGGCGAAGGCCGCACGGGTGCAATAAGTCAGTAAGTGGTGGCCTATTTCGACTTTGGGTTCTTCGCGTCTTTCTTAGCCGGTTTCTTCGGCATCTGCGCTACCTCCGTGGGCGTGGATTCTACCCTAGTAGCGCCCTCGGCCACCACCGCGCCCACCTCGGCCTCCAGCACGACCGCCGCCGTAGCCGCCCCGGCCTCCACGACCTTCGCCGCACTACTGACAGCTCTAAATCAGACAGGGCTCAAATTTCCCACGCGCCAATTTGTATTGCCGTGGTTCTTTTTTTGACCTACGATGACGAACTTCTGGTGGCTAAATAATGATTAGCGAAGGTAACGTTGAAGCAGCAGTTGAGACGGCATCTACGCCGCGCCATATCGCGCTCGTTCGTATCACGCATTGGATCGTCGTGCTGAGCGTACTTGGCCTGCTTGTCAGCGGCACAGGCATTCTCGTATCTCACCCGCGCCTATACTGGGGCGAAACCGGCGCTGTCGGGACCCCGTCGCTCATTGATCTTCCCATACCGTTTATCATTGGCCCCTCGGTTTGGAACCGACCTTTTCATTTCTTTTTTGCATGGGTTCTGGTCTTGACAGGCCTGAGCTATGTGGTAGGCAGCTTCATCACGCAACACTTCCGCAAGGATCTGCTGCCGGCGAAAGCCGACCTCCGTTGGAACCGCATCGTCGGCGTAGTGTCGGACCATTTGCGGTCGAAGCGGCGAGAGGCCGATGCCGCCTCAACTTACAATGTGGTGCAACGGCTGACCTATCTGGCCGTCGTGTTCGGGCTTTTTCCTGCCTTCCTCTGGACCGGCCTGGCGATGTCGTTCGGGGTTACGTCAGTGTTCCCGATATTAGCGACCGCGCTGGGAGGTCATCAGTCCGCTCGGACGCTTCATTTCGCTTGTGTTGTTCTGCTGCTGCTTTTTGTCATCGTGCATATCCTCATGCTGTGCCTTGCTGGATTCTGGCGCAGTGTGTGGACAATGATAACGGGATATGTGCCGCAAGGAGAGAGGGCTCGATGAGCAAATTTCTCAAAAGGCGTAAATTTATCACCGCAGGATTGGCAACGGCGGCGAGCGCCTCGGGACTTGGCACTGCCGTTTACTTCGCCGACCGTTACGGTTTGATCCCACCGGATCACACCGGCATTGTAGGGGTGGGGGAAACGCTTACCTATGCGACTCAACGTCTCCTGACGTCGGGGCACTCGCTGGCTCGCGAATTCAAACGCAGTGACATTTCGAAGGTCCCAGTCGTGAACGGCCCGCATCCGACGGACGAAAAATATCTGGCCCTTCTCGCAGACGGTTTCAAGAACTGGCGTCTATCGGTCGAGGGGTTAGTTGCTCGTCCCGTATCTTTTTCGCTCGAAGAGCTGAGCCGCCTGCCGGCCGAAAGCCATATAACGTTGCACGCCTGCGAGCAGGGTTGGTCCTATATTGCCGAATGGACCGGCGTGCGGCTGGCGACGGTATTGGATCTTGCCGGAGCACGTCCCGAGTCGCGATACGTTGTCTTCGAGCCATTCGCGAATCCCAATCAAAGCCGGACAGTTGTGCGCGCATTGTGGGAGAGCGTCGATATGGCTGATGCTCTTCATCCCCAGACGCTGCTCGCTTATGGCATGAATGGTGAGGCCTTGCCCGCCGACCATGGTGCCCCCGTGCGTCTTCGCCTTGCTCGCCACCTCGGCTGGAAAAACACCAAATATCTTTCTCGGATCGTCATCACAGACCGCAGGGACCTTTACCGAAAAGGCGGCGGCACTTGGTACGGAGGCATTTGAAGGTGCTCTATACGTGCCGGGTTCGTGCATTCGGTAAGTTAGGTTTCACCGATTGGAGCAGCTCCCTTCAGCGTACGTATGTGCATTTAGACGCACGCGTTAGCTGCCGGCGTACACATTTCCTCCCGCCCGTAGGCAGTCAAGTCGAGTAACCGATAGCTGTTATCCATCGCCTCGACGCCGCGACTTGTCTTTCGTCGTTCTCTCCTTGCTAATGTCGGTCATGCTTTCGCCTCTGCGTCGCGCCTTCGCAAGGCGGCTCCTTGAGGGTCGGTGATTATATCGACCCACTTCGGGTCAGGCGAGGCCTCGGCGTCGTAGTTGTCGTGCCAGTTCCACCACTTGTACGGCGGGGTCTGGGGGTAACCCTCTGGCGAGTCCTCCCAAGTCTCCTGACGGCCGAGCGGCGTCATATCGAGGTAGCTCCAGGTGGTCCCCATCGCCTCGTCGCCGCGGCTGTTGATGAAGTATGTGCGGAAGACCTTGTCTCCGTCGCGGATAAATGCATTATGGCCGTGCCACTCGTCCACGCCGAAGTCGGTGTCGAAGCTGTCTGTGATGGTGTACCACGGCATCTTCCAAGCCATTCGTGCCTTCAGCCGCTCGATGTCTTTCTGTGGCGCGCGCGAGGCGTACGCAAGCGTGGTGTCGCGGGCGTTCAGATGGGCCAGGTGGGCGACCTGATCAGCGCCCAAGGAGCAGCCGCGGCAGGCGTGCTCGGGCCAGCCGAACACCCCGGGCTCAAAGAAGGCCCGATAGATGATCAACTGTCGGCGGCCCTCGAACAAATCGAGCAGGCTTACCTTGCCCTTTGGTCCGTCGAACTCGTACTTCTTCGCCACCGCCATCCACGGCATCCGCCGGCGTTCGGCGGCCAGCGCGTCACGGGAGTGGGTCAAGGCCTTCTCCTTCACGAGCAGCTGCTGGCGCGCAGCTTCCCACTCCTGCGCCGATACGATCGGGGGCGTGTTCTTTGGGAGGTGTCCTTTCGGGTTCTCCATGTCTCTCTTCGTGCCTGTTGCCATTTTATTTCTCCTTTGTTTTCTGAAGCAGACCGCGACCACTCGGCCTAAAAACTCTTCTAATCTTGCAGATGCACAGGGCCAGAATTCCTCCCGTGGACCCCGCTCCAGCCGCCATCACTGCTGCGCTTGCGATACATGCTGGACACATATTTCCCTCCGCTGAACTTCTACGCCGGGGCACGGGAGAAGACTATCCGGTAATCGCGGTATTCGCCCACGCCTCAGTGGGCCCGAGGTGCTTCGGCTCGCTGCCGCATCCGCTCGTGAATTTCAAGGGGAGGTCAAGGGCTTCCGCGGATTCTAACGGATGACGGGCTACTCTGACTGTATTGTCGCGGCACCACTCCGATCATGGATCGGTGGCATGGAAGCCACAGGTGTGAAGAAGTCCTGAGCTGGACTGCATCCTTTGCGGCCTTCCGGACACGGAATGGTCCGCCGCAGAGTTGCGGAGTTGACCTATTGGCTGCCACTTGCCCGGGCGGCGCTGACAGAAACATTCACTTTCGCGTTTGACCAGCAGCACTGAAACCCACCACCGCCTTGTCCCGTGGAATCAAAAGCCTGGATGCTGAGAACATACTGACCAGGCTCGCGGAATGTCGCTGTCGTCGTGGCTTTGCCGTAAAAAACCGTCCCCGGCGGCGGAGATTTTAGCTCGCCTAGTTTCTCCACTTTAGGCATCTCCTCTTCAAACTGCACGGCGCCTCCGTTTGGTCCGCGGAATAGCGTCCAATGGACGGTCACAGGTTGGCGTTCACGCGGCTCAGGTCGGCCGACTCCACCGGCTGGCGGAGTTGACGGTAATGCAGGAGATTTGGCGTCGTCCGCCACCCAAACCGTGAGTGGGAATGGCGTACCGGCTGTCGCCGTAATCGATTCCGACTGACCAGTGGGGCCATTCACGAAAGGACCATCCTCACTGAATCCGATGTACGCTGGAGCATCGCCGGTCGCATCGATGAACGGCGCAATTCGCCACAGAGGTGCGATGCTCACGGGGATCAAGGTCGTCGCGCTGTTCACCGCCAGTGTCCAGGTGAACGATTTATCTCCGAAGTCCTTGGGCACATTTATCGTGAATAGTCCCCACCCTCGGCCAGGAAGAAAATGCGTGGGCTGACCGTGGTCCGGACCGCCAGGCTCAATATGGTTGTTGGGACCGATCGGAATATCCAGCGACTCCTTGAGATTCCGATTGAAATAGCCGACCAGAATGCTATAGGTGCCATCCGGATTCGGAAACCATCCCTCGAACACGCCCGTAAGGCTGGCGCCGGCATTATGCGTTGGCTCCAAAGGCAACTGCTGGCCCCCGGCCGATTCGCACGTTGCGAGCAGCAGCGCAAACACCGCGCCTGCCCATACCCACCTTCGTATTTGCATTAAAAAATCCTCTCACAAAAAAATAAGGGAGGGATTGCTCTGTGCGGGCAACCTCTCCCTCGCTTACGCGATTACTGTTGTATGGCGTCGAGGACCCCGCTATCGAAGAGGTTCGCCTCCCTCACCATGCCCTTGCTTGTGCTCCGCAGCCCATTCGTTGTAGTCATGGTCGCTCATATAGGTCACGTTCACCCAAGCATGCGCCATCTCGTCAACGGTCCGGTCTCCGTAGCCAACCCACTCGTTCGGATTCGGATTGTTCCGATTTTCGTTCGTGTTGTCGTGCCATGCCTTGATGTGAATCACCGTGCCCTTGGGCAGAACGGGAGCTGCATCATCAGCGTAAATATAATTCGTCATCCAGTTGAAGGTGAAATTGCCCACATAGCTGAGCGTCTGTGTGGTGCCGTCAGGCAAAATCGCGTCCATAGACATCGCCTTGCCGCGGAGATGCATGTGAGGCTGGAAGTTCTCAAGCCGTGCAGGAGCCTTCAAAACATGGAAGCCTTCGCTTTCTTCAATTGAATTGGGCGGAATGTCGAGAACCGGCAAACCGTCCGGCCCCCTCCGGCCCGTCCCAAGTAAAGCGAGATACGTCCGGTACTTGGGAGTCTCTCCCTTGGGATAGAGGTAGACAGCCAGCTGTGCGTGACCGCTTACGTCGTGGTCAGTCGAATGCGTGTGGTATTCCCACCGAATCTTAGCGCCCGGCATGAGCAGCTTTCCCGCATCTTGGCGGTAGATGTCATAGTTCTTGCCAACCGCCCATTCCATCAAAAGGCCGCCCGTCCCAGGGAAAACAGCTTCTTTGGCAACCGGTACCTGCGCCGACGGTGCATTCGTTTCGTCTTGATAGAGGCTGGCGAGAATGTGGTGGAACACCTTGCGCGCTTCCGGATTTGATGGCCGCATCTCGACAGCCCGCACCCAGCGGGGCTCGGTCACACTAACGTCAGAGATCGGCCGATCCCACTGGTCCTGATAATTCGCCTTCATCGTGTAGTCCGGCCCATTCAGCACCAAGTCCGGCTGCCGTCCGAAAACCTTCGCGAGTTTCCACCCGTCATCGGCCGGCCAAACTTTCGCCGGAGGCATGTCCAATGGGTCGCCTTGCGGAGCGCCAGCGTCGACCCGCGGCATCGAGCGCTGCAACACGCGCATCTTGATGTCTCTCGCCCAGGGACGCGCATCCTGGTAGGTCAGCAATGACATGGGCGCGATCTGCCCGGGCCGGTGGCAGTCCTGGCATTTTTCCTGCAAAATCGGTGCGATATCTTTCGAAAACGTCACAGGGTTGCTCTTCTCCTGTGCGTCTGCGCGCAGTACGCTTGAAATGATCAGACAAGCACTCAGAACCACTGCGCTGACTCCAATATTCCACCTTTGCTGGCAAAGGAATTCTTCTCAGTCACGAGACATTCGAATCCTACACCGCCTCCTCCAAGGATTCAATAGTCGCAAACAAATGTAAGTATATCTTTCCATACCGTGGCTCCCATCGTCACGGTTGGACGGCGCGCAAGAAAAACTCCACAGCGCTGCGCACGCGCTCGCTCAAACTGTGGGGACGTAGGAGATCGACGGCCCAACGGCGGACGACATCGTTGCAAAGCGCTTGCAGAAATTCCGCGAGATGATCGGCGGGAAAGGCCCGAATAATCTCTCCGCGTTTCTGCCCTTCAAGAAGAAGCTCTTGCAACAACTTGTTTGCGATTTCTCCGGCCTGCCGCACCTCGGGCGAACGCACCGGATCCATCACCCCCGACAGCACCACGGCCCGCCAAAGTGGCTGATCCGACTCCACTTCTTTAGCCAGCACCCGATACCTCTCGTGCAACCGCTCGGCAGTCGAAGCGTTTCTTGAGAGTTCCTCCTCAAGGCGCTCCTTGGCGCAGGCAAACCCGCGCAGGCCAACGTCGTGGAGGACAGCGTCCTTCGTCGGAAAATACCGGAAGAAAGTCGGTTGACTGATCTCCAGAATCTCAACGATATCGTCGATTCGAGTGTTTTCGTATCCCCGCTCGCGGAATAGACGAATCGAAGTATCGATGATCTGCTGTCGCAGACGCGCCTTCTTGCGCTCGCGAAGACCTGTGACCTCCCCGTTCCGCACCCCCGGGGGGGTCCGGACAAGCTGACCAGCTTTTGCCGACGGTTCGTGCCCTCGTAGAGCATTGCGAACAGCTCTGGGGGATGAATTATTGCGAGCCATTACTCATCGTCCTCCTAGGTAGGTCGAGTGCACCCTGCTTTCGGCTTGTACTCACGCGATACCCTACTGTACCACGATAGTCACTCACGCGCGGGAGCCGGAGGGGACCCTGTTATTCGCTTGTGATAGGGCCAACCGCACGACTTTGATTTTGAACCTGAAACCAAGTTCTCCATGGTCATCCTATGGGTATCGTGGGAATCCCGTATTGACGTTGGTAGCTATCATGTGTTAGAGGCTATTCTAATTTTTAGGCCCGACCAGGAAATTCGGAACAACACGAATGTCGCCTTCAAGTGTTAGACGGATTGGGCGAAATGTGTGACAGCCATACGACTGGAAAAAGCCACCGCGCCCGACACCGTCAGTGGCAAGGACTTCCAAGCCAACAGGTGAACATTTGTCGAGAGTTGAACGGATCGCAGAAGTGACGAAACGAATGAAGCAAAGGGGGGATCATGAGAATGTGGCGCACGTTGAAAGTGCTGGTTCCTTTTTTGATTCTGTTGTTGACGGCTTTGCCCAGCATTGGGCAGGTCAGTTACGACACAGCTACTCTCCAGGGCAGTGTGCTTGATGCGCAGGGTCGCGCCGTTCCTGGGGCCCGGGTGACGATCCGCAATGCTGCCACGGGGCTCACCAAGAGCCAGCAATCGGGCGCGGACGGTACCTATAACTTTCCGCTGCTGCCGGTTGGCACGTATCAGGTGGAGGTCACGGCGGCAGGTTTCAGCAGGGCTGTCGCGAGCAATGTCGTTCTGTCGGTCAGCCAGGCGATTGTGGAGGACATGCACCTCAGGGTAGGTGAGACCACGGCCACGGTGGTGGTTACGAGCGAGTCCCCACTTCTTTCTGTCGAACAAGTGCAGCAGGCTAACGAAATCACCCAGAACCAAGTGGAAGCGCTCCCCAACGTGAACCACACGTTCGATACCTATGTCCTCACCTTGCCCGGCATCACCAACATACAGGCGATACGCAATGCCGGTTCTCAGCGTGCTGGCGCAGCTACTGTCAACGCATTCACGACTTCCGCCGGGAACGGTCGCGGTGGCCAGGTAACCATCGATGGTGGCGAGAACGACTCCGGGCAGGGTATCAGTCGCGCCTATCATCTCCCTGTGGACGCCATTCAGGAATTCCTAGTGAACCGCAACGGCTACAACGCCGAATACGGCTTCAGCTACGACGAAGTGGTCACCATCGTCACGAAGACCGGAACCAACAATTACCATGGCGCGGCCTTCGGCACTTTCCGCGACCAGGCTACGGACGCGCATCAATATTTCCAACCGCTTACTTCCTCCGGCAAAAAGTTTTTTGATCAGGAATTTCACGCGGGTGCCAGCGTCGGCGGGCCTTTGGTGAAGAATAAGCTCTTCTTCTTCCTGGCTTACGAGGGCTATCAGAACGCCTTCGAGACCTCTCGAAATTTCATCAACGCGACCTATTCGCCGACTTTCACACAACTTCCAATAGGTCAACAGAATTACATAAACGCGGTCGCCGCGGATGTTAACCCAGCTGATTGCAGTCCCGCGCCATCATGCGCGGCCCTCGCTGCAGATCTGACGGCAGCGCTGAATCCCTCGAACAGCGCGGTTGTAAGGGCGCTGGTCGGTGCACCCGGGAATTTTCTCGGCCAACCAAGTCAGACCGGTAATTTTACGAATAAGGACACTTGGCACGACGCCGTGGTTCGCTTCGATTGGCAGCCCAACTCGAACGACAGCTTTGTCCTCAGGGGGCTGCTTGAACGCCGAGACAATCCGGGGAACTATGGCAATCTGGAATATTTCCAAAATGCCACCCTTCCTCCAGACGCGTCAAATGTTCTCACGAACCGTGACTACGAATGGGTCGCGACGTGGAATCACATCTTCACCCCCACGCTCTTCAACGCGCTGCGATTCCAAATGATTCCCGAATACGTGGTGAAGACGCAGCCGAATCCCGCCCAGAATGGACCCAGGATTCCGTTCAACGTACTCCCCAGCTACGGGAACTTTGGAGTTAACCTCGGTCCGGGGATAGGAAACCTCCTATCGGAGAAGCGCTATCAGATCGAAGACAGCACTTCATGGACGCGCGGGAAGCACAGCTTCAAATTCGGGCTGTCGTTTCGGCCCGCCAAGTACCATCAGAATAACCCTCTTTACTCGACGTCGCAGATCGTATACTTCTCAAACCTTTTCAATCTTTATGGCTTAGGCGGTCCTGACTGCGCCACTGCAGGCCTGAACAATCCGTCTGGCCTTTTGCCGCTCAACACAGCATGCGTCGGTGCCGCTCTTGGGTCTTACACTCCCCCCCTGACCGCCACTGATCTCAGTGCAATTTCCTCGTTCAACAAATCTACGGGCAACGGAACGCTCTTTAACACGGCGAAGTTAAATGCCCTTCAGGCGTTTAGCGGCGTGGTGCCGGATCAGTTCCGTACATCCTTCGGCAGCGGGGACTGGAGCGGTTGGGGCTATTACGGCGGCATATACGCGCAGGATACCTGGAAGGTCACTCCCAGGCTTACCGTCAGTCCTGGCGTGCGCTTTGACGTGAACGCGGAACCCTTTCCAACCGGGGGCATGGACGATAACGTATGCGAAGCAACCTCTCCCACGAGGGCTGCGGTTACGCTTTTACAGACCAACCTCAAGAACGGCCTCACGTGCGTGCAGGGAGGGGGAACCCTACGCTCATTCCAGATCAATCCCACCAGCGGCCATACAAACTATGTCTCTCCGCGGATCGGTTTGGCCTTTGACCTAACCGGCGACGCGAAGACCGTGCTCCGCGCCAGTGGCGGCGCATATGTGGGCGCTTCGGAATTGCAAGCGATCTTCTATTCCAACATTTACAATCCCAACGGGCAATTCCTAATTCAGGAAGAAGTGACCGCGGGCGATCCCGGGTACTCCAGTTTGATACACAACTCCACTGTGAATGGGCATCTGCCGGTGCTTGCGCCGACTCTGGCGGACTTCACCGCCGCGAACTTGAAGCCCGTGCCGGACGGCCCACACGGCGTCTTCATTACGGCCGCCGATCGCCCCTGCGGCGGAGACAATATCTTCGGCTGCGGCGCCTACCGAAGCACCTACTCCACTCAAGCCAGCATCAGCGTCCAGCGGCAGCTGTGGACCAATATGTCGCTGGAGGTGGGATACGTCTTCCAGCGCACCTTCCACGTCCAGGATCCGCTGGAGAACAACTACCAGCAGGCCGTGTCCGCTCCCGGAGACCCGCCGTTGATCGATCCGTTCAACGGTCCTATGCTTGTCCCCAAAGACGTCAACGTGGAAACAGGCACGCTCTACTGCTCGTGCGGCGATGCCATTTATCATGGGGTGACCACGAGCTTAAAACGGCAGTTCGCCAATCACTTCCAGTTCCAGGCGAACTATACTTGGTCCAGAGCTCTCGACAATGTGCTCGATTTCTCCTCTTTCAATAGCTCCTACTACCCGACGATTTATCCCGCTGGCATCAACGGCCAGGGCCGCGATTGGGGCGTATCGGCGTACAATGTCACCCACAACCTCGTAGCCAACGCTGTGTATATGACTCCATTCAAGGGCGGGTCCGGCGCGAACTGGGCTAACAAGCTCCTGGCAGACTGGACCCTCTCACCAATCGTAACGATGCATTCCGGCATTCCGTTCGAGGTGTTGATTAACCCTCAGCAAGGGCTGGCCTCAGAATGCACCACGGTGGCCGCGTGCGCTGCCGGCACTGCGAACGGCAACGGGCTTGTTCAGGAGGCTCAAAACCAGGCGCGGCCGTTTGCTGCGGGCCGCAATACCGGCTTCGGACCCTGGAACTACCGGTGGGATATGTCCTTCCGGAAGGCCATTCCTCTCAGCGAGCGTTTCAGGCTGGAATTCCTCGCTAACTTTGCGAACCTCCTGAATCGCGTGAACTTCCTGGGCGTGAACGGCGTTTTTCCGGCAGTTACCAACGCAAGCGCGGCCCAGAACGTAAAACTCCTGAACGGTAGCACCGTTAACTTGCTGTCAGGTCCATACAACTTCCGCGGCTACCAGTCCTTCAATCAGGCGGAGCTGTCAGGGACGAAAATCGGAGGTGGTACGCCGTTAGCGAATGGTGCGGATCCGCTTGCGTTTGCTTCGGCGGACGTTCCGCGGCAGGCGCAATTCGAACTGAGACTGAGCTTTTAGCCCCGACGCTCGAACGAAACTTGTTCCTCGCGGGACCCGATCGATTGTGATCGGCGATGGGAGGAGAAGGCATGCATCACAGGAATCGTAACGGAATGAATTACCTGTTCCTGTCGGTGGTTTGGTTCGGGCTGTTGTGCATGACTCTGCGAGTATCCGGCCAGTCCAGCGCCAAAGACGGCGAATGGCCCACCTACGGCGCGGACCTCGCAAGCACTAGGTATCGGCCCCTCGACCAGATCGACGCATCGAACTTCAACAAACTGGAGCTGGCCTGGAGCTTCAAGACCGACAGCCTGGGAACGCGTCCCGAATACAAGTTTGAGGGCACGCCGCTGATGATCAACGGCGTGCTCTACACGACCGCCGGAACGCGCCGGTCGGTTGTGGCGCTCGACGCCGCTACTGGCGAATTGCTCTGGGTACACGGCGAGCACGAGGGTGCCCGCGGCGCCGCTGCGCCCCGTCAGTTGTCGGGCCGCGGCTTGGCCTATTGGTCAGACGGCAAAGAGCAGCGCATTCTCTACGTGACTCCGGGTTATCGTCTCGTCGCCCTGGACGCCAAGACCGGCGTGCCCGTGCCCACTTTTGGGAAAAACGGATTGGTGGATCTCAAACAGGGCGTGGTGTATGGAACGGGTCAGCAGATTGATTTGGTGAACGGTGAAATCGGGCTCCATTCCACGCCGATCGTGGTCAAAGACGTGGTGATCGTCGGATCGGCAATGAGAGAAGGCGGAACGCCCAAGACGCACAATAACACCAAGGGACTGGTTCGCGCCTTCAGGGTACGCACCGGCCAGCTTCTTTGGACCTTCAACACCATCCCGAGACCCGGCGAGTTTGGCAACGATACTTGGCTGAACAATTCTTGGGCCATCAACGGCAACACCGGGGTCTGGACGCAGATCTCCGTGGATGAGGATCTGGGCTTGGTTTATTTGCCGGTGGAGGAGCCCACGGGGGATTACTACGGCGGTCACCGCCCCGGAAACAACCTGTTTGGTGAAACTCTGGTCGCCGTTGATCTGAAAACGGGGCAGCGCAAGTGGCATTATCAGTTGGTTCATCACGCGCTCTGGGACTTCGACATCTCCTCGGCACCGATCCTGGCCGATATTAACGTCAACGGCCGTTCCGTCAAGGCTGTGGCGCAACCCACCAAGCAGGGCCTCCTCTATATTTTCGATCGAGTGACCGGCCAGCCCGTCTGGCCGTTCGAGGAGCGCCCGGTGCCGAAAGGCGACGTGCCTGGCGAATGGTATTCGCCCACCCAGCCGTTTCCCACCAAGCCGCCGGCCTACAGCCGCAACGGCATTTCCAGCAGCGATTTGATTGACTTCACGCCCGATCTTCGCGCGCAAGCGGAGCAGGTCGTCTCCAAGTTCAAGATCGGCCCGATTTTCACTCCGCCGGCCCTGAGCAAGCTCCCGGCGCCGATCGCGACGCTCACCGTGGGAACGGCAGCGGGCGGGACGAACTGGCCGGGCGGCTCGTACGATCCCGAAACGCACATTGTCTATGTGCAGGCTTGCAATGCCTGCCTCTTCCCTTTGGGGCTCGTTCCTCCGCCAAGCAAGGACTTCTCGGACATGGACTACGTCCAAGGCATCGCAGGGCAAGAAGTTCGCATGACCCGCGGACCGGGTGAGAATGCGGGCGCGGATGCGACGCCTCTCCCTGCGGCGCCGGCGGGCGGGGGTCCAGTCCTGGCAGTTCAGGGACTTCCCCTGCTGAAACCGCCATACGGCACCATCTCCGCGATCAATTTGGATAAGGGCGAGATCGTCTGGCAGATCCCGCACGGTGAAACGCCGGACGTGATCCGCAACAGCCCCGTCCTCAAAGGACGCGAAATCCCGCGCACCGGCCAAGTCGGTATTGTCGGCACCCTGGTCACCAAGACGCTAGTCATCTCCGGCGATCCTCAAGTGACCACCACGCCATCCCATCCGCGAGGCGCGATGCTGCGCGCCTACGACAAGACCAGCGGCAAGGAGGTCGGTGCCCTCTATATGCCCGCGCCTCAGAGCGGATCGCCGATGACCTACATGCTGAACGGCAAACAGTACATCGTCGTCGCCGTCAGTGGCGGTCCATCCTCCGGGGAATATCTCGCGTTTCGGCTGCCCGCCAAGGAAGGCCTCGAAAGCAACGCGGCGAGGCCCTGAGTCTCGCCGCCTCATAAAAGGTGTAACACAGTGGCCGTAGTAGAATCCCTATTCTCGCGGAGCCATTCAAACCCGAGATGGAGGTTCGCATGAAGCGTGCCGGTCTCTCCCCAGTCAGGGCACTGCTCGTCATTTTCCCCCAAAGTCTTATAGGCTTTCTCGCGGTTCTGGCGATGGCTGCCCGCGACGTTGCCCTCGCCGATAAACAGGATCATCACGTACTCAACGATATCGATCCGAATTTAAAAGAGTTCTTCGGTCGCGGCGGAAAATTGCTGATGTATCACGGTTGGAGCGATCAGCTTATTGCGCCGCTCAACACCGTCAATTACTACGAGAGCGTACGGAAGTCGGTTGGTGCAGCAAAAAGCGCAAATTCGGTGCGCCTTTTTATGTTTCCAGGCATGGCGCACTGCGGGGGCGGAGAAGGGCCCAATAGGTTCGATTCAACCGGCGCGCTGGCTCAATGGGTGGAGCGCGGCGAAGTACCCGATAGGATGATGGCATCGCACTTCACGAATGGCGTGGTGGACCGGACCCGACCGCTTTGTCCCTACCCTCAGGTGGCCGCCTACAAGGGAGGCGGCAGCACGGATGATGCGGCGACCTTCGTTTGCAAAGCGCCGTAAGGCGTGTAACACAACTGCGGCGTTAGCGCGTTTCGGCGATATAATCGCCCCGATATCAGGGGGACGCAATGCGGACCGCATGCGTTATCGGCTTAATTCCCATTTCCCTTGTTCTTGCTCCCCTGAGTTATGCCCAACACGGCGGCGGGCACATGGGCGGTGGGTTCCCTGGCCGAGGTACTTTTTCTTCCGGATATTCTTCAGTTCGGGTTCGTACGGGCGTCGTTCGCCAAAAGTATGCTGGTCGCGCCTATTACCTGCAGGGCGTTGCTAACAGTTGCGTCTTAGGTCCTTACTCATGAACACCGGCTGGTCTGGAAAGTGGAGCGGTGAGGTTAGAAGGATTCTCTTTCTCATACTTATGGTTCCAGCCGCGTATGGGCAGACGCGCGTCCCGGAGCAACCCGCAAACCCTTCCGGGCCGCCCGCCGCAACGGCACGCGCAATCATTGATCAATATTGCGTACCCTGCCACAACCAGAGGCTGAAAACAGCGGGCTTGATGCTGGACAAACTGGATTCCACCGAGGTTCGCAAGGACGCCGAGGTTTGGGAAAAAGTGGTGCGCAAGCTTCGGGCCGGGATGATGCCTCCGTCGGGTTTGCCGCGTCCCACTCCGGCCATCTACGAGGCGCTGATCACATCGATCGAAAACGAACTCGACCGCGACACCGTAACCCGCCTGCCTCCGCCGGGTCTGCACCGCCTCAATCGCACCGAATACGGGAATGCGATTCGTGATCTGCTAGCTCTGGAAATCGATCCAGCGAAGTTTCTGCCGTCGGACGATTCGACGCGCGGGTTTGACAATATCGCAGGTGCCTTATCGTTGTCGCCGGCGCTGCTGGAAGGATTCACGTCGACTGCGGCGAAAATCAGCCGTTGGGCCATTGGCGATGTTACAGAACCGTCATTGTTCACCTACCGCGTGCCGTCGGACACCTCTCAGGACTACCATCTCGAGGGCCTGCCTTTCGGAACGCGCGGCGGATTGATTGTGCAGCATGAGTTCCCAGCTGACGGTGACTACGTCTTCAAGCTATTCCCCATCAACCAGGGCCTCATGGACAACAATCGCGCATTTGGAGAAATAACGGGGGAAAAACTGGAACTCTTGGTGGATGGCGAGAGGGTACACCTCTACGATTGGGATAAGGATCTGGCGCGCGGCTCCGCGGTGCACGCCGGCACAGCCGACGTTCATTTTCATGTCAGCGCAGGCGTGCACGGGGTAGGCGTCACTTTCCTTGCCACTCAGTTAGCGCCGGGTAGCGACCTGAATCAGCACTTTCTCCGGAGCACGATTGAAACAGGTGGTCTGCCTGGATTTAAGTTCTATCCTCATGTAGGCAAGCTTGAGATCCTCGGCCCCTTCAATCCGGCCGGCGCCACGGATTCGCCCAGCCGGCGGAAGATTTTCGTGTGCCATCCCGCCAGTACGACGGAAGAGACCGAGTGCGCGGAGGAGATCGTAAATACGCTGGCCCGCCGCGCCTTCCGCCGGCCAGTGACCGACCAAGATACAGAGTTGCTTATGGGGTTCTACCAGCAGGGTCGCAAGGAGGGGAATTTCGATACCGGGATCGAAAGGGCGCTGCAGCGCATCCTCGCCGACCCAGAATTTGTGTTCCGCAAGGAAGCCGAGCCTCCTGGCGTTCCCGTAGGCGGTACGTGGAGGATCAGTGACCTGGAGCTGGCGTCGCGTCTGTCTTTCTTTCTTTGGAGCAGCATCCCTGATGACGAGCTGATCACGCTGGCAAGCCAAAATAAACTACATGATTCTTTAGTGCTCGATCAACAGGTGCGGCGGATGCTTGCTGATCCGCGTTCGGACCAACTCGTGGTCAACTTCGCCGGGCAGTGGCTGAACTTGCGCGCGTTGCAGTCCTGGGCTCCGACGGCGGCGTTATATCCGGATTTCGACGACAATCTGCGACTGGCGATGCGAAGGGAGACCGAACTGTTCATAGGCAGTATCGTGCATGAGGACCGCAGTGTAATCGATCTGCTCGACGCGAATTATACGTTCGTGAACGAGCGGTTGGCGAAACACTATGGAATGCCAAATATCTACGGGAGCAACTTCCGGCGAGTGGAGCTTTCGCCGCAATTTGATATGCGCCGAGGACTCCTCGGTCAAGCGAGCCTTCAGACCATATCGTCGCAACCCCAGAGGACCTCTCCGGTGGGGCGCGGCAAGACCATCCTGCAGGTTTTCCTCGGTGTAAGCCCTCCCGATCCGCCTCCCAACGTGCCGGCGTTAAAGGAGCAAGCCAGCGCGGTCCACGCCGGCGGCAAGCCGACCATGCGCCAGCAGATGGAGATGCATCGCAAGGTGGAGCCTTGCGCCAGTTGTCACAAGATCATGGACCCAATCGGCTTTTCCATGGAGAACTTTGACGCCATCGGAAAGTGGCGCATCACGGATGATGGAAACCCTATCGATGCCTCCGGCGTACTCGTAGACGGCTCCAAACTGAACGGGGTAAAGGGACTGCGGGAAGCGCTTCTGCGCTACTCGCCCCAGTTTGCCCGCGTCATCGTCGAGAAGCTGCTGATTTACGGTTTGGGCCGCGGAACGGATTATTACGATATGCCTTTGATTCGCTCCATCGTGCACGAGGCGGAACCGAGCAACTACCGCTTCTCATCCCTGATCCTCGGCGTGGTAAAAAGCGACGCGTTCCAAATGGATCAAAAGCTTCCGGCCGGTTCGCAGACCCAGGCTGTCTTGAGACCTTCGGGCGGTCCATAATATGGAAAGGAGGAGAAAATGTTTATAACCAAGAAACACCTATCCCGGCGCACCGTCCTCCGCGGAGCCGGAGCCGCGTTGGCGCTGCCACTGCTGGACTCGATGGTGCCGGCGCAGACGCCTCTAGTCAGGACGGCGGCCAATCCAAAGACGCGCTTCACCGGTATCTTTGTTCCGCATGGTGCGGCGCCAGGATGGTGGGTGCCGGAGGCGGGAGGTCCGGGCGAACCGAAGTCGCAGCCGGGCAGCAAGAATTTCAAGTATCCGATGATCTTGGAGCCGCTGGAACCGTTCCGGGATCGCACGTTGATTCTGAGCGGGCTGTGGTCGAAGTCGGCCGAGCCTCCTCCAGGACAGACTGGCGCCGACCATTGGGTCGCGGCGGCCTTTCTGTGCGCCAATAAACCGAAAAAAACCACCGGCGCCGACATCTACGATGGCACAACCATCGATCAGATCATCGCCCAGAAGATCGGCCAGGAGACGCTGTTGCCCTCTCTTCAGCTGGCGCTGGAGGACCCCGGAGCCAACTCGAGCAATTGCGGAGAGGGTTATAGCTGTACTTACTCGAACACCATCTCGTGGGCCGCGCCCACGCAGCCGCTGCCCATGGAGCTGGATCCGCAAGTGGCCTTCGAGCGCTTATTTGGCGCCGGCGGCACGGCGACGGAGCGAGCGGCTCGCAGAGAGCAAGATCGCAGCATCCTGGATTCGGTCACCGAAAGCTTGGCTCGATTCAAGAAGGACCTTGGTCCAAGCGATCGCTCCCGGCTCGATGAGTACGAGACGGACATTCGGGAGCTGGAACGGCGGCTGGAGATCGCCAAAAAGGCCGGTGGCGCCGTATCGACCGAAGGAGTAGTGGTCCCGGCCGGCGTGCCGGAGTCGTTCGACGACCATGTGAAGCTGCATTTTGATCTACAAACGCTGGCCTTCCAGGCCGACATTACACGGGTTTCCACAGTTCTGTATGCTCGCGACTTAACTGCCCGGTCTTATCCGGAGAGCGGCGTCAACGGCGGCTTTCATGGGATGTCGCATCACGCGGAGAATCCCGATACTATCGCGCAGTACGCGAAGATTAATCGGTACCACGTGAAGTGCCTGGCGTATTTCGTCGACAAGCTGAAGAGGGCGCAAGACGGAGACGGCAGCTTGCTGGACCATTCGCTGATTCTATATGGCAGCAACATGGGCGACTCCAATCAACACTTGCATTACGATGTGCCTCACGTGCTGATTGGCGGAGCGTCTGGGCAACTCAAAGGGAATCGTCATTTGGCTTATCCGAGCAAGACCGTTACGACAGGGAATCTTCTGTTGAGCATTCTGGACCTGTACGGGGTTCACCAGGACGGCATCGGCGACAGCACCGGAGCGTTGCCGAATCTTGTGTAACGGCTGACGGAGGAAGATTAAAGAAACATGCGTGCTCGCCTGCCAATCATGGCTTGTTGTGCAGCGCTGTTGATTTATCCGTTGGCATCTGGAGCTGCAAATAGCCCCGTGGCTGACGCCGCCATGAGGGGCGATAAGGCCGCGGTGCGATCTCTGCTCGCTCAACGGTCGGACGTAAACGCTCCCCAGGCCGACGGAGCCACCGCGATCCAGTGGGCTGCGTACAAAGACGACCTGGAGATGGCGGCCCTGTTGATCACCGCGGGCGCAAATGTGAACACGCCGAATCACGAAGGCGCCACTCCCCTTTACTTGGCCTGCATCAACGGTAGCGCAACCATGATCGGCAGACTCTTGAAGGCTGGCGCCGATCCGAACGAGCGCGGGCCGCAGGGAGAAACTCCCCTTATGCTCGCTGCCCGAAACGGGAACGTGGACGCGATCCAGGTATTGCTAGATCAGAAAGCGGACGTCAACGCAAAGGATAAGCTCCGCGGAACCACAGCGCTGATGTGGGCGGTCGAGCAGGCGCATCCTGCTGCCGTTCAGCTACTGATCGAGCATGGAGCGGACGTTCTGGCTGCGTCGAACCCAGATACCAGGAACGCCAGGAATAATCTTGCCGACACGGTGACCAAACGATTGAATTCCAGACTAGGCGTTCTAGGCCAAGCCCGAGCGCGCGCAAACAACAAGAGTGCACCGGGAGCTTCTCCAGTTCCGGCCGTCGCGGGTGCACAAAATCCGCCGGAGCCGCTTGGAGAGGATGCTGAGGCTTTCCTTGCTCCCTCGAAGAAAACGGATGGCGGTGGTTTAACTCCTCTGGTGTACGGAGCCCGCGAAGATTGCCTGGAGTGCGCCAAGATTCTGGTACAGGCGCGCGCCGATGTGAATCAGCGAACCCATTATGGGTGGACTCCCCTGCTCGTGGCGACGCAAAACCGGCACTACAAACTGGCGGCGTATTTGTTGGATAACGGCGCGAATCCGAACATCGCGAATAGCGGCGGCTGGACGCCCCTGTATCTTGCGACTGATAACCGCAATATTGAAAGCGGTGACTATCCGGTGCGCACGCCGGATATGGACCATTTGGACTACATCAAGTTGCTCTTGGCCAAGGGTGCGCAAGTGAACACCCGAATCTGCCGAATGGAATCGACGCCGGCGAAATGCATTGGCGACAGCACCGAGACGCGAAATAATTTCACCATGCAATGGCTGTTCGAAGACGGCGCGACGCCCTTCCTGCGCGCGGCGCAATCCGGCGATGTCACCTTGATGAAGCTGTTGCTGGAACACGGTGCGAATCCAAAAATCTTTACCGCGCATAACGTAACGCCGTTAGCCGTAGCTTCGGGCATCGGATGGGTGGAGGGTGTTACCTTCGAATGGTCGGAGGCCGAGAGCCTGGATGCTGTGAAGATGTGTCTAACTCTGGGTATCGATCCGAACGTGGCCGACGACGAAGGACGCACCGCGTTGCACGGCGCGGCCCACAAAGGAAGGACCGAAGTGATTCAACTCCTAGTGGATCATGGCGCTAAGTTAGACGCGCACGACGGAGGGAGCCGGGACAGCATAAATGGTGCGTTGCTCGGAAAAACATGGATTCCACTGGATTGGGCGCGCGGCCTGGTTCGAGTCGGCGTGCAATCGAAAGGCTTCTCATCAAATTGATGAACGAGCGGGGTCTTGCCATCCCACCTCCGCCCGCTTCCTCCATTTGCCTAACCAAAGGTTTCAACGGCTGCCAGTAATCCTTCACCTGCTATTTTTGTCGCCTACGGGTTGGCGGCGCTAAACACAACCGGAACAGTCAACGGCGCGATCAGGAATGCTGCAACGGTTCCGCCGGGCTGGCCAGACGGTACTACAGAATCGTTGGTGCGGAACTGATCCCGGTGTCCCTCGTCAAAACCTAGTGCACTCGGAAAATGAATGAGTTGCAAACGGCTTGTTGCCGGATTTCCGATAAGATTTTGCACGATGATCTCCTGGCTCCGGCACCTCATCGGCTGGTTTATCAGTGTTTTCCGTTCGCGTGAGGATCTCATCCTCGAAAACTTGGCCCTCCGCCAGCGGCTCTTGGCTTTGCGCGCAAGACGACCTCGCCGCCGAGTCAGCGCTCTGCAAAAGTTGTTCTGGATAGTGTTGCGAAGGCTTTGGGCTGGCTGGAAAAAGCCGCTCATCCTGGTCACACCTCGAACAGTGGTTGGTTGGCATCGTGGGGGGGGCGCCTGTATTGGCGGCTCATCTAGAGCGACTGATGGCTGAGTACGTACGCTACTACCATGAAGATCGGACGCACCTGGGACTTGTGAAGGACACTCCAGCAGGCCGGTTGTCTGCAGATCGTCCCGTAATGGAAATTCTATACGATCATTCCCGCGACTCGGCGGCCTGCATCATCGCTACGCACTGGCAGCGTAGGCGGCGGCTCTGCTTTAGGAACGAGGTCACTGTTTAGCCGTTTCGAGGCCCATCCTTGTTTCTATGTGGGATCGGAATCAACTGATCAACTCGATTTTGCCGGGATCGATCAATAAGTCCCGTCGAAAGTTCGCGGACCAGGCGCTAGGGACAACAGCCTTTTCTGTGCGCGGTTGGCTTTGATGAACTACAGCCGACGTTTCGTTTCTTAATGCTGCCTTTTGCTGCCCTGCGGAATTCGGAAGTCCCGTGAGCTGAAGGAGAAAGCTGGTAGGGGCGGTGGGGGTCGAACCCACGACCAACGGCTTAAAAGACCCGCAAACGGCCCAACAACTACAAAGCAATACAGTAACCTACAAAAGAATCAGCAGCTATCGAACCTGAGCGCTGTCGCATTTAGGCCCAATTAGTTGTGAGTACCCGCACAAATCCCGCACACACTAGAACCCGTGCGTTGTCCCTTATAATTCGGCATCGGCGCGAGGCGTACGGAAATTTTGTTAGTGTTTTCCAGGGCTCGAACTGCAACATTCGGTTAACAGTGTAATTCACCCTCGCGACTAGCACCGACCAAACCCTATAAGTTCCTATGAAGCCAACGACGGTCCTCCTGCTTGGTATGCGCAAATTGGGCCGAGTTGGGAGTAGTTTTCGGACAAAATTCGGACAGGAAGAAGATGAAGGGCGAAACTGAGAAAGCGGATCCGGTCGGTGGGCGGCCATCACCTGCCTCGACGTTTTGTCGCTGATTGACGCGCGAGACAGGAAGTATGGGTCGTGGGCGAGAGGATTCGAACCCCCGACCCCCTGGTCCCGAACCGGAGTGTCGGAAAATCTAAAGCCTTGCGGGTGTCGCACTTGCAAGCACCGGCAGCCCAAAAATCCTGCCTCAGTTGGTCCACAAAGTGTGAGGTGCCATCGTGCGCCCCTTTTCCAATGTCGATGGTCAAGTCCTCTCCCCGTGGACCTCTCGCAGCTAACTTCAAACACATCGAGGCGACCCTGACGCGCCGCCACGGCTGCCCGGAACCGGCGCTGCGCCGTAGCGGACCTCCACGTGTTGGTGCCCCCAAATAGCACGCGCAAGAAG
>WNGN01002914.1_pt1 | contig 22624 bp, 19 predicted proteins | sample 5400561 | NCBI WGS metagenome assembly WNGN01 (sample SAMN13153379, study PRJNA577476) | soil metagenome | isolation source: 115 cm soil or saprolite under Garry oak tree replicate 2 | place: USA:California | collected 2016-06-15 | reverse complement strand
CAGCAGCGCGAAATCCGGCTGCCCGGTGATCGGGCACAGACAAGTGAACTCGGGGGCGGTGAAGCGCGCGACATAGACCGTGTCCACATGCGGGTTCGACAGCCGGTCGAGCTCTGCCTTGTCCGGCGAAGACGGGATGCGGCTCGGTCTTCCCAGTTGCAGCGGTTTCGATGCCATGCACGTCTCGCGGGCGGGGCGGGGGCGTTCGCGTCAGACCGCGGTGATGTGATTGCGCAGCTCTAGCGGATGATCGATGTTCGGCAGCGGCTCGATCCCCATGCCGGTGCCGTGAATGATCACGTCGCCATAATCGAGCAGGCGGCCGAGGATGGATTGGTCGACGTCCACGCTCTCGACCTTGTCCATGTGCATTTCCACGGTGTAGCGGCGCACGAAGCCGCGCTTGTAGATGATCCTGCGGTCGGTGACCGCGATCTCCGTGGTCACCCGGTGAAACCAGGCGCGCGCCAGCAGGATGGTTCCGATGATGAAGACGATCGCCGCGACGGTCAGGACGAGGAAATGCAGTGCCGGCGCGCTCGGCAGAAGGCCGGCGAGGACGCCGGCAACGGCCCACAGGAACAGTCCCGGCAAATAGGTGACCCAGGAGATCCGGGCGATGTGTCGCACGCTCTCGCCTTCCTGCAGGACACGGTCGACATAGGGCATTCGGGCCCTCCGCGAACTCGGCCGATCCGGCCCGGCTTGGCGCGACCCACGGCATTCGCTACAAGCAGCGCGCAGCGAATGCAACAGCGAAACCCCGCCATGACTGCAATCGTCGACATTATCGGGCGCGAGATTCTGGACAGCCGCGGCAATCCGACCGTCGAGGTCGACGTGGTGCTCGAGGATGGCTCGCGCGGGCGCGCCGGGGTGCCCTCCGGGGCCTCGACCGGGGCGCACGAGGCGATCGAGCTTCGGGACGGCGACAAGGCCCGCTACCTCGGCAAGGGCGTGCGTAAGGCGGTTGATGCGGTCAACGGCGAGATCTTCGACGCCGTCGGCGGCATGGACGCGGAGGCGCAGGTCAAGATCGACGAGACCTTGATCGCGCTCGACGCCACGCCCAACAAGGGCCGGCTCGGCGCCAACGCCATTCTCGGCGTCTCGCTCGCGGTGGCCAAGGCGGCGGCAACGGCGAACGATCTGCCGCTCTACCGCTACGTCGGGGGGACCTCGGCGCGCGTGCTGCCGGTGCCGATGATGAACGTCGTCAACGGCGGCGTCCACGCCGACAATCCCATCGATTTCCAGGAATTCATGATCATGCCGATCGGCGCGCCGAGCTTGGCCGAGGCGGTGCGCATGGGCTCCGAAGTATTCCACACGCTGCGCAAGGCGCTCAAAGACGCCGGCCACAACACCAACGTCGGCGACGAGGGCGGCTTTGCGCCGAACCTGCCGTCCGCCGACGCCGCGCTCGGCTTCATCATGAAAGCCGTCGAAAGCGCCGGGTTCAAGATCGGCGATGACATCGTGCTCGCGCTCGATCCCGCCGCGAGCGAGTTCTTCAAGAACGGCCGCTACGAGTACGCGGGCGAGGGCACTTTACGCTCGCCGGAGCAGCAGGCCGAATATCTCGCGGATCTTGCCGCGCGCTACCCGATCGTCTCGATCGAGGACGGCATGGCGGAAGACGATTTTCCGGGCTGGAAGCTCTTGACCGACCGCATCGGAAAAAAATGCCAGCTGGTCGGAGACGATATTTTCGTCACCAACGTGACGCGGCTCAAGGACGGCATCGAACGCGGCATCGCCAACTCGATCCTGATCAAGGTCAACCAGATCGGGACGCTCACGGAAACGCTCGCCGCCATCGAGATGGCGCATCGCGCAGGCTATACCGCGGTGATGTCGCACCGGTCCGGCGAGACCGAGGATGCGACGATTGCCGATCTCGCGGTGGCGACCAATTGCGGGCAGATCAAGACCGGCTCGCTCGCGCGCTCCGACCGCACGGCGAAATACAACGAGCTCATCCGCATCGAGGAGGAGCTGGGCGCGCAGGCGCTGTTTGCCGGGCGCGGCGTGCTCAAATCGCGCGGCTGAAGCGGCATGGGCGGCGGTCGGCTCGTCGACGATGCCTGAGCCGTCACCCTGAGGCGCTGGCCCGCCATCCAAGTCGGAGCGGGTGCTTGACCATTGCTCGGGCCAGCACCTCAAGGTGACGGCGCTCGAGAGCGCTGGAACGTCGCAATTTCCCTCGCCGTTAAGGGCTGAGTAACGCGGCTGCGGTCATGGTGCGCCCATGGTCACCCGCAGAAGGCTGCGAACCACGCTCACGGGGATCGGGCTCTATATCGGGGCCGCGCTGCTGATCGGCTATTTCGGCATCAACGCCTACACCGGGGCGCACGGGCTCAAGGCCAAGCAGGACCTCTCCCAGCAGATGGACGAGCTCTCGAAAGAGCTGGCGAAGCTCAAGCTCGAACGGGCAAGCTGGGGGCACCGAGTGTCGTTATTGCGCGCGGACCGTCTCGATCCGGATATGCTCGACGAGCGGGCGCGGGCGATGCTCGACTATGTCCATCCCAACGATCTGGTGCTGATGCGCAAGGCGCGGTGACGCGCGGCGCGTCCGGGTGGCCGCCACCCTCGGACCAAGAAATTCGTCTTGCCGACCAGTGATTTGGCGGGAGCGCCCGATGGGGTGCTCCGCGCTTCCGCGCCCGCGCGTTTTGGGCTATGGCTTGCCGACGCTCGCCCGCTATGATCCCGAGGAACCCCATGGCCGTTGCCAAGAACAAGCCCGCGGCGCCGAGCGCGCCCCGCCGCGCGCCGACGGACAAGCCGGGCAAACCGGACGAGGTCCCCGCCTTCTCCAAGGACGACGAGCTCAAAGCCTATCACGACATGCTGCTGATCCGCCGCTTCGAGGAGAAGGCCGGACAGATGTACGGCATGGGCCTGATCGGCGGGTTCTGCCACCTCTACATCGGCCAGGAAGCGGTCGTCATCGGCATGCAGATGACGCTCAAACCCGGCGACGAAGTCATCACCGGCTATCGCGACCACGGCCACATGCTCGCCTGCGGCATGGATCCGAAGGGCGTGATGGCGGAGCTGACCGGGCGCCGCGGCGGCTATTCCAAAGGCAAGGGCGGCTCGATGCACATGTTCTCGGTCGAGAAGGGATTTTACGGCGGCCACGGCATCGTCGCCGCCCAAGTCCCGATCGGCACCGGTCTCGCCTTCGCCAATCGCTACCGCGGCAACGACAACGTCTCGCTGACCTATTTCGGCGATGGCGCCGCCAACCAGGGCCAGGTCTACGAGAGCTTCAACATGGCGGAGCTGTGGAAGCTGCCCGTGGTCTACGTGATCGAGAACAACCGCTACGCCATGGGAACCTCGGTGACCCGGTCCTCGGCCACCACCGATTTGTCGCGGCGCGGGCTCTCGTTCAACATCCCGGGCGAGCAGGTCGACGGCATGGACGTGCGGGCGGTGCGCGCGGCGGGCGAAAAGGCGGTCGCTTGGTGCCGCGAGGGCAGGGGGCCCTACATCCTCGAAATGCTGACCTACCGCTATCGCGGGCATTCGATGTCGGATCCGGCGAAATACCGCTCGCGCGAAGAGGTGCAGAAGATGCGTACCGAGCACGATCCGATCGAGCAGGTGCGCACCCGGCTGATCGGCAGCGGCATGGCGAGCGAGGACGAGCTGAAGAAGATCGACGCCGCGGTGCGCAACCTCATCAACGAAGCGGCGGAATTCGCCACCAACAATCCGGAGCCGGATCCCTCCGAGCTCTACACCGACGTTTTGCAGTGAGCAGGACGACGGTTTCGCTCGCGCGCCGCTCGGCCAATCACGAGGATCAGGGACGCCAATGCCGATTCAGGTGCTGATGCCCGCGTTGTCGCCCACCATGGAGAAGGGCAACCTCGCCAAGTGGATCAAGAGCGAGGGCGACAAGATCAAGGCGGGCGACGTCATCGCCGAGATCGAGACCGACAAGGCGACCATGGAAGTCGAGGCGGTCGACGACGGCACGCTCGGCAAGATCCTGGTGCCGGAGGGAACCGCCGACGTCGCGGTCAATACGCCGATCGCGATGATCCTGGCCGAGGGCGAGGACGCGGGCGCGCTGAAGGGTGCGGCCCCGGCGCAACCGCAGAAGGCCGCGGAATCCGCGCCGCCGGCGCGCGCCGAGACGGAGCAGCCGGCGCCCGAACCGGCGCGCGCCCCGCAGGCGCCGGCCCCGCCGCAACCGCAAGCTCCCGCGGCGCCGCAGCCGCAAGCCGAGCTCGAACCGGAGGTGCCCGAGGGCACCGAGATGGTGACGATGACCGTGCGCGAAGCCTTGCGCGACGCCATGGCCGAGGAGATGCGCCGCGACGCCAGCGTGTTCGTCATCGGCGAGGAGGTCGCGGAATATCAGGGCGCCTACAAGGTCACGCAGGGCCTGCTGCAGGAGTTCGGCGATCGCCGGGTGATCGACACGCCGATCACCGAGCACGGGTTCGCCGGGCTCGGGGTCGGCACGGCGCTCGCGGGCCTCAAGCCGATCGTCGAGTTCATGACCTTCAATTTCGCCATGCAGGCGATGGACCAGATCATCAATTCGGCGGCCAAGACCCATTACATGTCCGGCGGCCAGATGCGCTGCTCGATCGTGTTCCGCGGGCCGAACGGGCCCGCCGCGCGCGTCGCTGCCCAGCACAGCCAGGATTACTCGGCGTGGTATTCGCACGTCCCGGGGCTCAAGGTGATCGCACCCTATTCGGCCGCCGACGCCAAGGGGTTGCTCAAGTCCGCGATCCGCGATCCCAATCCGGTCATCTTTCTCGAGAACGAGATCCTCTACGGGCAGTCGTTTCCGGTGCCCAAGCTCGACGATCATCTGGTGCCGATCGGCAAGGCCAAGGTGGTGCGGCCCGGCAACAACGTGACGATCGTCGCCTGGTCGATGGGCATGAGCTATGCGCTGAAAGCCGCGGACGAGCTCGCCAAGAAGCACATCCTCGCCGAGGTCATCGATCTGAGAACCATCCGGCCGATGGATACCGAGACCATCGTGGCTTCGGTGCAAAAAACCGGCCGGCTGGTGACGATCGAGGAGGGCTGGCCGCAATCGGGCGTGGGCGCGGAGATCGCCGCCCGGGTGATGGAGCAGGCGTTCGATTATCTCGACGCGCCGGTGCTGCGCGTCACCGGCAAGGACGTGCTGATGCCCTACGCGGCCAACCTGGAGAAGCTGGCGCTGCCCTCGGTTGCCGAGATCGTCGATGCCGTCAAAGTCGTCTGCTACCGGTGAGCCATGAGCAAGAAGCAATATGAACCGCTGCTGATCCCGCCCGGCGCCAAGAAATTCGGCGGCGTCGAAGTGCTGCGCGCCGGCGTCGCCGAGCAGAATCTGACGATGTCGATCCGCCGCGCCTTCGACGATCCGGCGAACTGGGGCGTGCTGCTGGCGACCGCGGGGCGCCAGGTCGCGCGCATCTACGCCACCGAGGCCGGGCTCAAGGAGGACGAGGTGCGCGCAAAAATCCTGGCGAGCTTCCAGGCCGAGATGAACTCGGACCAGGATCCGGGGACCATCACGGCCGCGCATTGAGATCCCGCCATGCCGATCAACATCCTGATGCCCGCGCTCTCCCCGACCATGGAGAAGGGCAATCTGGCCAAATGGCTGAAGAAGGAGGGCGATCCGGTCAAGGCCGGCGACATCATCGCCGAGATCGAGACCGACAAGGCGACCATGGAGGTCGAGGCGGCGGACGAAGGCGTGCTGGCGAAGATCGTCGTGCCGGAAGGAACCGCGGACGTTCCGGTCAACCAGCTGATCGCGGTGCTCGCCGGCGAGGGCGAGGACGTGAAGGCGGCGGCAGCCGGAGCAAAAGCCGGTGCTGGGCCGCCGGCTGCTGCGTCGAAGCCCGCACAGGCTGCCGAAGCTCCCACAAAATCTGCGAGCACTCCGGCCCCCTCACCCCAACCCTCTCCCCAACGGGGAGAGGGAGTCCCCGCTCCGAGACCGCAGCCAAGCGCGCCCGCAATGCCGCGAACCAACGGAGCACCCGCCGGCCGGATCTTTTCCTCGCCGCTGGCACGCCGCCTCGCCCGGGAAGCCGGGATCGACCTCGGCCGCGTCCAGGGCACCGGGCCGCACGGCCGCGTCGTCGCCCGCGATATCGAGGCGGCAAAATCGGGCACCGGCTTGCGGCCCCCCGGGCTCGCCGCGCCCGGGACTGCGCCTGCCGCCGCGCCGATGGCGGTGCGCGCGCCCTCGGATGAAAAAATCCGCGCGCTGTTCGAGCCGGGCAGCTACGAGGTCGTGCCGCACGACAATATGCGCAAAATCATCGCGCAGCGGCTGACCGAATCCAAGCTCACGATCCCGCATTTCTATCTCACGATCGATTGCACGCTCGACAAGCTCCTGGCGGCGCGCGAGGAGATCAACGCGACCGCGCCCGAGCACGACGGCAAGCCGGCCTACAAGATCTCGGTCAACGATTTCGTCATCAAGGCGCTGGCGCTGGCGCTGCAGAAGGTGCCGGAAGCGAACGTGACCTGGACCGAAGGCGCGATGCTCAAGCACAAGCACTCCGACGTCGGCGTCGCGGTCGCCATCAAGGGCGGGCTGATCACGCCGGTGGTGCGCAAGGCGGAACAAAAGTCGCTCTCGGCGATCTCGAGCGAGATGAAGGATTTCGCCGTGCGGGCGCGGGCGAGAAAGCTCATGCCGGAGGAATATCAGGGCGGCTCGACCGCGGTCTCCAACCTCGGCATGTACGGGATCAAGGATTTCTATGCGGTGATCAACCCGCCGCACGCGACGATCCTTTCGGTCGGTGCCGGCGAGGCGCGGCCGGTCGTGCGCAACGGCAACATCGAGATCGCGCAGGTCATGACGGTGGGCCTTTCCACCGACCATCGCGCGGTCGACGGCGCGCTCGGCGCGGAGCTGCTCGGCGCGTTCCGGCAATTCATCGAGAACCCGGTGATGATGCTGGTGTGAATCGGATGACGCCGGCGCGATTTCTCAGGGCTCGCCGGCGGCTCGGAAACCCTCTCCCCTTGCGGGAGAGGGTGGCCGATCCGAGTGAAAACGAGGATCGGCCGGGTGAGGGGTCTCTAGCGCTCACCTGAAACTCAATTACCCCTCACCCGCCTCGCGGACTTCGTCCGCTCGGCACCCTCTCCCACAAGGGGAGAGGGAAAGCTCGCGATGCCGGAGCAATCTACTCAATGGCTGACACCTCGTTCGACATCCTCATCATCGGGTCGGGGCCCGGCGGCTATGTCACGGCGATCCGCGCGGCGCAGCTCGGGTTCAAGACGGCGATCGTCGAGCGCGATTATCTCGGCGGCATCTGCCTCAACTGGGGCTGCATCCCGACCAAGGCGCTGCTGCGCTCGGCCGAGATTTTCCATTATTTCCAGCACGCCAAGGATTACGGACTTTCGGCGGAGAAGGTCGGCTACGACCCGAAGGCGGTGGTCGAGCGCTCGCGCGCCGTCGCCAAGCGTCTCAACGACGGCGTCGGCTTCCTGATGAAGAAGAATAAGGTGCCGGTGATCTGGGGCGAGGCGTCGATCGACGCGCCGGGAAAGATCACGGTCAAGCCCCGGGACAACGGGCCGAAGGGCGCGCTCGGACCCGGCTCCTACCAAGCCAAGCACATCATCCTGGCGACCGGCGCGCGGCCGCGCGTGCTGCCGGGGATCGAGCCGGACAGAAAACTGATCTGGACCTATTTCGAGGCCATGGTGCCGGAAAAAATTCCGAAATCGCTGCTGGTCATCGGCTCGGGCGCGATCGGCATCGAGTTCGCCTCGTTCTTCCGCACGCTCGGCTCGGAAGTCACGGTCGTCGAAGTGTTGCCGCAGATTCTCCCGGTCGAGGACGCCGAGATCGCGGCGCTGGCGCGCAAATCGTTCGAGAAGCAGGGCATCAAGATCCTGACCGGCGCCAAGGTGACCGCGGTCGAGAAGAAGGGAACGGGCGTCGTCGCGCAAATCGAGGACGGCAAGGGCCAGAAGCAATCGATCGCGGTCGAGCGCGTCATTTCCGCGGTCGGTGTCACCGGCAATGTCGAAGGGCTCGGGCTGGAGAAGCTCGGGGTCAAGACCGACCGCGGCACGGTCGTCATCGACGGCTTCTGCCGCACCAACGTGCCGGGCATCTACGCGATCGGCGACGTCGCCGGCCCGCCCATGCTGGCGCACAAGGCGGAGCACGAAGGCGTCGTCTGCGTCGAGGCCATCAAAGGCCTCCACCCGCACCCGATGGACAAGAGGCTGATCCCCGGCTGCACCTATTGCAGCCCGCAGGTCGCCTCGGTCGGCCTCACCGAGGCCGCCGCCAAGGAGGCCGGCTACGAGATCCGCGTCGGCCGCTTCCCGTTCATCGGCAACGGCAAGGCGATCGCACTCGGCGAGCCCGAGGGCCTGGTCAAGGTGGTGTTCGACAAGAAAACCGGGGCGCTGTTGGGCGCGCACATGGTGGGCGCCGAAGTCACCGAGCTGATCCAGGGTTACGTCGTCGCCATGAACCTGGAAACCACCGAAGCAGAGCTGATGCACACCATCTTCCCGCATCCCACGCTCTCGGAGATGATGAAGGAGGCGGTGCTCGATGCGTATGGTCGCGTGCTGAATATTTGAGATGCAGATAGCATGGACTTCTTCCTCCAAATCTCTGAAATCATTCGAAATCTCGGGCTTGTGATCGCGGCGGCAGTGGGGATTTACTTGGCATGGCGGCGGGTAGGGGCGGCCACTCAACAGGCGGATGCGTCGCTGCAGCAGGCTGAACTGGCGAGGCGCGATCACGTAGCAGAACTCTTTAATCGGGCGGTGGGGCAACTGACCCACGAAAACTTGGAGATTCGCCTCGGTGCAGTCTACACTCTGCGACAGATCGCCCGAGACTTTCCGGACCTCTCGGATCCGACGTCTGAGTTACTATCTGCATACCTGAGGGAAAGCGTCGCAGACTACGGAGATAGGGAGCCGCCGGTCGACGTTCGAGAGATCATGAAGACGCTGAAAGACCAATTGGTGCTGCGGTGACGAAGATTCCACGACAACGGTCCAATGAGTTCGAGCCATTCACGCTCGACGTGCGGGGGGCATATCTGCGCCGCACAGATTTGAGCTTTGCGAATCTGGAACGGGCAAATCTCAGCCGAGCAGATTTCACGAATGCCAGCTTTCGCGGCGCCAACTTCAAGGACGCTGTTTTGGAGGGCACGATTTTGCGAGGCGCGGATTTGACTGGCGCCGAGAATCTAACTTTGGGCCAATTGGCAAGGGCGATCCTCGACGAGAAAACGAAACTTCCCGAGAAATTTTCCATTGAGGAAATTCTGCGGAACCGTCAGTCGGTGGCCTAAAGATGGGGCTCTCAAGACGCCTCCCCGGGGATGCGTTCCACGGATTGCGCTTCCATGGGCAACATGGGCGGAGCGAGTTTCAACACCATGGGCCCCCCGGATAGCGAAATCGGCAGCGAAAGACACCGAATTCATGCGACAGTGCGCCGGGCTCGCCGGCTTGCGGGGCGGCGATTCCGCCCGTAAGTAGAGTCGAGCTCGTTTCATGGCCATCGTTCTCGACACGCTGCAATCGCCTCGGCCGCGCCATCCGGAAAAGGCGCATCGGCCGGAAACGCCTGTATTGCGCAAGCCGCCGTGGATCCGGGTCAAGGCGCCGGGCTCGCCCGGTTTCGCCGAGACGAGCCGCATCATCCGCGCCAACGGCCTTCATACGGTGTGCGAGGAAGCCGGCTGTCCCAACATCGGCGAATGCTGGGAAAAGAAGCACGCCACCTTCATGATCATGGGTGACACCTGCACGCGCGCGTGCGCGTTCTGCAACGTGAAGACCGGCTTGCCCGAACCGCTCGACCCCGCCGAGCCCGAGCACGTGGCACAGGCCGTGGAGAAGCTCGGCCTGAGCCACGTCGTCGTGACCTCGGTCGACCGCGACGACCTTGGCGACGGCGGCGCGCGGCATTTCGCCGAGGTGATTGCCGCCATCCGCGCCCGCAATCCCGCCACCACCATCGAGGTCCTCACCCCGGATTTTTTGCGCAAGGACGGCGCGGTCGAGATGGTGGTCGCGGCGCGGCCCGACGTGTTCAACCACAATCTCGAGACCGTGCCGTCGCGCTATCTCAATGTGCGGCCGGGCGCGCGCTATTTCCACTCGGTGCGGCTCTTGCAGCGCGTCAAGGAGCTCGACCCGCCGATGTTCACCAAATCGGGAATCATGGTAGGGCTCGGCGAGGAGCGCAACGAAGTGCTGCAGCTCATGGACGATCTGCGCAGCGCGGAGGTCGATTTCCTCACCATCGGCCAATATTTGCAGCCGACCCGGCGCCATCACCCGGTCGTGCGGTTCGTCGAACCGGACGAGTTCAAGGCCTATGCGACCATCGCCTATGCCAAGGGCTTCCTGATGGTCTCCGCATCGCCGTTGACGCGGTCCTCGCATCATGCGGGCGAGGATTTCGCGCGTCTGCGCGCGGCCCGGCAGGCGAGGAGCGGGCACTGACTGAATGCCGCAATTTTCGACCAATCATCGCGTCCACCATGCGGCGACCGATATGTTCGCGCTCGTCGCCGATGTCGAGCGCTATCCGGAATTCGTCCCCTTGTGCCGCGAGCTCAGGGTGCGCCGGCGCGTCGTTCAGGCCGAGGGCGTCGAAATGCTCACCGCCGACATGACGGTGGCCTACAAGATGATCCACGAGACCTTCACCAGCAAGGTGACGCTGGACCGGCCGCGGCTGCGCATCCTGGTCGAATATCTCAACGGGCCGTTCCGCCAGCTCGAGAACCGCTGGATCTTCCGCCCGATCTCGGAGGAGACGAGCGAGATCGAGTTCTTCATCTCCTACGAGTTCCGCAGCCGCATTCTCGGCGTCTTGATGGGCACGGTGTTCGACGCGGCGTTCCGCAAATTCGCCGAGGCGTTCGAGCGCCGCGCCGACGCGGTGTTCGCCTAAATCGACGCCAGCTCCGCCAGCATCGCCAGCGCATCGAGCACGGAGCGGCGGCGGATTTCGGCGCGGCCGAGATCGCCGTAGCGCCGCTCGCGGTGAAGCAGGCGGCCCTCGCGGCGCGCCGCCGCGAAATGCACGAGACCGACCGGTTTTTGCGCCGTGCCGCCGCCCGGGCCTGTTTGGCCGCGTTGGAATAGGTGACGAAGCCGCGGTCGAGCACATCGGACGAACCGGGAATCTCGGTCAGTGCCGCCGCCAGAAGCCCGCCGGTGCAGGATTCGGCAACGGCGAGCTTGAGGTTTTGGGCGCGGCAGGCGTCGAGCACGTGGCGCGCCGCGGCGCGCAGTTCCTCGTCGATCACGCTTTCATCATCCTGGCGACCACGGCAGCCGGATCGTGGCGGTGGCGAACGCGGCGATGCCTTCGCCGCGCCCGGTGAACCCCAGCTTCTCGCTGGTCGTCGCTTTGAGCCCGACGCGGTCGACGGCAACGCCGACAATTTCCGCGATGCGCGTCCGCATCGCGTCCCGATGCGGGCCGATCCGCGGCGCCTCGCACACGATCGTCACGTCGAGATGGTTGATGCGGCCGCCGCGCCGGCGCACCCGCTCGGCCGCGAAGGCGAGGAAACGGTCGGAGGAGGCGTTGCGCCATTGCGGGTCGCTGGGCGGGAAATGCACGCCGATATCGCCGTCGGCGAGCGCGCCCAAGAGCGCATCGGTCAGCGCATGGAGCGCGACGTCGGCATCGGAATGGCCGATCAGCCCGCGCCCGTGCGGGATCCGCACGCCGCCGAGCGCGACGTGGTCGCCTTCGCCGAAGGCATGGACATCGAGGCCGGTGCCAGTGCGCAGGTCGGCCAGCATGGGCTCGCTCTGCGCGCGCGCGAAATCCTCGGGCGTGGTCAGTTTGATGTTGCCGGCCTCGCCCTCGAACACACAGACCTTGAGCCCCGCCCATTCGGCCAGCGCGGCATCGTCGGTGAAACCCTCGCGCCCCTCGGCCGCCGCGCGCCGGTGGACATCGAGCAGCGTTGAAAACCGGAAGGCCTGCGGCGTCTGGATCATGCGAAGGCGCATACGGTCGAGCGTTTCGACCACTTGGTCGGCGTCATCGACCGCCTTGACGGTATCGGAGACCGGAATTCCGGGGATTGCCGCATCCGCATCCGTGACGGCCTCGATGGCCCGAGAGATCAGGGCCGGGGAGGCAAACGGCCGCGCCGCATCGTGGACGAGCACGATTTCCGGCCCATGGGACACCAGCGCCTCCAGGCCGGCACGGACCGAGGCCTGCCGGGTTGCGCCGCCGTAAACCCGCGGCAGGAGCGCGAGGCGCTCGGCGGCTCGCTCGAACAGGGCATCATCGTCTGGGTGAATGACCGGTTGAACGGCGCCGATCCGGGCATCCCGCGCAAACAGCAGCAGGCTGCGCCGAAGTACCGGTTCGCCTGCTATTTCCTTGTATTGCTTGGGAAAATCCCCACCGGCGCGCACGCCGCGACCGGCAGCGACCACGACCGCCGCGACGCTGGACGCCATGTTTGCCCCTTTCGTTGGGTCGAACGCTGCGACCGACTTACCGCGTCGGCTGCCAGCCGGCAAAACGATTTTGTGACTAGCGGGGATTGCTGCATTGCAACACTTGCGCCCTGCTGGAATTTGTCTAAACTGTATGCACTGACGCAAATCGCCTAATTCGTGAGCAGGGATCGCGTGAGCGCCCAAATTGTGCCATTCCGCCACTCCACCGGCCTTGCGGTCGGGGGCGTCAATCTACCCAACCGGGTCCTGCTTGCGCCCATGTCGGGTATCACGGACGCGCCGTTCCGGCGGCTGGCGGTGCAGCTTGGCGCCGGACTGGTGATCTCGGAGATGACCGCCAGTGACGCGCTGGCGTCGGGCGAAGGCGAAGCACAACTCAGGGCCGCAGGCGTCGGGCTTGCGCTCCACGCGGTCCAGCTCGCCGGATGCGAGCCGCACTGGATGGGGGAGGGCGCGCGGATCGCCGCGGCGAGCGGCGCCGACATCATCGACATCAACATGGGTTGCCCGGCCAAGCGCGTGACCAGCGGATATGCGGGCTCGGCGCTCATGCGCGATCTCGACCACGCCTCACGCCTCATCGAGGCGGCGGTCGCGGCCGTCGCCGTGCCGGTGACGCTAAAAATGCGACTCGGCTGGGACCAGCACTCGATCAATGCACCGGAATTGGCGCGCCGGGCCGAGCAAAGCGGCGTTCGGCTCATCACGATCCACGGCCGCACGCGCTGTCAGTTCTATCAGGGCCGTGCCGATTGGCGCGCGGTGCGCGCGGTGAAGCAGGCGGTTTCGATCCCGGTCGTGATCAATGGCGACATCCGCAGCTTCGAGGATGCCGATGCCGCGCTCGCTGCATCCGGCGCCGACGCAATCATGGTCGGGCGCGGCGCCGAGGGCCGGCCGTGGTTTCCCGGCCAGCTCGCCCGTTATCTGCAATCCGGAATTCGCGCGCCGGCCCCGCCGATCCAGAAGCAGCATGCGCTGACGGCCGGTCTTTATGGGGAAATGCTCCACCATCACGGCAAGGAAGTCGGCCGCCGGCACGCCCGCAAGCACCTGAAATGGGCGCTCGACGTTGCGGCCGAGAGTGCCGGGATCGTTTGCGCCTCCTTCCACCGCTTTCGCAACGAGGTGCTCACCGTGGAGGACCCCGGCCTCGTCATCCGTCGGCTCGCCGACGCCTATTCCGTCTTGTCAGCAAAGGCCGCGGCATGAACGCCATCGAGCCGCAAGCGACTTCTCTGCTGCCCGGGTCGGCCGACATCGTCTTCAACGCGCTGCCGCATCCGGTGCTGATGGTCGCACCGGACGGCAGGATCGCCGAGGCCAATGTCGCGGCGGAGGATTTTTTCGAAATCTCCGTGCCGGTGCTGCGCCGTCACGTGCTGCGCGATCTGGTGCCGTTCGGCAGCCCGCTGTTGGCGCTGATCGAGCAGGTCCGCGGCCGGGCCGCCCCGGTCAACGAATATCGGGTCGATCTCGGCACGCCGCGCAACTCCGGCGAACGCATCGTCGACCTGCACGTGGCGCCGGTGCCGGAGCGCCGCGACCACGTGGTGGTGATGCTGCTGGAGCGGACCATCGCCGACAAGATGGACCGCCAGCTCACGCATCGCGGCGCGGCGCGTTCGGTCAGCGCGCTGGCGGCGATGCTCGCGCACGAGATCAAGAACCCACTGTCCGGCATTCGCGGCGCCGCCCAATTGCTCGAGCAATCGGCCGGCGATGACGATCGCACGCTCACGCGCCTCATCTGCGACGAGGCCGACCGCATCGTGAAACTGGTCGACCGGATGGAAGTGTTCTCCGACCAGAGGCCGGTCGAGCGCGAGTCGGTCAACATCCACGTGGTGCTCGATCACGTGAAGAGGCTGGCCCAGACCGGGTTCGCCCGACACATCAAGTTCGTCCAGGAGTACGATCCCTCGCTGCCTCCGGTCCTCGCCAATCGCGATCAGCTCATCCAGGTGTTTCTCAACCTGGTGAAGAACGCCGCGGAGGCGATCGGAGAAGCGGCGCCCGAAGGCGAGATCCAGCTGACGACCGCGTTCCGCCCGGGCATGCGCCTGTCGATTCCGGGCAACAAATCGCGGGTGTCCTTGCCGCTCGAATTTTGCGTCCGAGACAACGGGCCGGGCGTGCCCGAAGACCTGTTGCCGCATCTGTTCGATCCGTTCGTGACCACCAAGCCGAAGGGGAGCGGGCTCGGGCTGGCGCTGGTCGCAAAAATCATCGGCGACCACGGCGGCATCATCGAATGCGAATCGCAGCCCCGTCACACCATCTTCCGCGTGCTGATGCCGATGTTCACCGAAACCGGACTGGCCGGGCCGGCCGAAGCCGCGGGGCTCGCCGGACTTGGCTGAAGAGGATCCCATGCGCGGTCGAAGCATTCTGGTCGCCGATGATGATGCAGCGATCCGCACCGTCCTCAATCAGGCGCTGTCGCGAGCCGGCTACGAAGTGCGTTCGACCGGCAATGCCGCGACCTTGTGGCGCTGGGTCAGCCAGGGCGAGGGCGATCTCGTCATCACCGACGTGGTGATGCCCGACGAGAACGCCTTCGACCTGGTGCCGCGCATCAAGAAGATGCGGCCCGACCTTCCCGTCGTCATCATGAGCGCGCAGAACACGTTCCTGACCGCGATCCGCGCCTCCGAGCGGGGCGCTTACGAGTACCTGCCCAAGCCGTTCGATCTCAAGGAGCTGATCGGCATCGTCGGCCGCGCCTTGTCGCAGCCCAAGGAGCGGCCCGCGGCCGCCGCCAAGGCCGAGGAATGGGAGGGGATCCCCCTGGTCGGCCGCTCCGCGGCCATGCAGGAGATTTATCGCCTGCTGGCGCGGCTGATGCAGACGGATCTGACCGTGATGATCACCGGCGAATCCGGCACCGGCAAGGAGCTGGTGGCGCGGGCGCTGCACGATTACGGCAAGCGCCGCGCCGGCCCCTTCGTCGCCATCAATATGGCGGCGATCCCCCGCGACCTGATCGAATCCGAGCTGTTCGGCCACGAGAAGGGCGCCTTCACCGGCGCCAATACCCGCAGCTCCGGCCGGTTCGAGCAGGCGGATGGCGGCACGCTGTTCCTCGATGAGATCGGCGATATGCCGATGGAGGCGCAGACCCGGCTGCTGCGGGTGCTGCAGCAGGGCGAGTACACGACGGTAGGCGGCCGCACGCCGATCAAATCCGACGTGCGCATCATCGCCGCGACCAACAAGGATCTTCGCATCCTGATCCAGCAGGGCCTGTTTCGCGAGGACTTGTTCTTCCGTCTCAACGTGGTGCCGCTGCGGCTGCCGCCGCTGCGCGAGCGGATCGAGGACGTGCCGGACCTCATTCGGCATTTCTTCGCCCAGGCCGAGCGCGAAGGGCTCCCGCTCAAGCAGCTCGATCAGGGCGCGCTGGACCGGCTCAAGCGCTATCGCTGGCCGGGGAACGTTCGCGAGCTGGAGAACCTCGCGCGGCGTCTCGCCGCGCTCTATCCGCAGGAGATCATCACCACGGCGGTGATGGATTCGGAGCTGGCACAACCCTCGCTTGTGGCGCTGGCCGAGGAGGAGCCCGCAGCCGAGGAGAAGCTTTCGCTCGCCGTCGAGCGGTACCTCAGCAAATATTTCGCCAATTTCGACAGCTCCTTGCCGCCGCCCGGCCTCTATCATCGGATCCTGCGGGAGGTCGAATATCCGCTGCTGTCGGCCGCGCTCGCCGCCACGCGCGGCAACCAGATCCGCGCCGCCGATCTCCTGGGCGTCAATCGCAACACCCTGCGCAAGAAGATCCGCGAGCTGGAGATCCAGGTGATCCGTTCCTCCGGCTGACCATCGGGGCCCGAGAGTTTGTGAACGGAAAGCCGGATCGCGCCGCGGAATAGTCGTAATTCGGCAACATTGTTGTAGAAAAGCATCAGTTGGAGCCGAAAGCGCAGGGGGCGGGGGTCTTCAGGTCCGCTGCGTACCGCTCGCGTCGAATTCCGCCGGTCCGCAAGCACCCATGACGAGCGCCGAACAAGTCGCCCTCCCGGAGGCCGCCGAAACCGGCGGCCCGTCATCCCGGCTCGCAAGCCGGCTCATCGGGCCGGTCGCGGTCGGCTTGGCCCTGCTCTCCGCCGTGGTCACGTTCCTGGTGCTCACCGGCCTCACCCCGGTGGTGCCGACCCACGATGTCGTGTCCGGGGTCCTGTTGGCCAACGGGGCGATGATGCTCGTGCTGCTCGGCATCATCGCCTACGAAGTCTTCAAGATCGTGCAGGCGCGGCGGCGCGGGCGCGCCGGCGCCAAGCTGCACGTGCGCATCGTCGGGCTGTTCTCGGTCATTGCCGCAGTCCCGGCGGTGCTCCTGGCGGTCATCGCCAGCATCACGCTCGAGCGAGGACTCGACCGCTGGTTCTCCACCCGCACCCGGGCCGTGATCGAGAACTCGCTCACCGTTGCCGAAGCCTATCTGCGCGAGCACGCCGCGATGATTCGCGGCGATATCCTGGCGATGGGCTACGACATCGGGCGCGCGCGGCCGCTGTTCGATCAGGATCGCGAGCGGTTCCGCCAGTTCCTCAACGCCCAGGCTTCGATCCGCGGCTTGCCGCACGCGCTGATGGTCCGCGGCGATCTGTCGATCATCGAGCGCGCGGACCTCAAGACCGGCGGCGACTTCGTCGCGCCTTCGAGCGGCGCGCTCAAGGAAGTAGGCGAGAGCGAGCCGCAGATCGCGCTGCTCGCCGAGGCCAAGACCGTCGCCGCGGTGCTCAAGCTGCGCGGCTACGATGATGCGTATCTCTACGTGGCGCGGCCGGTCGATCCGCGCGTGGTCGAACAATTGCAGGCGACCCAGGAGAGCGTGGCGGAATATGCCAGCCTGCAGGCCCGGCGGCTGGGCGTGCAGGTCGCCTTCGCCCTGATGTACACGGTCGTCGCGCTGATCGTGCTGTTGTCGGCGGTGTGGATCGGGCTGAATTTCGCCAACCGCCTGGTGGCGCCGATCCGCCGGCTGATCGGCGCGGCCAATCAGGTCTCGACCGGAAACCTGCAGGTGAAAGTTCCGATCCGGCCCGGCGAAGGGGATTTGGCGCAGCTCGGCGAGACGTTCAACAATATGACGCAGGAGCTGCGGACCCAGCGCGACGATCTCATGCGCGCACGCGACGTCATGGACAGCCGCCGCCGCTTCACGGAAGCGGTGCTGGCGGGGGCGAGCGCCGGCGTCATCGGCGTCGATCCCGAGGGACGCATCAGCATCGTCAACCGGTCCGCCGAGAAGCTCATCGCACGAACGCAATCGGACATCCTCGGCCGGCCGCTCGCGGCGATCGTGCCGGAACTCGCGCCGCTGTTGGAGGAAGCGCGCTCGGGCACGCAACGGCTGGTCCAGGGCCAGATCACCATGAGCCGCGGCGGGCGCGAGCGCAATCTGTCGGTTCGGTTCACGACCGAGCAGTCGGCCGTGGCCGAGCACGGCTACGTGGCCACCCTCGACGACATCACCGAGCTGGTGATCGCGCAGCGCAGCTCGGCTTGGGCCGACGTTGCGCGACGAATCGCCCATGAAATCAAAAATCCGCTGACCCCGATCCAGCTTTCGGCCGAGCGCCTGCGCCGCAAGTACAGCGCGGTGATCGTCGAAGATCCCGCCGTGTTCGTGCAATGCACCGACACCATCGTGCGACAGGTCGAGGACATCAAACGCATGGTGGACGAGTTCTCGCGCTTCGCGCGAATGCCCAAACCGGTGATCACGTCGGAAGACCTCGCCGATACGGTGCGCCAGGTGGTGTTCCTGATGCGCGTCGGCCATCCCGACGTCGATATCGAAGTGGAGACCGCGGAGGATCCGATGCCGGCGCGCTTCGACCGGCGGCTGATCTCGCAGGCCCTGACCAACATCATCAAGAATGCGACGGAGGCGATCGCCGCGGTGCCGCCGGAGCAGCTCGGCCGCGGCCGCATCAAGATCTCGGCGGCGCGCGAGGAGACCGACATCGTGATCGACATCATCGACAACGGCACCGGGCTGCCGAAGGAAAACCGCAATCGGCTGCTCGAACCGTATGTGACGACGCGCGAGAAGGGCACCGGCCTCGGGCTCGCCATCGTCGGCCGCATCCTCGAGGAGCACGGCGGACGCATCGAGCTCGACGATCCGCCCGACGGCAGCGGGCGCGGCGCCTGGGCGAGGCTCAGGTTCACCGCCGAGCGCGTCGTCAACGATGAGACTGCCGTCGAAATCCGCAAAGCCGCCAGCGATCGATAGGAGCGCCCCATGTCTTCCGACATCCTGATCGTCGATGATGAAGCCGATATCCGCGAACTGGTCGCGGGCATCCTGCAGGACGAGGGCCATGGGGCGCGTACCGCCAAGAACAGCGACGAGGCGCTCGCCGCCGTCGCGGCGCGGCGCCCCAGCCTGGTTTTCCTCGATATCTGGCTGCAGGGCAGCAAGCTCGACGGCCTGCAATTGCTGGCGGCGATCAAGCAGGAACATCCCGAGCTGCCGGTGGTGATGATCTCCGGCCACGGCAACATCGAGACTGCGGTCTCCGCGATCAAGCTCGGCGCCTACGATTTCATCGAGAAGCCGTTCAAGGCCGATCGCCTGGTGCTGGTGGCCAGCCGGTCGCTGGAGACGTTCCGGCTCAGGCGCGAAGTCAAGGAGCTCAAGCAATTGGCTCCGCAGCCCACGACGCTCGTCGGCAGTTCGACCGCGATGAACCAGCTGCGGCAGACCATCGACAAGGTGGCGCCGACCAACAGCCGCATCCTGATCGTCGGGCCCTCGGGCGCCGGAAAGGAGCTCACCGCCCGCACCATCCACGCGCTCTCCGGCCGCTCGGAGGGGCCCTTCGTGGTCATCAACGCCGCCGCCATGATGCCGGAGCGGATGGAAGAGGAGCTGTTCGGCGTCGAGGCTTCCAACGGCTCGCACGGACGCAAGGTCGGCGCACTCGAGGAGGCGCACGGCGGAACCTTGTTCATCGACGAGATCGCGGAGATGCCGCGGGAAACCCAGAACAAGATCCTGCGGGTCCTGGTCGACCAGACCTTCCAGCGGGTCGGCGGCAGCGCTCGGGTCAATGTCGACGTGCGCATCGTGTCCTCCACGGGGCGCAATCTCGAGGCCGACGTCACCGCTGGCAGGTTCCGCGAAGACCTCTATCACCGGCTCTCGGTGGTTCCGATCCGGGTGCCGCCGCTCGCGGAGCGCCGCGAGGACGTTCCGGTGCTGGTCGAGTATTTCATCGAACAGATCTCGCACGCCACCGGCCTGCCCAAGCGCCGCGTCGGCGAGGACGCCATCGCGGTGCTGCAGTCGCACGACTGGCCCGGCAACGTGCGGCAGCTGCGCAACAACGTCGAGCGCCTGATGATTCTGGCCGGCGGCGAGCCCGACGCGGTGATCAGCGCCAACATGCTGCCGCAGGACGTGGGCTCGATGGTTCCCAGCATGCCGAACGGCAACGGCGGCGAGCAACTGATGGGGCTGCCGTTGCGCGACGCGCGCGAAGTGTTCGAGCGGCAATATCTGCTCGCCCAGATCAGCCGGTTCGGCGACAATATCTCCCGGACCGCGGAGTTCGTCGGCATGGAACGCTCCGCGCTCCACCGCAAGCTCAAGGCGCTGGGGATTGGGTGAGCATCTCTCCGCGCCGTCAAAATTATCGCAATCGGTGTTCATAGGTTCCGGGTTCGCGCCTTTGGCGCGCCCCGGAACGACGATCAGTGCCGCGGCAACAAATTCATCCGCATGCCGTAGCGCGGGCGCAGCGTGATCAGGCCCTGCGGCTCGACCGGATGGCCTGCCTTGAGGCGGAGCCGATAGCGCTGGGCGATCGTCGCGAGAATCAGCACGGCCTCGGTCATGGCGAACGCCATGCCGATGCAGATCCGCGGCCCCGCTCCGAACGGGATGTACGCGAAGCGATGGCGGGCGGCGCTGCGCTCGGGCGAAAACCGCTGCGGATCGAAGCGTTCCGGATTTTCCCAGATCGCCGGCTTTCGATGCAGCAGCCACGGCGCGATGAGGACGGCGGAGCCGGCGGGAATGCGATGGCCCAGCACCGCATCATCGCCGATCGCCTGGCGCGAAATCGTGTGCGCCGGCGGATAGAGCCGCATCGATTCCTCGATCACCATGCGCGCATAGGGTAGGCGGGCGAGATCCTCGTGCCGCGCCGGCCTTCCCGCGAGCACGGCGTCGAGCTCCGCATGGAGCCTGGCTTCGGCCGCCGGGTGTTGCGAGAGCAAATACCAGGTCCAGGTCAGCGCCAGCGCGGTCGTCTCGTGGCCGGCCATGAAGATGGTGACCACCTGGTCGCGCACCTCCTGCGCCGTCATGCCGCCCCCGGTCTCCTCGTCGCGCGCGGCGATCAGGCGGGCCAGCAGGTCTTTCGGCTGGGCGTCCCCGGCGTGCCCGCGCGCGGCCAGCAGGCGATCGATGGCCTTGTCGAAATCGCTGAGAAAGCCGCGGCCGCGCTTGGGGCTCGCCAGCCGCGCCAGCCAGTCGGGAGCGCCGAGCAGATCCAACAACCCCGGGCGCACGCTGTTCTGGTACCCTGCGACGCCGTATTCCACCGTATCGACGATGTCGTCGGAATCCGAGGAGAACATCGCCCGCGAGATGATGTGCAGGGTGGCATGCATCATGGCCGCCGCGACGTCGACCTCGGCGGCCTCCGGCAGGCGGTCCCATTGGTCCGCCAGTCCGGACGCGATCTCGGTCATGATCGGCGCATAGCCCAGGATGCTGCGGTGATCGAACGAGGGCGCCATGATGCGACGATGCCGCCGCCAGCGCTCGCCTTCGCTGGTCAGCAACCCGCGGCCGAGCCCGGGCTCCAGCAGCCGCCGCGCGATGTCCGCCCGGACGTAATTGGCGGAATTGTCGAGGAGGATGTGCTTGATCGCCTGCGGCTCGTTGACGATGAAGGTCCGCCGCCACAGCAGCTTTCGCGCGACGATGTCCTTCTCGTAGGCCTCGGCCGGGAAGGTCGCAATCGAGCTGTCCCGCACGGTGCGCAGGAACTGCCGCAAGCTCATGCGCTGCTGCGGCGGCCGCGGCGCGGCGAGAACGGGGGCCCGGGTCTCGTCCATCACCGTCATCGTCGCCTGCTTCCTTTCCCGATCGGCAGCACCGAGCCACCCTTGCGCAGCGCCAGAGAACCGCCGTTCCGGCGGATTGTCAAAACCCGCAGCGTGGTCGATCGATTTGCCAGCTCGCGCGCCGAACGGCTATTTTGACCGCCCTCGCTCCCGTCGCAATCGTCCGCGGCTTCCCGGAGTTCGCCGTGTCGCGCATTGCCTATGTGAACGGCCGCTATGTTCACCACCGCGAGGCCGCGGTCCACGTCGAGGATCGCGGCTATCAGTTCGCCGACGGCGTCTACGAGGTCTGCGAGGTGCGGGATGGCCGGCTGGTCGACGAGCGGCGGCATTTCGACCGGCTGGCGCGTTCGCTCTCCGAGTTGCGGATCCGCACACCGATGTCGCGCGCGGCGCTCGGGATGGTGCTGCGCGAGACGGTGCGCCGCAACCGGGTCCGGGACGGCATCGTCTACCTGCAAGTCACGCGCGGCGTCGCGCGCCGCGACCATGCCTTTCCGCCCGCGAGCGTGGTGCCGAGCCTCGTCATCACCGCGCGCGCGCTCGACGTTGCCGGTCGCGAGAGCACGGCGGAGCAGGGCATCGCCGTCGTCACCGTCCCGGAGAACCGCTGGCCGCGCGTCGACATCAAGTCGGTCTCGCTCCTGCCCAACGTGCTGGCGAAGGAGGCCGCTCGCGAGGCCGGGGCCAAGGAGGCGTGGTTCGTCGATGCCGAGGGCCATGTGACGGAAGGATCGTCGACCAATGCGTGGATCGTCACCCGCGACGGCAAGATTCTGACCCGGCCGGCCGACCACGGCATCCTGCGCGGCATCACCCGCACCGTGCTGCTCGACGTGATCGCCGCCCAAAACCTCACGCTGGAGGAGCGGGCGTTCACGGTCGAGGAGGCCTATGCGGCGCGGGAGGCCTTCGTCACCTCGGCGACCCAGATCGTCATGCCGGTGGTCCGCATCGACGGCCGGCCGGTCGGAAACGGCGCGCCCGGGCTCGTCGCGAGCGCGTTGCGCCGCGATTTTCACCGCCATGC
>WNGN01000592.1_pt1 | contig 22630 bp, 24 predicted proteins | sample 5400561 | NCBI WGS metagenome assembly WNGN01 (sample SAMN13153379, study PRJNA577476) | soil metagenome | isolation source: 115 cm soil or saprolite under Garry oak tree replicate 2 | place: USA:California | collected 2016-06-15 | reverse complement strand
TGCCGGTAGGGACGTCGCAGCTGGTCAGCAGGACCCCGGCTGTGTTTGAGCAGGCTGACGATTGGCTTGTGAAGATAGAGGAGGAGATGAAGGCCTTCTACAACAGACTCATGAAAGAGACAGTTCGAGATAGAACATTGTCCTTTCTCAAGCTTTTAGGAGATGGCGACGCGGTTCAGGCTGTAAGGATGTTCATCATGCTGCTCTTCCTCGCGTTCGAAGGAAAGGTTGGTCTGAATCAGCTGGAAGAGTTTGGAGACATCGAGATAGAGATGAGGAATGATGGAAGCCCAGTCTCAGACTGAACCAACGTCCAAACCGGCTGGCGCGCAGCAACAGCTCTGCGAGGCAGCGCTATACGTCTCAGGTAGACCTCTGGACATCAAGACGATAGGATCCATAATCGGCGCACGTTCAGAGGAGAAGATCAAGTCGATAGTCCGTACGATCGCAGAGAGATACTCCAAGTCAGAGAGCCCGATCCAAGTCTTGGAGTTGCCGGACGGAAGGTTTGTGATGCAGCTCAAGCCAGAATTTGCTAAACACGTCCGGAAGCTATCCAACAGGCCCCTGCTGACCCCGGGTCCACTCCGGACCCTGTCGTTCATCGCGCTCAGACAGCCGATCGCTCAGTCACGGGTCATAGCGGTCCGGGGGAAACTTGCCTACCAGCACGTCAAGCAGCTGAAAGAGATGGACCTGATCAGCTACGAGAAGCTAGGACGGTCAAAGACTCTGCGGACGACCACAACCTTCGCTGACTACTTCAACCTCAACCACGATCCAGCCATCATGAAGAAGGAATTGAAGAATATCCTCGAGCTCAAGGACGAATCAACTGGACTAACAACATCCGCATCTGGCTCAAGTCTTACTGAACAATCTTAGCTCGGAAATGACGCATTCCGTTGGTTACCTAGGCAATGTCATCAGGCTTTCCACTCACAGAGTTTGCTTAGATTCGCACAAACTTACGTTCAGCTGATGGGGACGGAGACATCTTGCCAAAGCGAGAATTTGAAGATCAGGAAATCTGGGAAAATCTCTACGCTGCAGAGGAGGGTCAGCTAGCTGCGGGAGTAATTGAACGCTCCTGGACAGAGACTGAGGACGGAGAACGAGAGTTCGACCGGAGAGTTCTAGCCTCCGCCAAGGGCAGGGACGTCATCGACATCGGCTGCGGAACAGGCGAGTTCACTCTTGAGATCGCTGCCTCAGCGAGCACAGTTGCGGGTATCGACTTCTCAGAGAGAGCACTGAAAAAAGCCCTAGAAAGGCTACAATCAAAGAAGACTTTCAACGTGGAATTCAACCTCTCTCGGGCAGACAAGCTCCCTTATCCAAGTGAGAGCTTCGACTTGGCCATAAGCAGGAGGGGTCCAGCTGCAGATACGACGGAATCGATCGGAGAATCTTACAGAGTTCTGAGAAAGAATGGAGAAATTTTGTTGCAGGAGATCGGTGAGAGAGACAAACAGAACTGGGCTCAGGTCTTTGGCAGAGGCCAAATATATCCGGGGACAGAGAAGGTCTCGACGGAGCTGGAGAAGAAGCTCGCGCGAGAAGGTTTCAGGAATATCAGCGTGGAAGAGTTCGAGGCCAACGAATACTTTGCAACTATCCAAGACATACTGATGAGACTGGAGAACTCGCCGATAATACCGGATTTCGATAAAGAACTCGACGAGGGCCACGTACAAGAGATCGCGAACCTGTTTACAACACCGAAAGGCATCAAGACCAACACGCACAGGGTACTCGTGAGAGCCGAGAAATGACCAAGTCTGGCCTTAATGCTCGAGGGTTAGAAAGACTGTTGCATCCTCGACCGAACGACAACCCGCTGGGCCGCAAACTCGTCGGGAAACTGTCTAAGGAGTAACTCTCTCAGGGGCCAAGGTAGCCGCAAGACTGTCTTCTCGAAGACTAAGAACAATGCCCAGGCGAAGCTGAAAGCGAAGCTCAAGGCTCCCAGCTAGCTTCTATCGCTCGGCACCTTGCTCAGTTCTATTCTGCGGCTTGTTCTTGTACGCCTTCAACTTCATGTGAGTCGTGTGGCATGGAGAGAGCCTCGAGCGGGACCCATCTCGACCTCTGAGCCCCCTTGATCCAGAGACCGTTGCCGTCAATCCATTCAACGACACCCTCAATCGTCTCCCTGTTCAACAGGGTAACCTTGACGGTGTCCCCAGCCTTAGGCAGTGACATACCACTAGGATACAACTAGCTCGAATAATAACCTGACAGCCATGCCGCTATGACGACTTATCTCCGTCTACGCGTTTCATGCTTTTCTGAGCAATCCTTGCACAATGCCAGTCGAAATGTAGTGCCGTTGATTCCTTTGACCTCTGCTCCCTTTCTCTTGCAGCCGCAATGGCACCTGCAACGATCGGATGGGCTAGTTTTCATGGGCTCGGTTGTCTAAGAAAGCATGCGATAATAGTCGAGCTCAACCGGCCTATCGGGAAGATGGTGACATTTCTGTTGTCGCACGAGCCAACGATATTAGGTCGGAGAAGGTGCTCCTTCTGAGAATCGTTTGACACCACCCGCATCCACTTCCAGTTTGCTGGGCAGATATGAGATCGCAATTCTTCTTCAGCTTCTGGCACCGTTATCATGGAGTTTTGGATTATGGCTTGTGTATCCGGCCCTCAGCGTTACGGGAAATGCCTGCCTCACATGTTTCCTCCAGATCAATGCTAGTGTAACTACATCTTCGACTGCGATGGCCCTGACCGCAACTGGGACATTCTTCTTTTTCATGGGAATGATGTTCTTCGTATCCGGTCTTGGCATTCTTGCTTCAAACAACAATTCTCAGGCAGGAAGATGGCTGCGCTGGTTGGGACCATGGAGGCCACTATGGGCAGACAAACAACGAGAACCGAGCATTCCCCACGAGTTTCGGTCGATTCTACTCGTGACTCTCTTCATCAACCTACTCCTGGCTGTCCTCCTCATTCCTGGAATCGGAGAGGATAGACAGTTCCCACTGAACCAATTCTTCGATCTCTGGGGAACCGTCTGGTACTTCTATGTCTTCGGAATAGGAGTAGCGGCGTTCATACTAATCTACCAGAGAAAGCTGGGAGGCTATGTTCTCAGTTTGATCCTAAGCGTCGTTCCGATCGGAATGAATGTGCCCGACCTGTTGGGCCTCTTGCCTCCCTCTCCTCCAACGCTAAGAACCTCGATTCTTCTTGTTGCCGGATTGCCCTTCTCTGTAATTGGAGTCTATGTCTCCCTCAGAGCGCTCCGTCATCCTCGCGCGGGGGATGAGCCGGGGGTTTAAGCGACAATTCCTCCCATAACTTTAATCGCACGGCAACCTGACCAGCCTGAGTATGGCGGACAGGGCTGCAATCGCCGCGTTCGCACTGTCATTGCTGGGCGCAGCCTACCAGATGATAGCATACGGACTCGCTTACCTAGTCGACAATCGGTACAATTACAATTACTATTTTGGCATCAGCGGTGTCTGGATCTTTATAGCGACCGTGGTCGTGTTCTGGGCGATTAGCCATCTCATGGATAGCCGTGATCCGGCACGCGCCACTTGGCCCGCGATAATAACTGCGATGGGTGCTGCAATTCTGGGAAATATGATCATTCAGTGGATGACGCCGGTCTTTTTTGAGCCTCTCGGAAATCAGGCTGTCCCCGCTGATGTAATAGTCACATTGACTCCTGCGCCACTACTACTCATAGTAGGAGGCATATTCGGGTTCGTCGCCGTTCAACACCAAAGGAAAATTTCTAGCCTAGGCATACATCCATCAAACTAATTATCGAGCCACGGCCACCGCAGATCTTGCAGTCAGGCCTTGCCGGTTCGTGATTGTAGACCTTAAAATGCGGGGTTGCGTGGAATCGCACGGTTCTCGCATCTTGTCCTACATGGCTTCAGGCGGAGAATGAACCCTCGGGTAGTCCGGCGGCCACTTTCCATGGTTGTTTGCGTCAGCCAGCTTTAGCGCAGACTCGATCTCTGCTCTCCGCGGTTCCAGCCACTTGGGAAGGACCAGCGACGTACCTAGCTTCTCTGGGGACTCATCTGCGGAGTATCCAGGATTCTTTGTAGCGATCTCCAAGAGATTCCCGTCGGGATCGCGGAAGTAGAGTGAGTGGAACCAGAATCGGTCAATTATCCCAGAGTTCTCTATCCCGACCTCGTTAAGCCGTTTCAGGATCTTCTGCTGCGCCTCATCATCCTCAACGGCCATGGCAATGTGGTGGATGCTCCCCTCGCCGACATATCCTTCCGGTGGTTTGGGCATTGCTAGGTATCGTAGGAAGCCGGGACGCTCCTCGCTTCCGACCCCGAGGATATTCGTGCCGGTCTGGTCAGGGTTCGGAATTGTGAACTTGTCGGTCAGTCCTAGGAACTTGTCGAAGAACTTCGCAGTAGTCTCCGGATCGTAGGTCAAAGGACTCGCATGGTGGAAGGTAGTGAGCTTCATCTCACGGGCTATTGCAGTAGCCGACGGCAGGTCTCTGAACGCTTCCTTTGCATAGTCCTGGGAGACATCATCATTGTTGGGGGACGTAATCTCGACAATTACGCCGTCAGGGTCCCGCACATAGATGGAGGTTCGATCGTCCCGTACATACGGGCCCTCGACTGAGACTCCTTTCTGCCGGAGCCAGGATTTCCACTTTGGTAGCGAGTCGAGTTTCGGGGTGGTGTAGGCGAGGTGGTGGGGAGAGCCGAGCCCCACTCTTCCTGGTCGCATGTGAGGCCATTCGAAGAATGTAATAGTGCTCCCTGTGGTCGCTTTCTCGTCAGCGTAGAACAGATGCCTGTGATGCACATCGTCCTGGTTGACCGTGAGCTTCACGCGTCGGAGGCCTAGCACTTCTGTGTAGAATCTCCGGTTGACCTCCTCGTTCGACGTGACTAGGGTGATGTGGTGTAATCCTTGAATGAGGCCTGCAGTCTCAGCTCCTAACGCCACGAGTCGTCTACCCAGTTAGCCCATACTACTAAGTATATATGTTATACCGTCCCAGAACTTCTCCCAGTTACTGCGACTCTGTCCTTAGCATCGTTATCCTTGCGCTCTTCAAGTTTCGGCAAAAGCCTGAAGATTTCAGGCATCCTATAGATTGGGCTCCTCTCCAGTTTCGCCACAGGACTACTTTCAACTATTGTCCTCCGGGCGGTTTCGAATGTGTCATGCGCCTTCTCCCAGGAGTTGAAGCGGACGGTTGTTGTTCTGGATGCGGCGACTATCTCTTGTCGGCCATCCTAGAAGGAGACTTCAATTGTGATCTTTGCCGTTCTCTTTTCGGTCCCGACTCGGGGAAGGATTTCGTATCCACTCGAGAGCCGGGAAGGCCCTCGCTAGGTCCTCAAGAAGCGGTGACCAGTCGTCTTTCAGCTCTAGCCATCCTGCTCTTGCGCTGTTTGCTGTTGTAGTTTGCCATCCAGTCAGGAAGGATGACTGCTCTCAAGAGCTCTTGCACAGTTACTCCTCTTTCTCTTGCGATATCCCTGAGTTTCCTGTAGACGTCTCTCTCAACTGTCTGCATGAACTTGATGTTCAATCTTCACTGCCGATATGAGTATTGCGCGGCCTTGGGATAATAGGACAACGTCCACAATTACCGCCTTATGTGGGATTCTGTATGCTATCTGGTGGTAACTGTAGAAATTCGCGTCACGTGAGATTGCCTTGGGTCCCGAAATCTTCCCGCGAGGGCTGCCGAGAAACAAGCCAGACTGCGACTCGGTTGTACACCCATAGGAAGGGTACGGGTTGGGGTAGACCTCATCGTTTGACCTGGCGGGGTGACATGGTCGAGCACTCGGATTTAGGCCCGTAGATTGCTGAGATACCGACGGCATGATTCCTTTTGGGTCTCAAGGCACTTCTCCTGATAGAATCCTCGCCAATGTGACTGTGTCGATATTTCCCCCAGAGACTACACAGACGACCTTCCCTGCGCCCGCCTTGCCTGAAAGAGCTGCCGCGACCGAGGCCGCGCCAGCGCCTTCAGCCACGACCCGGTTCCGCTCGACGAGCAGGCGAACAGCATTCGCAATCTCCCCTAGCGAAGAAGTGATGCTGCCATTGACCAACGGTCTCACGATCTTGAATATTTCTGGAAGAACGCTCTTCCCGCCGATCCCGTCCACAAAGCTGGGAACGCGGTTTACATCCATCGCTCTGCCTTCTCGGAGGGAGGCTGCGAGAGGGGCGGCTGTCTCCGGCTCGACCGCGTAGATCCTTGTATCGGGTTTCTTCGCATGAATCGCGCTAGCAATTCCGGCAGTGAGCCCGCCTCCTCCGAAAGGGATGATCACCGAATCCACTCCTGGAACGTCTTCGAGTATCTCCAAGCCGATGGTCCCGTTCCCTGCGATCATCCTCTCGTCGCTGAACGGATGAACGAACAAGGCATCAGAGAGAGGAGCATACCTGTGGCTGGTCACTACCTTCCAGACCTCATCGTACGAGACCTGGATCGTCTTCGCTCCGAACCGTTCAATGGCTAGCAGCTTCGTCTTGGGAGCGTTATCGGGAACTATTGCAGTACACGGAATGCCGTTCTGCCGAGCCTGCGAAGCCAGGGCCTGCGCCATGTTTCCCGCGCTGCATGTGTATACTCCACGAGATTTCGCCTCCTGCCCCGCGAGCGCGATCGCGTTGGAGGCACCTCGAACCTTGAAAGAGCCTGTCGGCTGCAAATTCTCAAGCTTCAGATAGACTTCCCTTTCAGGATCGTCAACGTTCAGCCTCACAATAGGAGTGCGTAGGACTAGGCCGTGGATCCGTTTACGCGCGCTTTCTATCTGAACAAGGGAAACGGGCTCTAGAGGATGCTCGGTGATCAACAAGCCCCTGCCAGCTGCGAGATTCGAGCCTGCTAGGTGTATAATATCCTGTTGAATTCCCGCCGAAGCTTCGTCGCCTTCGTTCTGACCTTGCTCGGCTCTTCCCCCTTGTAGACCCGGACGATAAGCTCTGCCACCCGTTCCATATCCTGTGCCTTCATCCCCCGTCTCGTTGCTTCACAGGTCCCGAGACGAATCCCATGGTCAACGATGATATTCGCATCCTCTAACCGTTGCGTAAACCCCTCAATCTCCTTCTGATCTCTCATGTCCAGAATCGTCTGGTGCGATTCAGTGAACCCATATTCCGAGCACTTCACCGGGACCCCTCCTTCGTGCAACGCCTTGGCTAACGCCTTCGAGTTCGCTATGACCTGCGCGGCGTATTTTCCACCAACCCGACGGGCCTCGTCCAATGCCCACACCAGCGCGGCGACCCGATTCCAGTGCGCGTTATCTACCAAACCCGGAAACTGGCGTTCCTTGACTTCAGATTCACATCCCTTCTTCCCGACGATGATCCCGCCCTGGGGACCGAACAGGCTTTTATGAGTAGACCCTAGTAGCAGCTCTGCACCCTCCTCAAATGGTTTCTGAAATTTGCCCCCGGCAATCAACCCCAGCACGTGCGATCCATCGAACGCGATCCTCGACCCTGCCGAGGTACAAGCATCGACTAGCGCTCTCACCGGGTGAGGAAAGAGGAAGAATGACTGGCCGAACACTACAAGCGAAGGCTTCTCGTCCTCGATCAGGCCACGCGCCTTGTCCACATCGATATTCATCCGATCGGAATCAAACGGAAAATATAGGTTCCGGACGTTGACAAAGGTTGGATATCCTGCCTGGTCACTCAACCCCGGGTATCCCCCGTCCACCGGATTGACGGTGAGGATTGAACCGCCTGGCTTCGTAAGGGTCGACACGGCTATCATATCGGCCATATGCCCGGACAAGGGTCGGAGGCTCGCCCAGTCAGCCCCGAATACCTCACACGCCAGCTTCTCGCCGAGAGACTCCAGCTCGTCCATAAACCGGGTTCCCTTGTAGAACCTGTCATCGGCCCGATACCGGTGGCCCATATCCCCCGACAATAACTGACGAACAGTGTGGCTGGTCAGATTCTCGGACGGGATCAGGTTGAGGCACTCCTCCGCCCGCCACTTTTGATGCTTGCCGACTAGCTTCCGAATCTGACCGGCATACGACGTACGAGAAAACTCCCGATGAGGCTAGACGCGGCGACCGCGACGGCCGCCCGGCCTGCGGGTGCCATCATGGGGAACCGGAGTCACGTCCTCGATTCTTCCGATCCGGAAACCCTGACGAGCCAACATCCTAATCGCGGCCTGTGCACCCGGACCAGGAGTCCTGGCCTTGTGGCCGCCCGGAGCCCGAACACGAATATGGAGAGAAGTAATCCCCTTATCCTTAGCCACCTTCGCAGCGGCCGCAGCTGCCTGCATAGCCGCATAGGGAGTACCCTGAAGACGGTCAGCCTTGACATGCTGACCACCAGCACTTCGAGAAACAGTCTCGGCACCAGTCAGATCAGTAATGTGAACCATCGTATTGTTGAAGCTGGAGTAGATGTGCGCGATTCCCCAATGGTCCACTTGCTTGGCCTTGTCTACCTTCTCTGCCATGATACGAACTATCCCGAGGAGCTCCGTTCCTAACAGGCGAATTTAAACCATTTACTGATAAGCTGAGGCGATTGGTCTGGTAAGAATGAGCCCAGTGCCGGCCTGGAGGCATTCATTCCAGACTCTCGGGTCCGTTTTCATAGTCATTGGAGCAATTTTCACCATAGTTGGAATTGGCTTCATCATCGTGCTAACCACCCCGATTAACTGTCCGGCCGGTGGCTGCATCTACAATCCGGCTTCGGCCATAACTGCTTTCAGCTTACTCCCATCAGGACTTACACTAATCGTCGCAGGAATCGCGGTGATCTGGAAAGTCAAGATCGAGAGCGAGCGAGAAGATCGAGATTCCTAATGAAACGGACGTTTTGGCTTCTCGACCTCAACCATGAGACCTACCAAGGAAAATCTTCGATCTGGCTCTGGGGGATCACCCATGATGGAAAACGCGTTCTAGTCACCGATAGCAACTATCGAGCCTACTTCTACCTCCTGCCGAGAGAAGGCCAGGACCCGGAGCATCTTAGGAAGAACTTGGAAGAGGAGAAGCCCCATTCCACCATCGAAGATGCGACAATCGAGAAAAAAAGACTGCTAGCCGAGGAACGTGTCGTCCTCAAAGTATTTTGCAAAAACCCGGAGTTTTTGGAGAGAGCCGCGCGGGACACGCTGAAAAAAACGGGTGCTGCTGCTACTTACGAGGAGAAGCTCCGATCTGTCATCAAGTACCAGTACGACTTTGGAATCAAGCCTTGTCAATGGTACGAGGTGGATACCTCCTCCTCAACGATAGATCCAAAAGATTACGGTGTCCAAGAGACCCTTACAGCTACGGATCATCCGAAACCGATCGCGAAGGAGGAACCGCCTAGACTAGATCTCTTCTCTTTCTCACTTTTATCCATCAGCAAGACGGGCGCGCCCAGCCCGATACGGGACCCGATACAGATCATCGGCTGGAGAACAAGCAAGGCCCAGAACGAAGTTCTCCAGACCAAAGCCGACTCCGACGATGAAACCATTCGAGAGTTCGGGGGCCATGTCTCCAAGACCAATCCTGATTTTGTCTTGACCTTTGAAGGAAACAGTGTCCACTGGCCCTATCTTGTCAGGAGGGCTGACAAGACCAAGACTCCTCTCAGGGTTGGCCGGGACGGGGGTCCACCACACCAGAGCCTCTATGGCCATTATTCGCTGATCGGACGAGCGAATGTTGACCTTCTCAACTTCGCCGACGACCTCTACGCGGTCAAGAACAAGACGATCGCGGATGTGGCGAAATATCTGGGAATTGAATTATCAAGTCAGAATCCGATTGATGAGACAGCCTACTTCGAACACTGGTCAAACCTGGACCAGAGAAAGAATCTTGTCAAACACGTGGAAGAGCAGACCGAAGCCATCCTAAAGATCGGACAGGAAGCGATCGAATATGTCATCCAGATGTCAGCGCTTTCAGGGTTGCCGCCTGACCAAGTGATAGCCGCGGCTGTTGGATTCCGCGTGGACAATTATTTGATGATGGAGACCCACAACCTCGGCCAGCTAATCCCCTCCAGAATGGAACAACCCATAATCCCCTACAAGGGAGCGATTGTCCTCGAACCAAAGATAGGGCTCCATGACAAAGTAGCTAGTCTCGACTTCTCGTCCATGTACCCCAGTTTGATGATCAAGTACAACATCTCACCAGACACTCTCATCACTGGGAAGGAGACAGACGGCATTTTCGAAGTCCCTGAGGTCAGGCATCGTTTCAGGAATCGTCCCTCGGGGTTCTACAGAATAGTTCTGACAAAGCTCATCGAAGCCCGGAAGATGACCAAGGCAGAGTTGAAACGCACCGGCCCGGGCGATCCGCGGTATACTCTGCTAAAGGCCCGTGAGAAGGCGGTCAAGGTCATGACGAACGCGGTCTACGGCTACGCTGGCTGGGCCGGAGCGCGTTGGTACTCGAAGGAGGTTGCAGAGTCAGCCGCTGCCCTGGGAAGAGAGACGATCAATCGCGCGATATCAATAGCAAAGAGCCTCGGACTCACAGTCTTCTATGGAGATACTGACAGTCTCTTTGTGAATTATGATGAGAAGCTTGTCCAGAAGTTCCAAGACCAGATCGATCGGCAGCTCGGACTTGAGATCAACCTATCTGAGGTTTACAAGAGAATACTCTTCACCGAGGCCAAGAAAAAGTATGCTGGGCTGAGAATCGATGGTAAGATCGACGTCGTAGGCCTTGAGGCGGTCCGAGGAGACTGGTCCAACCTGGCCCGGGACGTACAGAATACCGTTCTAAGAATGGTGTTGGAAGATGCGAAGCCGGCCAGGGCGGCAGCGTACGTCAAGAACTTGACATCGGATCTCAGGTCCAAGAACCTACCCTTGTCTGCGTATGTGATCTGGAAGACACTCACAAAGCCAGTGGCCGATTACGAGGTCAATGCTCCCCACGTAGAGGCGGCGAAGAAGATGGCGAAGGAGGGCTGGTCAGTCACGGCGGGCGACAAGGTCGGCTTCGTCATTACGAAAAACCCCGGCAAACTGTACCAGAAGGCCGAGCCCCACTACAGAGTCTCTACCGAGGATATCGACTACGACTACTATGTCCACAACCAGATCGTTCCAGCTGCGGCACGGATTCTAGAAGTCTTTGGCGTGAATGAGGATCAGCTTATGCCCGAATCAGCTTCGCAGATTCGTCTCTCAGGCAGGAGCGAACGAGGATAGGTCGTTGAGAGTCATGACGCTAACATTCGCGGGCCGCTTGGCTCCGTCAGAGACTCTGTCGCCTATCACGTATTTGATGCCCTTGCTCGCCGCGGTGTCGAGAAGCCTCTGAGTTACGACCCCGTCGAAGAGAACTACCTGGGCGTGGTCCAGGGTCGGTATCTTCTCCGCAAGCTCGCTAACAGGCATCTTTGACAGTTCCTTGCCGCCCTCGTCGAAGACTACCGCCTCCAATGTCCCGCGTAGGTCCTTTGCAGCATCAAAGACTGGCGGTGGCAGATTCGGCTTCTCCATCGGTGCTACCGCACGGACTGGCACTTCAGCAGGCACATAGGGCCGCTCCTGGGGTCCGTAAGCTCTCTCCGTGTAGGACCGCTCGCCATAAACACGCTCGGGTCTCTCAGGCCGCGTGAACTGTTGTCTCTCGATTGGTTTTGCTAGATTGACCGGGACGCGCTCTCTCAGAGCTCTCATTACCTCCTTCGGGGTAAGCTCCTCTACCTCTTTCCCGAAGGGGGCCCGGGCGACATAGTCGATGTCCGCCACCTGCGTCAGCTCTTTGAGAATCAGGTCACCTGCCCTATCTCCGTCGAGGAACGCCGTGACCTCTCTGTCCTTCGTCAGCTTGATGATCGTCTCGGGGACCTTCGTCCCGTTCAATGCGATTACGTTCTTGATGCCGACCTTCATGAGAAGTATGACATCCGCGCGCCCCTCAACAACGATGATATCGCCCCTCTCGGCCTCGGGTCCCGCGGGTAATTTCTCGGGTCCATACTCGATCACGTCGACTCCGCGCAGAGATCCCGCGACCTCTTTCACGACCTCTTCTGTGCTGGGTGAGGATTCGACGACCCATTTTCTGAGAATGTCCTTGGCCTTCGTCATTATGGCCTTCCTTTTCTCCTCCCTAACGTCTTCGACTTTCTCGAGGCTGATCTTGGCCTCGCAGGGTCCGATCCGGTCGACGCTCTCGATCGCGGCGGCTATGATGGCCGTTGATACCTTGTCCAGGCTGGATGGGATTACGATTGACCCTGTGGTCTTGTCTTTCTTTGAGTCTAGATTGATTTCTATCCGGCCTATTCGTCCGGATTTCTGTAATTCTCTAAGATCAAGGTCTGGGCCGAAGAGCCCTTCTGTCTGGCCGAAGACGGCACCGACCACGTCAGGCTTTTCGACTACGCCTTCTACATCAAACTTGGCTTTTACTATGTACTTTGTTGTCGAAGCATACTGTGACGGTTCAACCATGAAAGTTTAACCTCCATAATTCACTAACCTTCCTACATTTCCTCTAAGCCGTTAATCGGTAAAGCTTACCACGTCAAGGTTGGGGGGCTACTATTATAATCTATGGTTACAGTAGGGAATCATTGGGCAAGCCTAGAACGAACAAGGCATCACACTCCAGATCCTCAACTTCGAGAATCCAACTTCTCCTGAAGGTCACTTCGTGCCTCGCGCACGCAGGCTTAAACATACAACGTAGCAATCGTCCCTCCATCCAGGGAGAGTCGAGAAATGATCAAAGGAATGCATGGCTTATTCTACACACCCAAAGCCGAAGAAGTGCGTGCGTTTATCCGAGATAAGCTGGGCTTTGTGCACACCGACACGGGCGATGGCTGGCTAATCTTCGACATACCCGAGGCAGACTTGGGCGTTCATCCCTCGGACAAGGTGTCCCATTCGATCTCCTTCTACTGCGACGACATTCACAAGACGGTCGAGGATTTGAGAGCACGTGGCGTCGAATTTTCCTCCGGGATCACAGAAGAGGAATGGGGATCACTAACTCACTTTCGAATGCCTGGAAACATGGAAGTCGAACTATACCAGCCAAAATATACGAAGCTCCCCCACCGTAAAGCCTCGAAGCCACGAGCCACACGGCGAACGGGGCGAAAGAGCCGAAGGATGAAGCGGTGATTACCCTGAGACTGAGTTACCTCTAAGACAGTAAGAAGGGTTTCGAGGCAAAAGCGTTAGATCTCGACGCGGCCAAACATAGACGGTCAATCATGTCCAGCTTTCTGCTTGATGGCCCTAGATATGTAGAAATGTCAGGATGAGAATTCTCGCGAACACTCCGAGGAAGGGCGGCAGAACCAGCAACGTTCCCAGTCTTGTGATGACGCCAAGATCAAAAGGCCACGCTTGAATCCGGAGAACATCAGACTGGAGCTGGCGAACCATCGTCAGATCGTCAGCCAATGCCCGCCGTTCATCTCTATGCTCATCCCCGCGTCCGGTGGCCATGAGCTCCTTTAGCTTGCGAACAATAGTCGTGTACTGCGAATTGACCCAGCCCAGCTCATTGCGCTTTGCTTCCCGGAGTCGGCGGTGGATGCTTAGGAGTGGTAGGAAGAATAGACCTATTCCGACGAGCACCAGTCCCGTTACGAAGATAATGTCGCTCGCTCTTAGAGGTGCAAGCTGAACCGTCATTCCGCCAGGCGCATCCAGGATAATGTTGATTTGTCCTAGAACCGTCACGACGATGGGAAAGACCGCGTATACGCTGACCAGTTTGAGGGACGTTGTTCCGAACGGTTTCAGTCCCAGCGTCCTATCCTCGGTGAAGGGCGTGAGCTGAAGGGGGAGTTTACCCGCTCTGTATATTTCGAGCATCGAGTAACAATACAACCAGAGAAATGATGCGAAGATGAAGAAGAAATACGCGAAGAGAGGAATATCCTCGGCGAATATTCCGTTGAAACTATCCGGCAACCCGAAAAGAAGAGCGTTAATTCCTAAGAGTATCAACCATATCACCAACACCCACCGCAATCGGTAACGTATGCTCAGGTCCGCGGTCGTCTGTTCCGGACTCATCTTCCGGGCGTAGTCACTCAATCGATCGATCCTTTTCGTGATGAAACGCATTGAGTAGAGGAAGTAGATTATCAGAAGTGAAAAGATCAGAGAAGCGCCCAGAATGCTAGCGGACAAAACAGCGTGCGCTACGAAATAGTCGATTATCTCCAGGGCACGAACTGGCACGAACCCAATAATTAGGACTAGAGCCCAGAAAGGCAAGGCAGCCATCACGGTCTTCGAAAAGCGGGACAAAGAAAGCGACAGACTGTTCGTGCTACCTCTCAAGCGAGATCCCAGACCAGTACAGGCTCCCGGCCAACGCTCCTTAGAAAGTCATGGTTCCTCAGGACTGAAAAAAGATTGGGAACAATGTCAGGCTCTGACAGCGCCTTTGGCCCGTTATGTCTAAATGAGAGGGTCCGGAAAGCCTCTTCCTAGGAGAGTCCCAAATGTCCAAGTCCTCGGCCAGGGTTGGAGTCAACGGCTTCGGCGTAATCGGCAAGCGTGTTGCTGAGGCGATTACTAAGCAGAAGGACATGAAGCTTGTCGGAGTGTCCGATGTTGTCGGAGACTATCGTGTCAAGCTGGGCCAGAACAAGGGTTTCGAGATCTACGCGTCGATCCCTGATAAGCTTCCTGACATGAAAAAGTCGGGGGTAGAAGTGGCCGGGACTCTCGAAGATCTTCTGAGGAAGATCGACGTCATCATTGACTGCACGCCGGCCGGGTTGGGGGCAAAGAACAAGGTGCTTTATGACAAGGTGGGAGTCAAGTCGATTTTTCAGGGCGGAGAAAAACACGACCTGACAGGATCATCATTTGTGGCTCAATGCAACTTTGAAGAGAACCTCAACCGGCCCGCAACCCGCGTTGTGAGCTGTAACACAACCGGGATCTGCAGAATCGTCGGAACACTCTTCAATACGATCGGCGTCAAGAAAGCCCGAGTAGTACTCTTCCGTAGGGGAACAGACCCTTGGGAGAGTCACAAGGCGGGCCTCATCAACACGGTCGTCCCTGAGGCCCACATTCCCTCGCACCAAGGTCCTGATGCTCAGACTATTCTTCCGAAGCTCAACATCACCACCATGGCCGCGAAGGGTCCGTTCAACCTAGGCCACTTGCACTTCGCGATGGTCCAACTGAAGGGCGAGGTGGAGAAGAAGGACGTTCTCAAGGCGCTAAGGAGCGCTCCGAGGCTTGCACCAGTGCGAAACTCCGACGGCGTGGACAGTATGAACGCTGTTGCTGAGATGATGCGCGATCTTGGAAGGCCAAGGGCTGACATGTGGGAGGTCGCCTACTGGGAGGATATTCTCGACGTTACCGATGGTGAGGCCAGCCTCGTCTACCAGGTGCACAACGAGAGCGTGGTCGTCCCTGAGAACGTAGATGCGGTGAGAGCACTCACCGGGCTCGAAACGGAGGGACGAAGATCCATCTCGAAGACCAACGAGGCCCTAGGCATAAGCAGCAAGTTCCTCTGATCCTGCACCGCAATGGCCATCTCCCCGAGATCAGCAGACTTGTCCAAGAAAACATCCCATCCGACTCCCAAGGCCGGTCGACCATACATGCCTGGGTATCAGATGATGTTCCGGAAGGGAGTGGATTCGTTGTCCTGGGCGTGGGCAGTCAAGCGATTGTCGGGAGCTCGTAATTACTGGCTGGCAACAGTCAGAGGCGACGGGAGACCCCACGTGATGCCTGTTTGGGGTATATGGTTCGAGAATGCCTTCTATTTCAGCACAGGACCACGGTCGAGGAAGGCCCGGAATATCGAGAAGAACATGAACTGTGTCGTCTGTCCGGAGAATGCCGCGGACGCAGTAATTCTCGAAGGGACCGTCCGAAAGGCTAGTCTCAACGGAACGTCACTCCGTCGAATTTTCGAAGACTATGAGAAGAAGTACAACTGGAAAATGGACGACTCAGAGGGTTCGTTCTACCGGGTACAACCAAAGAAGATCTTCGGATTTGTCGAGAGCGGCGCCTCGAACCCCACACGATGGTCGTTCACTACAGAATAGTCCCTTGGAGGGAACACCAGACTACGAGCCCTGGTTTCGTCAAGAAACCGTCGTGCTAGACGAAGACTATGCCTTTGCTCGAATCGATCTCGAACATCTCAGAATCTATCTTGGCAGATTTCTGATTTAGCCTCTGAACCTTCAAACGTCGTCCATTGGGATCTGATTCATCCTTGGACAAGTCGACGACACAGTCTGCCATCTCGTTCAACGAGCCAACCAGATCCTTGGACAACTTCGACAGGTCAATAGTAACGATGAACGTGACGTCCGAATCCTTGAGTTTTCCGACTAGATCCGTGAAACCCTTCAAGAAGTCCTTGGCCGGAACCTTTGAAGCCAGACCGTCTAACGAGTCGAAGATTATCTTGACCTTCTCGCCCATGAACATCTGGCTATTTCTCATGAGCGTCTCCTGTATGTTGTCGAAGCTGAACGGTTGTTCAAGATAGTAGGGCTCCATGCTGAACGATTCCGATTGTGACGCGAAGCCGTCAACGAGGATGAGTCGGAATCCCGACTCGTACTGTGCCGCGTCGGTTCCCAGCTTCTTCATCTGATCACGGAGATCGGAAGGAGCCTGGTCATACGTCAAGTACATGCAGGCACTGCCCATCTTCATGTAGTTACTAGTGAGACCCGAACAGAGAGTGGTTCGGCCTGAGCCCGCCTCACCGTTGATGATCACAAGGCCTTTTCTCTCAAGGTTACCCTGCGTCAGTTGGAATATGTGATCGAAGCTCTGCGGAGCAGGTGCCTCCTTCTTGGCAGCCATTTCCTTTGATGGCTTATCCGGCTGCTTCTCGAGCTTGGAAGGCTTCTCAGGCGTCTTCTCAGGAGGCTGATCTCGTTTCGTCGAAACTGCAGGGGTGGGAATCGAGACTTTGCCGGCCGGGGGCTGAACCTCTGGCGGTTTTGTCTGCTTACCAGCTGGAGTAGCAGCAGGCTGTTTAGCAGATTCTTCCCCCTGCTCTTCCCACTCACGGCTGCCCTTTCCAGGACCAATCACCATGGCCCTGCTCGGCGGGGTCGATCTGACCGGTACGTATTCTGGGGTTGTTTGGGAAGCGCTGGCGAAGCCTAGATCGACGCCGGGAGGTAGTGGGATGTCTTGGAGGAGCGACTGCAAGAGCCTCGTGAGAGACGTCTCCTCAGCAGGTAGAGGTGCAGTCGGTGATAGCCTGAAGGCTTGTTGTGGAGGGGCTGCTCTCGCAACCGGCTGGTATTGGGGCTGATCCTCGACCGGGTTCTGTGTCCCGGCTATGGGTGTGTAGCGTGGACTCTGGCTTGGAGTCGACATTGGCTGCGGGGCTTCGGTTTGCGAGGCAGAGAGGGACTCTGCAGGAGTCTGATCCTCCTTTTTCTTCTTGCCAAAAATGGTTAGCATTTGATCAACCCGTGACCTATTCGCAACCTGTCCACCAACAGCCCTGCTTATCGAGTAATCTCGAGATGAGAAGATGCACGAGTGTAATCTTGGATAGGGATGATGTTACTATCCAGACCCTACCCTAGAAACAAACACACGTTTCGAAGTGATTATAGATTTGAAGGAATCTTCAAACGGGACGTATTGCGGCCTATCGCCTCACTTTCAAAATATCCGATTTTGTGAGAATCCCGATCGTGTTCTCGCCCCTAGTCACCAGTACACCGTAATTCCCTTGGAGTAGCCCGAGCATCATCTCAAGCGGCGTATCCTCGTTGACCGTCGGGAGAGGAGAATCCATAATGTCCCGCACACGATTATTGAGAAGCGACTCTAGGGGTTCTCCTCGAGCCGCCCGGTCTAGGATAGTCTTCTCCGAGATGCTTCCAACGCATCTCGTTCCATCAAACACCGGCAGCTGTGAATAGCCACGCCTTTTCATCAGATCCACCGCGTCACGCACGAACTGGGTCCTCGAGACCGAGATGACTGGTCTGCTCATGATCTCGCTGACTCTTGGCCTCGCAGTATCGACACTCTGCCTCTCCAGGGTCTCAACAAGCCTCTTGACGATAGAGTATGATGGATCGACGGACCCGGACTCTATCTTGGCGATGATGGACTGACTAACACCGGCAAGCTCGGCTAGTCTGGACTGTGTCAGTCCGAGAGCTTTTCGCCTCTTGGGAATCTCGTCGAGAGTGGGAAGCATGTCTCAAACGTACGGGGCCATATTCTCCCTGATATTCCCTTCGGAATACAATCCTGAAAGGGCTATCATTCTGATTGGAATATTGGTACAAGAGAACTTATATAATTAGAATAATCGGAATAACATGAAAATGCCGGCTAGCGCAGAGCTGGGCGGAATCCATCCCCGCTCAGAACAGCTCATCGAACTGACGCGATCCTACGATAGAGGAAAGACCGAGCGCGCTAGCGTGGAAAAACAGATCGAACAAGACACAATCGAACTGGTCAAACTTCAGGACGAGTCAGGTTTCGAGAACTTCACGGACGGGGCCTTCTCTTGGCAAGACCAGCTTAGGCCCATCGTCGAATGCCTAAACGGCATCACAACCGGCACGCGCTACTCTAGATGGTTTGACACCAACACCTTCTACAAGAAACCGACTGTCAGCGGCAAAATTGGTCTCGCCCCATTCAACCTGAAGAAATTCATACATGCGGACCTTCTACCTAAATCGAAACCGTGGAAGGTATCCCTAGTCGGCCCCTACACCTTCTCTGAACTCGCTGAGAATCTGCATTACAAGACCCAGTCAGATCTTGTCTCTGACCTTGCACATGCAGAGCACGAGATTATTCGAAGATTGAAGGCCGACGGAGTGTCGCAGTTCCAGATCTCGGAACCATGCCTTGTTTATCGGCCCTACAGAGAACAAGCATTGAGCAACGCCGAGCTAGAAATCGCTCTGGCTGCAATCCGGAGGACAGTCGATGGCATCGACGCCAGGTTCACTATCCAGACATTCTTTGGAGATGCAACCACGATACTCCCTCATCTCCTCAAACTTCCAGTCGATGGAATCGGATTCGACCTATTCGAGACCGACCATACACGGTCTAAGATCGAGACCAAGAAGACGCTCGCTCTCGGCATCGTGGATTCACGCGAATCGAACATTGAGGACCCGAAGTGGATAGCCGAAACAGCGACCCGAGTCTCCAAACACATATTTTCGGACAATATCGTCCTGGTTCCGAATTCCGACCTCAAGTTCGTACCACGGAAGGTCGCCGATGCAAAGTCGCGGGCCCTAGCCGAAGCAACTAGACTGGTCGAGGAGAGGAAGTAGACGGGGAAGCTGTATCCTACCCAGGAGATCGGAAGCCTCGCAAAGCCCAGGTGGCGGACAAAGGGTCTCACTCAGCCGCTGACGGTCAAGGACTTGGCCGAGGCCGAAGAATGGGCAGGACGACTCGGCATAGGAAACTACCACGACCGGGCAAAACAGCTTCTATCCACAGAGAACCAGAAGGATCGCATCCGCGAACTACTGGAACTCTCAACAATCTACGGGCTACGCCTCTTCGAACGGACGGGACTCGACAACGAGGGCGTTGGGGGAGAGCAGCAAAGGGTGGAGATGTATGAGCATGTGATCCGAGGCGTCGAAGGAATGCGGGTCCTGGGCCACGTCCAGTCCTTCGACTACAAATACTTCAACAAGGCAGTTGCCGAATCCAAGATTCACCGGAAGCATCCGATATACCTCCAGGAGTTTCTTGACGTTAAGGAGAATGCGAAGGGTCCGATTAAGGTCCCGATAACTGGACCCTACACTCTCGTCGACTGGTCGTTCGGTGGCTACTACACCGGACAGCGGACGGGGTCGAGCCTCAAGAAGCAGAAACAGGAAGCGAAGAGAGAGTTCCTCCTAGACTTCGTCGAACAAGTAATACGCCCAGAGATCCGAGACCTGGTCGATGCTGGCGCGAGCTGGATCCAGATTGACGAGCCGGCCATCACCACGCATCCAGAGCCTGCGGATATGGAGTTGTTTGTTGAGGGCTGGAATGAGACGGTTAGGGGGTTCAACTGCAAGTTCAGCGACCACACATGCTACCCCTCAGAGATAGGATACAAAGTGCTTGCAGAGTACGCGCCTAAGCTTGACAAGTGCAGCCACCTGGCACTGGAATTCGCTAACAGAGACGGCACGAGTCTCGGGGTTGATGCGGAGCACCGAGAGGGATATCGAGACCTTCAATATTTCATCGAGAACGGATTCGAGGGCGAGTTCGGAGTAGGAGTCGTCCATGTCCACGACTTTTCGGGACACGTCCCTCCCGACGCGGGTAAAGCAACCGAGCGGAACATCATAGAGTCGCCCGAGCTGGTCCGGGACCGGCTCCTCTACGCAACCAAGATAGTCGGCGATCCCGGAAAGATCTGGGCAAACCCAGACTGCGGACTCCGGACCAGAACATGGGATGTGACCTACGCCAAGCTCGAGAGCGTCGTGAAGGGAGCGGAACTTGCGAGGGAGGCTTCACGGTGAAACTCTCGGAGAGAGCGAAATACCATCCAATCGTTACTGCTGAGGTGATTCCGGACCGGGTCGTCCCGGCGCACCTGCCTCTCTTGGACGGGCGGGTGGACGCGATAACGATCCCAGCCCTGAGAAACGGCGAGAATGATCCTAGCTATCCGTCAGAATTCCGGGTTACCCCTCAGACGAGGAGCGTGGCCTCAGCGGTCATTGTCAAGAAGACAGGGTTCGAGGCCGTTCCTTCGCTGACCTGTAGAGATTTTCGCCGATCTGATCTCCCTCTCCTTCCGGTTCTCTTCAAGAAGGGTCTGGAGAACTTTCTGGTCGTGTTCGGAGACCCCTATCCGAATTACGAGATCAAAACCTACGATTTTAAGAGAGCAGAGGATCTGATCAGAGGAGTCCGGTCAGTCTTCGACGGACAAAGACCCTGTATCGGAGCCGTCACGAACCAGTACGCGCTGGACCGGGAAAAGGAGATTTCTCGGACACTATCCAAGGTGGACACGGGAGCGGACTATCTCGTCACCAACTCGGCCTTTGACGACTATTATGTTCTCGACTACATCGACGCCCTCCGATCCAGCGGCCTCAAGGTACCGATCTTCGTCCAGCTGTCCATCCCCCACGGACTGAACAACTTGCTATTCGTGAGTCGACGGTTCGGCATCCCAGTCCCTGAGAACGTGAAGCAGACGGTTTCGCGGAACCCACTGGGAGGAGGAGTCCAGGCGATAGCCCGCGCGTTTGCTGGACTCCGGAACCAGGTTAGCGGTATCCACTTCTCATATCTCTTCAGGAGTCACAACCCGATTCCGACCTATACTCACCTGCTGGACGCTATTGAGAGTGATTGGCAGCTCGTAGGTTCGCTGCAAGCAACTCTCAGAACCTAGGCTACCGGAACAATCTAAAGGTCGAGCATTCAGACTCTCAGCACAGAGCCTTTGAGTTCAGAAAAGATAGCATTCGCGCTTCGGCCCGGAGTATTCTCGCCCAGGGAAATCAGAGAGACATCGAGCATTCTCGACAAGAACAGCAAGGTCACCAGTATCTTCATTCCTGATGTTAGGGGCGGATACGAGTCGCTCGAGGTCGTATCTTCGATCCTGGCCGTGACCACCCGGGTCCACGCGGGAAGCGGAGTAATCAGACTACTCGAGCACGATCCCGCCCTGCTGACGCGACGGGTCCAGACACTGCAGGCGTTCTCCTCCAACCGGTTCTTTCTTGGAGTGGGCACTGGTCCTCCCGGTCCAAAACCTGGCAAGTCAGTAATCGCAATGCTGGAGAGGCTGGACGAGCTCAAGGATGGCTTCCTCGCATTTCCCGGAGGAGTAGGGCCCCCAGAGACCTATGTTGCTACTCTCAAGCGGGGGATCGCAAGACGCGCAGTAGGCAGGACGAATGGTCTCCTCTTGAACTTCTGTTCTCCACGGCATGCTAACGGCCTGATCGCAGCGGTCAAACCCCAGATGGTCTCTCCCATCGAATTCGCGTGCTATCTGAAAATCTTCTACTCTTCACAGAGCGACGAGAACGCGCTGAGGCTTCTATTGCAGGAGTTTCTCAACTACGACTCCATGCCTCAGTACCACGAGATGTTCTTGCAAGACGGGACCGCCAAGGCGATCTCGGAAATAAAGCAGAGCGACCATTGGAACAGTGGATCTGTCGAGGTGCCGAAAGAATTGATGGGAATCAGCCTGGCCAATCCCGGGAGCGAAGAACTGCATCAATACGTGCAATGTTTTCGAAAAGCGGGAGTCTCCCTCCCAGTGATCTATCCATACTTCCCAGCCGACGAGAAGTCCGAGTTCAGATTCGAGACAGTGAAACGAATTCTAGATGCAGTGTGACAAAGCAATTCTTAAGTCGAAGAGTAGTGCGTCGGAAACCCATGCAATCTGTCACCAGCAAGGTTAGACCAGTTCCTCAAGAGTACGCTTCTGTTACACCATACTTGATCGTGGACGGCGTCCCAAGACTCATCGACTTCCTGAAGCACACATTCAACGCGGAAGAGAGAGCGTTGATCAATGACAGAGAGGGACACGTGGGTCATGCCGAGATCAAGATTGGCGGTTCCATCGTTATGATGGCCGATTCGACCCGTC
>WNGN01000585.1_pt1 | contig 22699 bp, 11 predicted proteins | sample 5400561 | NCBI WGS metagenome assembly WNGN01 (sample SAMN13153379, study PRJNA577476) | soil metagenome | isolation source: 115 cm soil or saprolite under Garry oak tree replicate 2 | place: USA:California | collected 2016-06-15 | reverse complement strand
ACTCGGTGAGCGCCACGGAGGTGAGCTTCGTTCACCTTCCTTCCGGCACGCGTCAGACCCTGCAGTTCAGCGCGCTCAAGGAACAGGAGCTCACTGCGCAGGGCGGACCGCCACAGACGAGAACGCCGGCCTCCGCCCCGGCTTTTCCGCCGCCGCTGTCACCGGTGGCAAAACTGATCCCCGCCCCCACTCCGGGAGCTTCCTCCTCCGACAACTCGATACCGGGCAAGACCGCTCCTGCGCAGCTCCGGTGGGAGGGGCCGGCGAGCGCGAGGGCGGGCGCGAGCTTCAACGTGTCCTTGCGCGTGACCTCGGGCGAGCAGATCCGCGCGGCGCCGATGCAGCTGCGGTTCGACCCGGCTGTCCTCGAATCCGTGTCGGTTCGGCCCGGTCGCTATTTCAGCGCAGAAAAGACAGGAAGTTTCGGCTACCGCGTCAACTCGGACGGCTCGATTTTCGTCGGCGTCTCGAACCGGACTCCCGCTTCCGCCTCCGACGCCGAAATGCTCGTTCTCACCTTCAAACCCATCAAGGCGGTCGCCGCAGCGGAGATCAGCGTGGCCTCGCTCAACCTCCAGGGCGCGGCGGGCCGCACGATCGCATACAACGGCCTCACGCCTTTCAGGACGACGATCACTCCGTAGATTCCCTGGCGATGGACTTGTCGCGCTTCATCGCAGCGATCGCGGCGGCGTGCGCCTTGGCGCACGCGCACGCGGAATGCGCACCGGTCGAGATCCTCGATCCTGCTAAAAATTCGACCATTCACGGCACGCGGCCCGACATCAGATGGGGCGGATTGCCCGGCGTGAAGGTCTATCGCGTGCAGATAGAAAGCCGGGTTCCCGAGGGACAAGTGATCGAGCGCATCGATACCCGGGTCGGCGACACGCGCTTCGTTCCTCCGCGGCCGCTCACCGATCGGCGGGCGGCGGTGAAGGTGCTCGTCACTGCAGACTGTCGCGAATCGAGCAGCGTCGCGACACGCCCCGCTTGGTTCTTCATCGACGTGGCGTCGACATGCTCGTCGATCCAGAAGCTGTCATTCTCGGGCGCGAGCACGTCCAAAGTTGAGTGGGGACGGACGAGCGGTGCGACGCGCTACGAAGTCGAAGCCTATTCGGTTTCAGAAGGCCGATTGATCGCACGCAAGGAAACGACAGTCGCTTCGGCAGAACTGCCGCGCGCCGACACGCCGTTGATCGTCGCCGTGCGTCCGCGCTGCGAATCGATCGTCGGTGAAGCCGCCTACGGATTCTTGCCTGCGTCGCGCTGATTCGAGTCCGGCGTTGTGGCAAACGCCTGCCTCATCACCCGCTCGGCAACTTTCCTGCCCAGCCGCAGCCCTTCGTCGTTATCGCTGCGATAGTGGATGCCGCCCCACAGGCGAGACGTGGCGGCTTCTTCGGCATACGCGTGCAACTCGGATTGGCGCTCCGGGAAAAACGCCGTCAACGCCGCCTCCGCCGCCCCCGACACCGAGGCGTGGCCCGATACATAGGAAGGATGGGGCGGCGTGATCAGGTGGGGAAGGAAATTCGGATCGAAGCGCTCCCGAATGACGGTGACGGGGCGGACTTTCCACCAGTGGTATTTTGCCCGCCAGCAGGCGATGGCCGCATCGTTCATCGCGATGTTGAGCGCGGCAAGAACGCGCGCGGCCGCCGCCGGATCGAGCTTTTCCGAGCGGATCAACTCGATCGCACGCCGGTTCCAAACCCCGGGCGGGGTGACCGATCCGGCCTGCAGGTTCCAATCGTCGGCGATTGCCTTTTGTTTCGGCGTCAGGTTTTTCCAGACGCGATAGACCTCCTCGGCTTCCGTCCAGAACTCTGGGGAATCATATACAGCTGGAGGCGGAGGCTGAATATCGCCGCTTTCCCGCACCCAGGGACGCCATTCGCCGGCGAGCGGCTCCTGCGGAATATGGATGTTCAGCGGTGGGGTCGCGCGCCAGCGCCCGGGGTCGGGGCTGAGCGGCGGCGGCGCCGCGGTGTGCCGGTCGGACCCGTCGGTGAGCGCGCGGCGGATCGCGTCGCCGGCAACCCGATCTCCGATCTGAAGCTCGCGCTCGAGGCGCGCGGATCCGACGCGTCGCGCGCCGGCCCAGGCGTGGCTCAATGCGAGCCCCTTGCCCTCGATCCAGCCCACCGATTCGTAGGGATAGAGATAGGCGAGGGTAAGGCTCGCCGCGCGGTGAGCCGCTGCCAATCCGCCCGTGACGCCGCTGGACTCGCGAGCCGCGAGCACGAGGGCATCGTGCACGGCCGCGTGCACCAGAGCGAGCGCGCGCACCGCGCGCTGGGGATTCTGCTGATATTTCTGAATGAAGCGCAGCGTTTGCTCCGTCCAGGCGAGGAGCGACTGCGTCGCGTCGGAACCGCCGATGGCGGCGCGCACAGATTCATCGGGTAGACCCGACAAGGTGTGTAAAGAAAACCCGACAGGCGACGATCCGGATTCCAGCCAACGGGGCCAGGCTGCGGGATTTTCGCTTGGGACAGCAGCGAAAGTTTTTTCCGCAATCAGCAGTGCCGCGATCAATAACAGCGAGCGCAGCGGCAAAATAGTCCTTGAACCGGCTCGAGATAATGCAATGGCCACCAACGTGTTGCGCAAACTTGCGAGAGATTGAATGAGGTTTTGAGCGCGCATTGTTCGACTCAAGGCTCCGGTAGGTTTCGACAGGGTATCGGAAAGATTGTCTTTCCTGTACTCTGCATGGACTCGCGAAGCTCGTCGTATTAGCAGATGCTTATGCACCGGAGAATTGGCAAAGCAAGAAGCTAGGCGATCGCGCGCCGCCGGTCAAATCGGTGAGCGAGCGCGAATCGACACAACGTAGAAAATTGCGCACCGGCCGGAGGGAGGCCTGCGTTGCAAGAAGAAAGCAGGGAGTCGCCCAGTCCAACCGGTAAGAGTGGAGGAGTGCTCAAGGCAGCGTTTCTTTGCGCTCTTGCTTGTCTCATCGGCGTCATCGGCTCGGCGGAGCTCAACGCCGGCCAGGAGCGCTATGACTACGACGCGCTCGGCCGGCTCGTGCGCGTCATCGACGAGCAGGGCCATGTCACCGAGTACGTGTACGACGCGGCCGGGAACATCCTGCAGGTCATCACCGGCGGGACCGCGCAGCCACCTGCGATCACCTCGATTGACACCAACTCGATACGCCGTGGAGAGACAACGCAAGTCACGATCGCAGGAAGCGGATTGACGAACGTCTCGGTCAGCACGAGCGATGCCGGCTTGGACGTGAGCAGCATTCGGTTCACCGCGACCCAGATCAGTTTCTCTCTTACGGCAGCGTTTGCTGCGTCGCTGGGTGTCCAGCGGATCAGGGTCAGCAACGCGGCAGGAGCTGCCAGCGCGAGCGTTACGGTCAACCCGGCCCTGCCGAGGCTCGACATGAGCCCGCAGCCGATCGCCGTTCCGCCGGACAACGTGGCGCGCAACTTCTTTGTCACCCTTTCGAATATCGACAACGTGGATCATGTCGTGGCGCTTGCTTCGGCCAACTCGGCTGTCGCCGCGGTTTCGCCCGCAAGCGTCACGATTCCGGCCGGCCAGACCCAGGTGCTTGCCAACGTCACGGGGAAAGCGGTGGGGACCACGTTCGTAAACTTGAGCGCCGCGGGGCTCGCGAGCACATCCTTTCCGGTTTTCGTCACGGTTGAATTCACGGGGGTGAGGACGAGCTTTGCCCAACCTCTCGGGGTTGTCAGGCAGTCGGCTGGAAGCACCGGTACTCCCCGGTTATTTGCCAGCCGCTCCGTTGGCCTGGTCAAGGGCTCTTACATCGATAGCGTTGCCCCTGGAGTCTTCGTCGTCGGCACTGGGCCGAGCAACTTGGTGATAAATGGCAACGAACTTGCGGGAGTAAGCGCGGTGAGCATCACACCTCCGGACGGACTCACGCTCGGCACATTCACCATCGCGGCCGACGGACGTTCGATCACAGTGCCCGTAACGGTCGCGACCAATGCGCCGACGACGGTCAGGAAAGTCGTGCTCGCCGGCGCGCAGCAACCTTACGTGCCCGCGCGGGCGGGTGCCGACCAGATCCGCGTTGCGCTGCCGCCGGCGGACATTTTCTCGATCGATCCGTTCTTCGCGACCGTGGGCACCACCGCGATGACGCTCACCATCCGAGGCCGCAACCTTCAAAGCATCCAAGCCGTCACGCTCACGCCCGGCACCGGGATCACCGTCGACGCAGTGCCCACGGCGAGTGCGGATGGAACAACGGCGACCGTGAGGCTTTCGATCGCACAGAACGCTCCGACCAGCGATCGCGTCGTGCGGGCCATCACTCCCGGCGGAGCCTCGGATCCGACCGCGACACCCGCCAACACGTTCAAGGTGGTCAACGAGATCCAAACGGTATTCACGCCCATCAGTTCGCCCGCGGTCGGCGTGGTTCTTCAGGATGTCCCGCCGCCGCCGAGCTTCAACACGTTCTCCTCCCTGGTTGGCGTCACGGTCGGCAGCGTGGTGACGAGCCTCGCTCCCGCGGTAGGCGTCATCGGGCAGACGACCTCGATCACGATCGGCGGCAACGAGTTGCAGGGGGTGACGTCGGTGCAGCTGTCTCCGCCCGATGGCGTGACCATGGGTGCGCCGAGCATAGGCCCCGATGGCAAGACAGTGACGGTGAGCACGGCCATCGCTCTCAGCGCGCCGCAGACCCTGCGCGCCGTGCGCGTCCTCGCCGGAACCGCCAACGTGCCGTTCTCCAGTCCGACGACGTCGCAATTCCGGGTGAGCGCGCCGCTGGCCGCGCTCGATTCGATAACCCCGAATTTCCTGCAGACGGGCGCACCCGCCTCCACGATGACTATTCGCGGACGGAACTTCCAGAACGCGAGCGCCGTGGGCGTTTCGCCGCCCGACGCCATCAGCATCAGCAATCCGCCCACGGTCGACTCCTCCGGCACGCAGATCACCGTGCTTCTGAGCGCCGCCGCCGCAGCGGCCACGGGGCCGCGCGCGGTGACCGTGACGACCCCGGCCGGCACTTCATCGGACGCCTTGACGCCCGCGAACACGCTCACGATTACCAATGCCGCCGGGCCTGCGATCACGCCTGTGACCTCCGCTCCGCTCGGCGTGGTCCTTCAGGACGGCACGCCGCCCCCGCCGGTATCGGTCGGGCCGATCGCCGCGCCGGCGGTCGGCGTGCTGTTGCAGGATCCGAATCCACCGGTCGCGCCCGCGACGTTCGCCACCGCGTCGAACCTCGGCGTGGCGGTCGGTCCGGTCGCGACGGGCGCCTTCGCCTCGCCGCTTTCGCCCGGCGCGTCCGGGACGCTGACCGTCTTCGGCTTCGCCCTGAACGACGTGACCGGCGTCACTATCGTTCCGTCGACGAGTATCACGCTCGGCGGCTTGAGCGTCGCGCCGGACGGCAGCCAGGTCTCCGTCCCGATCACGGTCCAGGCGGGCGCGGCGGCCGGCCTTCGCGGCGTGAACGTGTTCCGCGGAACCGCGCAGGTCCAGTTTGCGCCGCCCGGAACGAACACCTTCGGCATCGGGGTCGGCGTGCCGGGCATCGACTCCATCTCGCCGATCCTCGCGAGCCGGGGGCAAACGATCACCCTGACCGTCCACGGCCACAACTTCCAGGGCGCCACGGCGGTGACGGCCACGCCCGGCGCGGGACTCTTTATCGACGGCTCGCCGGCGGTAAGCGCCGACGGAACGACGATTACTTTGCGGATCGGCATCGACGCGAACGCCGCGCTCGGCGCGAACGTGATCCGCGTCTTCACGCCGGCCGGCGCGACAACCGATGCCGCGGACCCGTCCAATACTTTTACTGTGCAACCGTAGGAGGTCGCCATGCACGCGAAACTTTTTTTCAACCCAGCCTCGATTCAAGGAAGGAGCGCAATCATGAAGACGACAGCAAGGGCCATGGCCGTCGCGCTCGGCGTCGGCGCGTGCTTCGCGCCCGGCATCGCGTCGGCCTTCGTAAGCGGCAGCACCGGAGTGGACGGCGCTTTCAATCCGACCGTGACCACCACGGTCACCGTGCCGCCCTCGGGGATCTTCAACTACACCTCGGTGAACATACCTGCCGGCGTGACGGTGACGTACGCCCGCAACGCGACCAATACGCCCGTCGTCATCCTCGCGACCGGCGACGTGACAGTCGCGGGGACGATCAATGTCAGCGGCACCATCGGCGCAAACGTTGGCGCGGCCGGAGACGGCGCCTTGGGAGACGACGGCGCGCCCGGCATAGGCGGCCCGGGAGGTTTCGACGGAGGCCGCGGCGGCTTGACCGGGTCGTTCCGTACCGGCGGCGCCGGTACGGGACCGGGCGGCGGCAACGGTGGATTCGTCGGAGTCACCGGCTGCGCGGGATTCCCACTCGGCGGCGCCGGAGCCGGCTACGCCAATGCGGGAAGCTCCTTCCTCTGCCAAGGCAGCACAGGGGTCTTCGGCGGCATCGCGTACGGCACTGCGCAGATCCTTCCCTTGATCGGCGGCTCCGGTGGGGGCGGCGGCTCGAGCGGCACCACGTTCGTGGGCACCGGCGGCGGAGGAGGTGGCGGCGCGCTGCTGATCGCCGCTTCCGGTACGGTAACCATCTCCACCACCACCGGTTCGATCCTCGCAAACGGGGGCAACGGCGGAAACGAGCTCACCGGCAACAACAGCGCGACCGGCGGCGGGGGCAGCGGCGGCGCGATTCGAATTCTCGCAACCGCGATCAATGGGAACGGAACGCTGTCGGCTGTCGGTGGGGTCGCCGGAACCGGCGCGATCGGGAATGGCAACGGGACCAACGCTTCCGTGGGCCGGATCCGTCTCGAGTACGAAACGACCAACCGCACTGCCGCTTCCAATCCCATCCATACCCAGTTGCTGCCGGGAGTTCTTCCGGGTCCCGTCTTCGTGGCGGGCACGCCGACGCTCACGATCTCGAGCGTCGCGGGAATCACTGCACCGGCCAGCCCGACCGGCAACGCCGACATTACGCTGCCGTCGACCACGCCGAACCCCGTGACGGTGGTTTTTATCACCGCAGGAGTGCCGGTGGGCAATACCGTGCAGCTGACGGTGACGCCTGCGTTCGGCGACCGGATCACGGCGATCAGCCCCGCGCTCACGGGAAGCACCGCAGGCGCTACCGCCAGCGTTTCCGTCAATCTCCCGGTGGGCCCGAGCGTGCTCTCGGCGCAGACCACGTTCACGATCGTCGCGGCGCTCGGGGACTTGCTGCGCAATTTCGCCGGCAACGAACGCGTGGAGAAAGTGACCCTCGTGGCGACGCTGGGCGGTCCGTCGAAGGCGAAGCTCATCACCGTGTCGGGCAAGGAATACGAAGCGCCTGCCGAGGCGCTGCGTATCGCGGCGTTGGGTTATTAGACGCAGACGGATCTTCGAGAGCGAGCATGTGCAAACGCATTGCGGAGATTTGAGTTGAGAGACAAACGGTGAGCGTCATGGGCTGGAACGTTCTGCGCGGGTTGCGGCGGCTGATTGCGATCGGGCTCTCGGTGAGTGCACTGTTCGGCTTCGAGGCTGCGCTCGCGCAGAGCCAGGTCATCTTCGGCCCGGTCTCGGTGAAGCTGCCGAACTCGAGCCTCTTTACCTTCTCGAACTCCTTCAGCGCGCCCGCCTCGGCGACCGGGCCGTACCTCCTGCGGGTGCAACTGAGCGCGCCCAACAGCCTCACCTCGCTCACCTTCAAGCTGAACAACGTGCAAGTCTTGAGCTTGGCGGACTTTGCCAACGGCGCGACGCAGGTCGACCGCACGGTGACGGTCCTGACAAACAACACCTACTCGCTTCAGGTCGCGGGCAAGGCCGGAACGGTCATCACGGTCACCGTATTCGCCACGCCGAATCTACCCAAGCCCACTTCGCTCGCGCCCAATCCGCTCTCGGTCACTGTCGGGGCGAGCGGCACGCTGACGGCGACACTGTCTCCGACGCCTACCGCCGCCGGCACCTTGAACGTGACCAGCGCGAACACCGCGGTCGCGACGGTGCCCGCGAGCGTCAGCTTCGCCTCGGGCCAGACGAGCGTTGCGATTCCGGTCACGACTCACGCGGTGGGCAGCGCCATCATCACCGCCTCGGCGAACGGCGGGCAGGCGAGCGCCACGGTGAACGTCACGCCCGCGCCCCCGACTGTGACGAGCCTCGCGCCGCAGTCGCTCGCGGTGACGCAGGGCGCGAGCGGCAGCCTGACCGTGACGATCTCGGCAGCGCAGACCGCGGACACGCAGGTTTTGCTCGCCAGCAGCAACGCAAACATCGCCTCGGTCGCCTCCGCGGTAACCGTGCTCGCCGGGCAGGTGTCGGCCGTCATCCCGGTTGCCGGCGTCTCGCCGGGAACGGCGCAGATCACCGCCAGCCTGAACGGGTCGTCCGCCTCGAGCCAGATCAGCGTGAGCCCGGCGGCGCCGACCGTGGTGTCGCTCGTTCCCGCGACATCGACGGTGGCCCTGGGCGCGAGCACCACGCTCACGCTCACGATCTCGGCGGCGCAGAGCACCAATACTGTTGTCCCGTTGAATGCGACGCCCACCGGCATCGTGTCGATTTCGACGCAGGTCACGGTGCTCGCGGGCCAGACCACCGCCCCGGTTGCCGTCGGCACGCTCGCGCTCGGCCAGGCAGGCATCACCGCAAGCTTGAACGGCACCACGGCCTCCGCGGTCGTCAACGTGGTGGCGCCGCCGGTTGCGGTCACGGCGCTGGAGCCCGCGAGCTTCACCATGAACGTGGGGGCGACGAGCAGCTTCACGGTCAGGATCAACGCGGCGCAGACAACCAATACCCCGATTGCGCTTTCGGTCGACAACCCATCGGTGCTGCAGATTCCGGCTTCGGTGACGGTTGCTCAAGGACAGACGAGCGCGGTGTTCACCGCGACCGGCCTTGCCGTGGGCAACGCGCTCATCACGGCATCGGCGAACGGGACGTCGAAGACCTCGAGCGTGCACGTTTCGCCTCAAGCCGCCGCGATCGTCTCGCTCCTGCCCAATCCCTTGCCGCTGCAGGAGGGCGCGACGGGGAGCCTCACGGTCACCATCAACGTCGCGCAGGAGACCGACACGGTCATCGCGCTTGCGAACGATGCGCCCACGGTGGCGCACGTCGCCGCGAGCGCGACCATCGCCGCGGGAGCGATCTCCGCGACGATCCCGGTGAACGCGCTTGCGAGCGGCACGGCGAACGTCACCGCTTCGGTGAACGGCACGAGCGCTGCAACTGTGGTGCAGGTCACTCCGCCGCCGCCGGTCGTGACCAGCATCACGCCCGCCGCGCTCACGCTTCCTAAGGGCACGCCGGGAACGCTGCGCGTCACGGTCTCGCGCGCGCCGAACGTGGCGACCGCAGTGACGCTCTCATCGAGCGATCCGAGCATCGCCTCGGTGCCGCCCTCGGTCAACATCGCCGCGGGCGCGCTCTTTGCGGACTTCCCGGTCGCCTCCAACGCCGTGGGCCAAGCGACGATCACCGCCAGCCTGAACGGCGGCTCGGCTACGGCGACGGTCACCGTGACTCCGGCGGAGCTCACGGCGCTCACGCTCTCGCCGCAGACGCCTACGATTTACGCGGGCGAGACGCAGCAGTTCACGGCGAGCGGGACCATGACCGACGGGACGAGCCAGGATTTCACCGCGCGCGTCACTTGGACTTCGAGCAATACGAGCGCCGCAACCATCAACGCCGCGGGCGTGGCGAGCGCGCTCGCCGCGGGCTCGAGCACCATCGGCGCGAGCTTCAGCTTCACTACGGTCATCAACGGCCAGAGCGTGACGGTTTCGACGAGCACGGTGCTGACGGTGAAGCAGCTGGTGGCGCTCGTCCTCACCGCGCCCGTGACCACGCTCGCAGTCGGAGACAGCACGACCGTGGCCGTCTCGTCGAGCGACCCGGCCCCTGCCGGTGGGCTCGTCGTAACGCTCATCGCGTCCGGCACCGGTAGCGCGAGCTTCCCGGCCGCAGTGAGCATCGCCGCGGGTGGCACCAGCGCCTCGTTCGTGTTGACGGCGAGTGCGCCAGGAAACTTGACCGTGACCGCCGCCGCCTTCGAGCGGCTGCCGGGATCGATCGCCTTCAACATCCAGCCGGCGCTTGCGATCAACAGCGTCACGCCCGCCAGCGGCGCGGTCGAAAGCCTCGTCACGCTCTCGGGCACGGGATTCGATCCGGTGCCCGCGAACAACCAGGTCGTGTTCCGCGGCATCAACAACACCACGGCTCCGGCAAGCGTGCTTACGGCTTCTGCGACGCAGCTCACCGTAAAGGTGCCGGCGCTCGCCGACACCGGGCCGATCACGCTCACCAATTCCAGGGGCACGACGCAGAGCCCGCCTTTCACGGTCACGCGCGACCAGGACTATCAGCTGGTCGCGAGCCCCGCGAACGTCACCGTGCCGCAGGGCGCCTCGGGTGCAGTGCAGGTCCAGCTCTCCTCGAGCGGCGCGAAGCCTTACGTGGGACTGATCACGCTTTCCGCGTCCGGCTTGCCCTCCGGGGTTACGGCAAGCTTCGCGCCCGCCGCGACGCTTTCCGCATTTCAAACGGGAACCGTCACCTTCGGTGCGACGGCGACCGCTGCGCCCGGGAATTACTCCGTGGTCCTGCGCGCCGACGCCAAGGAAGCCGGTCAGAATTTCTCGAGAAGCACCAGCGTCAACGTCACGGTGCTCGCTGCGGCCAACGTCACCGGAGTGAAAGGGCGCTTCATCACGCCCGACAATCAGGGCATTCCGGGGATCATCGTCAGGGCCGACATCAACACGGTCCCGCAGCCGCAGACGGTAACCGACGCGGCCGGCAATTTCCTTCTCACCGGCCTGTCCGCGGGTCCGGTTACGCTGCGCATGGACGCGACCCCCGCCAATCCGCTCTATCCGATCTGGCCGCACACGGTGACGCTGACCGCCAACCAGATCCTCGTGACGGAAGACTGGATCATCAATCCGCCGCCCTCGGCCGACAAATTCACGCCGATCCAGGCGAACAGCCCGTTCAACCAGATCATCACGGATGCGCGCTTCCCGGGCCTGCAGATCAGCGTTCCGGCCGGCGTCACCATCGTCGGCTGGGACGGCGTGCCGAAGAGCCGCATCGCGGTGGAGCGTCTCGATCCGGACAAGCTGCCGGTCGCATCGCCGCCGATCCATACCAAGAGCGTCTACCAGCTCTATTTCGGCACGCCGATGGGCGGCATACCCGTGCCGGCGGTGCCGATTCCGGTCACACTGCCGAACGATCTTGGCCTCGAGCCCGGCGTGCAGACGGAGCTGTGGTACTACGACGGCTCGCCCATGGGCGGGGACGGCACCTGGAAGCAGGGCGGCACCGGCACGGTGAGCGCCGACGGAACGGTGATCGTCGCCGACGCGGGCTCGGGCATCCCGCGCTTCTGCGGCGTGTGCGGGCTGCCGTGCTTCAAGGCCGTAGAGGACGCGGCGCCGAACCCGCCCTGCACGGACTGCGACCGACAGCGCCAGAAGTACGGCAAGCCGGTGACCCTCGCCACGGGCCAGGAGCTGGAAAGCGCGGTTGATCTCGTGGTCGACGGCGAGGTGCCTATCGTGATCCGGCGGGTGTTCAACCCGTTCGACGCGTTCGCGTACGTTGCAAACTTCCAGCAGAGCCTCGGGATCAACTGGGTCTTCGCGGGTTACGACGTCGCGTTGCTGCCCTTCGGCGGCGACTACCTCGCGCGCATCGTGCTCCCCGGCAACTCGCGCGTCGATTTCAGCCGCGGCACCGACGGCAAATTCAGGACGGGCGGCTACAGCATCTTCTACGGCGCGGAGATGGTGAAGGTCGGCGGCACCAACCCGAGCGACTCCGGCGGCCTGTTCGGCGGCGCGCTCCCCGCTTTCGGGGGCGGCGGAGGAAGCGGAGCCGGCGCTTCGGTGCAGAAATGCGGGTTCGACGGAAGCGTCTATTTCATGCAGTTCAAGGACGGACGGCAGTGGCGCTTCGACGCCGCGCCCAGCGCGACCGGGGTGAAGATCTCCGGCGGCTGCCTGTATTTCCTGACGCAGATGACCGATGCGCAGGGGCGCTACGTCCAGATCGGCCGCAACGACCACGGCCAGATCGCCAGCATCGCGACCTCGAGCGGCCAATCGGTGGTGTTCAACTACAGCAGCACCGGCGTGGTCTCCAGCCTCACCGACAATCTGGGGCGCACGGTGAGCTACTCCCACGAGTCGGTCCCGTTCCTGGGCGCCTTCTCCGGATTCGGAGCGACGAGCGCAGGCGGAGGCGGCGGAGGCGGCGCAGCGGCAACGCCCCCGCCCATTCCGCCCTATCGGCTTGTGGGCGCAAGCACGCCCGAGGGCACCTACGCCTATAGCTACGAGGACGACCCGCCCGAGCTGCGCCTCGGCGGGCTGCTCGGCTCGGGGGGAAGCGGCGGAAGCGGTGCGAGCGTGTCGGCCTTGCCGCCCACCTGCCAGAACGTGCGCGGGGGCACGCGGCTGAAGACGATCCAGCTGCCGGGGATCACCGGGGTGTTCACCAACTTCTACGGGCCGAGCAAACGCGTGCTGCGCCAAACCTGGCCCGACGGCACGGAGATCAAGTTCAACTACAAGATCGTGGGCGGCTGCGTGCCGGGGCTCATCTCCAAGGTGGCGGGCTCGGGCGGCGGGACGCTGCTCTCTGGGGGCTCGAACACGGCGACCTGCACCGGGGCGGGCTGCCCGACGGTGGACACCTGGGACGGGCAGGCGGTGACCGGCGGCCAGGTTGCGGGGGTCGAGGTGATCGACAGCCGCGGGGGGAGTTTTGCGCAGAGCCTGAACGGCTCGGGTCTCAGCACCAAGGAGATCGACGAGAACGGGCAGGCGGTGATGGTGGGACGCGACGCGGGGAACCACATCACGAGCCTCACCGATGCCTTGGGGCGCAGGACCTTCTACGAGTACGATGCGAAGGGCAACCGCACCAAGATCATCGACCCGGCGGAGCGGGTGACCGAGATCGCCTACGACGGCAAGTGGGCGAAGCCCGTGAGCGTGCTCAGGAGATTGGACGAGGGCACGGCGATCGTGTATCTCTACAGCTACGACAGCCAGACGGGGACGCTCTTGACCTCGACCGATCCGGAGGGGAACGTCACGACCTACGCCTATGATGCGAATCATCGGCTGGCGTCGATCAAGGATGCGCTGCTGCACGAGACCAAGATCGAGTACGACGCGAACGGCAACCCGAGCGCGATCACCGACCCCCTGGGGAATTCCATCGCCATGGCGAGCGACACGGCCGGAAGGATCACCGAGACCACCGATGCGCGGGGCTACAGCACGCAAGCGAGCTACAACAGCCTGAATCAGCTCACCCAGATCACCGATGCGAACGCGGGGCAGACGAAGTTCAACTTCGACAGCCGCAACAACCTCGGCTCGGTGATGAACGCGCTCAATAACACCATCGAGTCCTACGGCTACGACCCGATCGGGCGCCTTGCGACCAAGACCGACGCGCTCCTGAAGAGCGAGAGCTACCAGTACGACGGCAACGGCAATCTCACCCAGATCACCGATCGCAGAAACCAAATCACCACGATCCAGTATGACGCGAGGAACAAGGCGATCCAGATCAACTACGCGGACGGCACGAGCCAATCGCGCACCTACGATGCGCTGGGCAGGCTCACCGAAATCAGAGAGCCCGACAACGCGCAGAGCTTTGTCTACGACACCCTGGACCGGGTCATCCAGTACAACACCAGCACCAATGCCGGGCAGGCGAGCATTGCCTACGAGTACGATGCGCTGGATAGAAGGACCAAGAGAACGGTCGGCTATCCGGGCAACATCCTGGAGACCACGAGCTACACCTACGACCGCGCCTCGCGCCTGACCTCGATCAGCCAGAGCGGGGTGAACGGCATCCAGAGCACGCTCTACGCCTGGGATGGGGCGAGCCGCCTGACACAGAAGACCCTGCCAGGCGGCATCAAGCAGGCGTTCACCTACGACGACGCGAACCGCCTCACGCAGATCCAGTACACGAAGAGCGACGGCACGATCCTCGAGACCATCGCCTATAGCTACGATGCCAACGGCCAGAGGGTCGCGAAGAGCACCGGGATCGGCAGCATCGCGGAGACGCCGATCAGCGCGAGCTACGATCAGGCGAACCGCATGAGCGGCATCACGCTCTTCCCCAACACGACCGGGGCGAAGGCCTACAGCCTGAGCTACGACGGTCACGGGAACCTGGTCACCAAGCAGAACACGGCCGACCCGAGCGAGACGACGACCTACACCCGGGATGCGAGGAACCGCCTCGTCTCCATCACGATGAGCGATGCGGGGGGATCGAGCACGGCGAGCTTCAAGTACGACGCGCTGGGGCGGAGGATCGAGCGCACCGTGAACCAGGGAGGAAACCCGGTCACGACCCAGTTCATCTATGACGGCATCCAGATGATCGGGGAGCTGCAGAACGGAGTCCTGAGTGCCACGACGCTCACGGGGCTGAACGTGGATGAAGTGATTGCGAGGACGGTGAACATTAGCAACGTGACGCAAGCCACCCCGCTGCAGACCAAGGCCTATCTCACCGATGCGCTGGGGAGCGTGTTTGCTAATGCGAGGCAGGACCAAACGCCGGAGACCTTCTACGCCTACACTCCGTACGGGCAGACGCAGACGTTGGGTGCGGACCCGGACAGCCCGCAGAACTCGGCGCAGTACACGGCGAGGGAGAATGATGGACTGATCGGAGGGACGAATGGGGGAAGCCTCTACTACTACCGAGCAAGATACTACGATCCGGTGCTCAAGCGATTCATTAGTGAGGATCCGATTGGCTTGTCCGGCGGCATGAATCCGTACGCATACGCGGAGGGTAACCCTATCAGCGCGACTGACCCACTTGGACTTTACTCATGGGACGAATTCGGTGGTGATCTCACGAATGTACTTGTTGGGATAGGTGATGGCGCATCCTTTGGTTTGACGCGACGTTTTCGAGAGATGGCTGAGATCGAGGGAAGTGTTGATCAATGCTCGGGTCTTTACAAAGTAGCAGATATTGCTGGTGGGTTATTGCCTCTGGCTCGCCTTGGGTATCTCAAGAACGTCCTTGCGATTCCCGGTCGTTTTCCGTCGTCGACTCGCGCGGCGGCTGAAGCAGCATACGACATGAGAATAGCCGCAGCCGATTACTATCGTGGATTCCTGGGACGCTTCTATCGTCAGAAGGGTTCATTCATGGACTATGCCAAGAAGTACAACTTCGATTGGGGCCAGGTGATTGAGGCCGCTGGTCGCCCGAATTGGGGGGAGACGGCGAAAATTCTTTCGATCTCTACTATGGCAGAGACTCGTTCTGCTATTGATCGCTGCAGCTGCCAATAATGTCATCTGTATTACTTGAGGATTTTAGTCGGAAGGGCGTTTGGTATCGAGCGCGTGTCGAAGACAATGGAACCTTGTCAAATGTCGATACTGTTCGAGCGAGTGAGCAGCTGAATTCTGCAGATGGTCTCGGGTTTTGCGCAAGATTCCGATCTATCGCAGGGCAATTCGTTGCGCTATATCGCTTGCCGAAAAACTTGCAGTCTATGTCGGCGGACTACACGAGCGCTGGTCGCCAGTATCTGAGTATTGGCAACAAGGTCTTCGATCTAGAGGCGGAGGATGTAATCACGACGTTCCGCAAGGGGCTGGTGTTTCGATCATTCTCCATTACGCGTGGTATTCATCAGGTTTCTTTGAAATACTGGCCCCCTTTTCACTGGACAACGTTTGATGGCGAGCTGTATCGATACTACGATCTGTTCTGGATCGCACATATCACGAACCGCAAACTTCCCCCGCTGTAGCGAGGGACCCGAGCGGCTAGCCTAAGCGGTGGGCCAAGCCCGTGAGCGTGCTCAGGCGGCTCGATGAAGGCCCGGAGGGGAACGTCACGACCTACGCCTATGATGCGAACCATCGGCTGGCGTCGATCAAGGATGCTGCTGCACGAGACCAAGATCGAGTACGATACGCACGGCAACCCCAGCGCGATCACCGATCCCCTGGGGAACTCGATCGGGATGGCGAGCGACGCGGCCGGAAGGATCACCGAGACCACCGATGCGCGGGGCTACAGCACGCAGGCGAGCTACAACAGCCTGAATCAGCTCACCCAGATCACCGATGCGAACGCGGGGCAGACCCAGTTCAATTTTGACGGGAGCAAGAGGCTGGCGAGCGTGGTGAACGCGCTCAACAACACCATCGAGTCCTACGGCTACGACTCCATCGGGCGCCTCTCGACCAAGACCGACGCGCTGCTGAAGAGCGAGAGCTACCAGTACGACGGCAACGGCAATCTCACCCAGATCACCGACCGCAGAAACCAGATCACCACGATCCAGTACGACGCGAGGAACAAGCCGGTCCAGATCAACTACGCGGACGGCACGGTCCAGAGCCGCACCTACGATGCGGTGGGCAGGCTCACCGAGATCCGCGAGGCGGACAACGCTCAGTCCTTCACCTACGACACGCTGGACCGGGTCATCCAGTACGCCACCAGCACCAATGCAGGCCAAGCGACGATCGGCTACGAGTACGACGCGCTCGACCACAGAACGAAGCGCACGGTCGGCTACCCGGGTGGGATCATCGAGACCACGAGCTACGCCTACGACAAGGCGAGCCGCCTCACCAGCATCAACCAGAGCGGGGTGAACGGCATCCAGAGCACGCTCTACGCCTGGGATGGGGCAAGCCGTCTGACGCAGAAGACCCTGCCTGGCGGCATCAGGCAGGCCTTCACCTACGACGAGGCCAACCGTCTGACGCGGATCGACTACAAGAGAACCGACGACAGCCTGATCGAGACGATCACCTATGCTTACGACGCCAACGGGCAGCGCGTCTTGAAGAACCTGGGCACGGCCTCGGTACCCGAGACGCCGGTGAGCGCCACCTACGACGCGGCCAACCGCATGAGCGGCATCACGCTCTTCCCGAACACCGCGGGGGCGAAGGCCTACAGTCTCGCCTACGACGATCACGGGAACTTGGTCACCAAGCAGAACACAGCCGACCCGAGCGAGACCACGACCTACACCTGGGATGCGCGCAACCGCCTGACCGGCATCACGATGAGCGAAGCCGGAGCCTCGAGCATGGCGAGCTTCAAGTACGACGCCTTGGGGAGGCGGATCGAGCGCACGGTGAACCAGGGCGCAACGGTCACGACCCAGTACGTCTACGATGGCATCCAGTCGATCGGGGAGCTGCAGAATGGAGTCCTGAGTGCCACGACGCTCACCGGCCTGAACGTGGATGAGGTGATCGCGCGGACGGTCAACATCAGCAACGCGACGCAAGCGACTCCGCTCCAGACCAAGACCTACCTCACCGACGCACTGGGGAGCGTCCTAGCGACTGCGGGGCAGGACCAGACTCCGGAGCTCTTCTACGCCTACAGCCCGTACGGGGAGACGCAGACCCTGGGTGCCGACCCGGACAGCCCGCAGAACTCAGCGCAATACACCGCGAGGGAGAATGACGGACTGATCGGAGGGACGAACGGGGGAAGTCTCTACATCTACAGGGCCAGATACTACGATCCGGTGTTGAAGAGGTTTATCAGTGAAGACCCGATTGGTCTGGCTGGCGGCCCGAACTCGTACCTCTATGTGGGCGGAAATCCGATTTCACTCTATGACCCTTACGGATTGTGGTCCTTTGGAGATCCACTTCCGCAAGGGCTCGTCGATGCCGCATCAGGATTCGGTAACGGTATATTTTTTGATATTCCTAGCATGCTCGTGGATGGGGGCGTGGATCGCTGTTCTAGTGCATATCAGACTGCGCATTTGTTTGGGACTGGTTTGAGCATGACTATGGGTCTTGGTCGACTTGCATGCGCTGGTGCGGCCAAAGCTTTACCTACTCTAATAAGCGCTGGGAGTGCTGAAGCTCGCTCGCTTGCTATTTCTGGCGCGCGGAATACGCTGAAGAGAATTGCACGTGGCGATATATTTAACCAGAGCACTTATCGCATGTACGATCCAGCGGCAAAGCTCGTTGAATACGGTAGCCCAGAAGCTCTTATCAATGCGGCTACGCAGACCGATTCATACTTGAACGCATTAGGGGGAGTAGTTGGAGCGGGGGCGGCCGCTAATGAATATCGCTCGCAAACCGAGTGTCAGTGCGGCACGCAGTAACAAACACGCATATGCGTATCGTGACTCTAAAGGGATATGTTGGTGAGAAACGTGGTTGGCCACGTTTCAGTCTCGACTTGGATGAACACACTGTTCGAACCGAGTGGTGTTCCAGCGCGAATCAGGCCCAATCAACAGCATTAGGGGTTGGTGCGTATGTGAAGTGTGTTAGGTTGTTTCATCGGCACGCATCGTTCGTAGCTCTATACGTTTTTGAGGGAGCGCTTTGGCTGCACATCGATTCCATTAAATGGAATCTAATGGATGACGATGTGGTAATTGGCCGTCAAAACACGCTGGTTGGCATGAAGCGCTTTCGCGTTATAGTTGACCAATCGGTGGAGTGGGAGCGTGTTTACTTTACTTGGGACTACGAAACATTTCCTGATGAAGATATTCTTTGGTATGTTGCTAGAAGTGCTGTTAATCGACCTGCTCGGGTTCGGACAATGCTTATGTGGCAGGATATAGCTGCAGGGCGCTGGGAGTGGTCAGCAAGTTACAATAGTCGCCTTGATGAGCGCGTGGGCACCTATCTCTCGGCGCGGTAGTAGTCGATAGACACGAGTCGAAAAAGGGTGGTGCTGCGTGGCGAGGAAAGCAGAAACGAACGAACCGTCAATAGATTGCGTGTTATCCAAACCTCGTATTTTGTCGTGGCTCTGAGTTCCTGAGCCAGTTTTGTTTGTCCCGCCATCCATTTCGCCCACCTGCCAGAACGTGCGCGGGGGCACGCGGCTGAAGACGATCCAGCTGCCGGGGATCGCCGGGGTGTTCACCAACTTCTACGGGCCGAGCAAACGCGTGCTCAGGCAGACCTGGCCCGACGGCACGGAGATCAATGACCTTGCCAATCGGCTGCGGGCGCTGCCTCCGGAAAAGGACTGCGAAGCACTCAACCAAAAGATCTCGGACCTCGGCAAGCGCATCATTTCGGAATACAAGCACCTCGACCAGGCGTACGACCGCGCCACCGATCACGGTGTCACTCAGGGCGCGAAACTCTTCTAGACTTGGGACGAACGGCTGGCATGCGTGCCGCTCCAGCACCGCGGCCGTGGATGCGCGGAGCGCCGCTCCGCGCGAGCCGTAGGTAAGGATTCCGTAAACCGCCCGTTAGGATTTCTTCAGAGGTTCCTGGAGGTCGCGAACCTCGGTATTCATCCGCACGTCCTTGCGCCTGCGCTTGACGAGGAGTTTCCCGGTCTCGAAATAATCGCCTTTTACCGCAAGCTCCGCCGCGCGCTCGAGCTCGTCCGGCCATTCGCCGAGCGAGTAGCCGAACCACGGCGACTCGGGCTTGAGCTTGGGCAGGCCCAGTTCTTCCCAGATTTTCCTCGCGCGCTCCATGTACTCGCGCTTGGGCAGCGAGATCGGCGGAAAATCCTCCTTCATCGTCGCGTCGATCAGCACCGAAGCGTCTTCACCGTCGTTTCGTTTGCTCCTCGGGCCGTGCCCCTGGTCGCGATGATGAAGGATCTGGAGGTCGAGCGCCGGGTTCGCGCGGTAGGACATGGCCCAGAGCAGTGCGTCGGCGTTGTCCGGGTCGATGTCTTCGTTCACGGCCACCACGTACTTGCCCGCCGCACGGTTCCACGCAGCGGCGCCGTAGAGGGCGCGCCAGATCTCGGTCCTCGGCGCCTTGCGGTCCACGATGAGCACGACCACCTTGCGCAGATTGGTAAGCGGCTCGTGCATCGAGACGCGCTTCACGCCCTGGATGCCGAGCGTGTTGCGCAGGTGGTGGGTAAACAGCGGCTCGAGCGCGACGCGCTTGATGAGGCTCGACTCGCTCGGGGTCACCTGCGAGATGATGGAGGTGAGGATCGCGTTCTTGCGGCGGGTGATGCAAGTGACCTCCATGAAGGCGTTGTACTCCTGGAGGTTCACGTGCCCGTGCGACTCTCCGAACGGCGCTTCGGGCTCGAGATACTCGGTGTCGATATACCCTTCGACCACGATCTCCGCTTCGGCCGGGACGAGCAGGTCGACGGTCTTCGCTTTCACGACGTTGATCGGCGCGCCGACGAGCCCTCCGGCCACGTGCAGCTCGTCCAGCGCCTCAGGTACTTTCTGCGCCGAGGTAAACGCCACGCAGGGCGGCGCACCGAGGATCACCGCGGCGGGCAGCTTCTCGCCGCGCGCCTTCATTTTCTCCCAGTGGGTGTAGATTCCGGGCCGCAGCTCGAGAGACGGATTCATTCCGAGCCGCCGGGCCGCCTTTACCTGCCCGCGGTAGATGCCCATGTTCTGGACGCCGCTGTCCGGGTCCTTGGTGATGTACTGCGAAAGAGTGGTGAATGGCGCGATGTCCCACCCAGGCGTCGAGATGGGAATGGGAAGGCCGTCGAGACCCATTCCGGGCTTGTCGAGATCGGAGCCCTGGATCACGACCTCGTGGCAGGGTGCGTCTTCGACGACTCGCGGAGGGATCGGCTTCGCCATCGCACGGTTCCAGGTCTCGTTGATCCCGTCGAGCGCACAGCCCATGCCGATGCGGTAGATCTCGCGGCTCGCGGCGAGCGCCCCAACCGCTACGGGAATACCGTACTTGCGTCCTTTGCTGTCGGTAACATCGTTGAAGAGGAACGCCTTGCGGTCCGGTTCCTCGACGCTGCCGCGGAACTGCCAGCGCACCAGCGGATGCATCTCGGTGTCCTTGTTGATCGGCCGATCGACCGTGACGAGCAGTCCGGCCTTGTCGAGCGCGCGCAGGTGCTCGTGAAGGTCGGGATAGGCGCGCTCCGGCGCCGCGCTCGCGCGGCGCGGCTTCGGTCCGGCAGTCGAGCTGATCTTCGATTTTTTCGCCATGCGCGGCCGTCCCCCTCCGTGAAGTATATCAACGCGATGACGAAGGCAACATCGCCACGCCGAGCCGCTTTGCCAACGCCTGGAGCTCGTCGTAAACGGCGCGTGGAATCGGGATGCCGTCGCGGCTGCGGCGCTCGAATGTGCGGCGGCCGCGCTCGCCGGGCATGAGAATCTCCCCCGCGTCGCGATCGACAGGCAGGGATTTCAGCGCTTTCACCAGACGGTCGACTTCGCGCCGGAAACTCGCGGGATCGCCGAACTGCGCCAGGTCGATCGCCATGACGAAGCCGTTCTGGCGGTGCCGGCGCCCTTCGGGGGTGCCTTCCAGGGACTCGGCGAGCAGAGGGTTGGCTGCGACGAGGCTCGTGATGCATTCGATCATGAGAGACAGGCCCGAGCCCTTGGGGCCGGCCATCGGCAACGGAATCTGAGCGGCCTGGGGATCGGTCGTCGGGTTGCCGTCCTTGTCGAGCGCCCAGCCCTCGGGTATCGGTTCGCCCGTTCTTTTCGCCTGGTTAAGCTTCCCCATCGAAACGACGCTGGTGGCCATGTCGAGCACGACGGGCTCCGCTCCCGGGACTGCGATCGAGATGGGGCTGGTGGACACGCCCGCTGCGCGCGTGCCGTGATAGGCGACATTGGGCCAGGACGCGGCGAGCGCGATCGCGGCCATGCCCTCGCGAGCGGCGGCGAGCGTGTAGTAGCCGAGCGCCGCGGCGTGCGTGGTCGCACGGACGAGCGCGAGCCCCACGCCCGCGTCCCGCGCCTTGCGCACAGCTGCGGTCGTTCCCCGCATCATCGCGACCGGCCCCGCCGCGCGGTCGGCTTCGATCAGGACCGAGGCGGGCGTCTCGGTGCGGATCGCGATCGAGGGCCTGGCATTCATGTCGCCGGTTTCGATCAGGTCGACGTAGCGCGGGATTCTCAGGACGCCGTGCGTGTCCACGCCTCTGAGATTTGCCCAGACGAGCACATCGGCAACGACCGCCGCATCGGCTTCGGGCATGCCGGTGCGCGCGAAGACGTCCGTCGCGAAGCGCTTGAGCGCCTCGGCCGGGGCGGTCGGCGCCTGGGCGGCAGGCGCTCGCGGTTCTCTCATGCAGGTGTCAGAGCTGCGAGGGGAAGTATTTGCCGAGCCAATTGCGCACGAGGGTGATCACCAGAGTGTTTTCCTCCGCGAACATGAAATGATCGACGTCGGCTATGAGATGGAGATCGGTCGGCTTGCCCGCGCGCTCGAAAAGCTCTACCGACTGCTCGGTCGGCGTCACCGAGTCGTTCGCCGAATGAAGCAGAAGCAAAGGCCGCGGCGCGATCCTCCCCACGACCTCGTTCGCGTTGAAACCGTACATGCTCTCGACGACCTCGAAGGGAAATTCCATGATCGAGCCCGGCGCGAGGTTGCCGCGCAGGCGCGGCGGAATGGGAACGATGTCGTAGCGCGGCACGCTCATCGGTTTTCCGGCGCGCTTGCGGCGTTTTCCTTCTTTCATCATCGCGGTGAACTTCTTCCAGGCCCGGGGCGAGGCGTGCTGCTTGCGGAATTTCTTCGCGCCGTCGCCCCAGCCGCCCGAGGAGATGCAGGCGGCGATCCTCCGGTCGACCCCTGCCGCGTATACGGCGACTGCGGCGCCAAAACTCTGGCCGATCACGCCGATACTCTTTGGGTCGATCTCCGGACGGGTGGCGAGGAAGGACAGCGCGTTCCTC
>WNGN01001286.1_pt1 | contig 22735 bp, 20 predicted proteins | sample 5400561 | NCBI WGS metagenome assembly WNGN01 (sample SAMN13153379, study PRJNA577476) | soil metagenome | isolation source: 115 cm soil or saprolite under Garry oak tree replicate 2 | place: USA:California | collected 2016-06-15 | reverse complement strand
ATGCGCCCTGCCAATTGGAATCGATGCCAGCCATCAACAAGGCATTGCGGATGACCTCGAGAAAGGCCGAGCCGATGAACGCCCCGAAGGCAGTGCCTGACCCACCCATCAGACTGGCCCCGCCGATCACGGTCGCCGCTATGACGCGCAGCTCATAGCCCTGCCCCATGGCATTGATGGCCGAGCCGTTGTACCCGAGCAGCAGAAGAGAGGCCAACGAAGCGGTGAAGGCGGAAAACACATAGGCTTGAAATTTGATCCAATCGACCGGAACACCAGTGAGCCGTGCAGCCTGCTCGTTGCCGCCGATCGCAAACAAATGGCGGCCCCAGGCTTTGGAATTGAACACATAGCCAACGATGAGGGCCAACCCGATCATGACCCATAAATGCGAGGACAATTCCGGAATCCATTGCGGTGCCCAACCGGCCGGCGCGTGCAAAGGCCATTTCGCCTGACCGATGGCTTTGACGATGGGGGCGTCGGGCCCGAACTGATAGAGCATCTGGTTGGCCGAAAACACCACCGCAAGCGACCGCGCCATTGACAACATGCCAAGCGTCACCACGAACGAAGGCATACCGACATAGGCCACGAAAAAGCCGTTGACCGCGCCGCAAGCAAGCCCGGCAATCATCCCCATCGTGAAAGCGACATACCAGGAGTAATGCCAAGTAAGGAACAGGCCGGCGACAATCGCCACCAGGCCCATCACGGACCCTACGGAGAGGTCAATGCCGCCGGTGATGATGACGACGGTCATCCCCATCGCCATGATTCCGATCGGCGCAAAGTTGCGCGTGACGTTGGCGGCATTTTCGGTGGTGCCGAAGCTCGGTTCATTGATGGCCATGACCACGACCAGCACGATGAGCGCGATCGTCACCCAGAATGGCTGGCTCGACATGACGCGAGCACCAAAGGATTGTTCCTTGGTCTCCGCCACATCTGAAATTGCGGCATGACCGGTTTCGGTCGCTTTGGTAATATTATGCTGCACGGATCGCTCCTGTAATCAGGCCGGTGATTTCCTCCGGCGAGGTCGACACGGTTGCTTTGTCGGCAACCTTGGCGCCGCGCCGCATGACGATGATGCGGTCGCTCACCGCGAACACGTCGGGCATACGATGGCTGATGAGGATGACCGCCACATCTTGATGCTTCAGACGGCGGATGAGTTCGAGCACCTCGGCGACCTGGCGCACCGAGATGGCGGCGGTCGGTTCGTCCATCAGGACGAGCTTGGCGTTGGAAAGCCGGGTGCGGGCGATGGCCACCGCCTGGCGCTGGCCGCCCGACATTTTCTTGACCAGATCGCGCGGTCGCGTTTCGGATTTCAACTCGTCGAACAATTTGGCCGAGCGGTCGATCATCGCCTGCTTGTCGAGCACCCGAAAGGGCCAGAACCCCTTCTTTTGCTCGCGGCCCAGGAACACGTTCTCCGCGGCGGTGAGATTGTCGGCAAGCGCGAGATCCTGGTACACGACCTCGATGCCCTTGGCGCGCGCCTCGATGGGCTTATGGAAATGGCAGACCTCGCCGTCGACGAGAACTTCCCCGTCCGTCGGTGGAAAATTCCCGGCAATCAGCTTGACCAGGGTGGACTTGCCGGCACCATTGTCGCCCATCAACCCCACGACCTCGCCGGGCTCGATCGACCAACTGATGTCGTTTACCGCATGGATAGCGCCAAAACTCTTCGATACGTTACGAACTTCAAGCAGAGCCACCCCAGCACCTCCCTGTCATGCAGCTCTTCCGGCTGCCCGGCGAGCACGCAACGCCGATTGCGGTCTAAACTAACGAGCAATGAAAATTGCGTCAATAGAAAAATGCACGAAAGATTAGAAAAATGCACGAAAAATTCCGCATCTGCGGTGATTGCAATGACAATTGCATATGAATTCGGGAGTGCGGCCGGCCCGAGCGGTAACGGGACCGACGTTTGCCGCGACCCAGCCAGGAGGATGATTTGTCGGTCCGCAACCGAAAGCGTAATCGTTACGCTCTGATTGCTGCGCCAACGCGCCGCCACTGTGATCCACTCATCGCTATCAGCGAGCCATTGCGACATGTGCGGTCGTCGGGTCTTGCAAGGCTTTCGCGCCGCGTAGCGAGAGACGCGGGGATCGTCCCGGGTGGCTGGGCGCGCGCTCCAGACGAGCCCAAGCACATTACAGGACGAGACGCCGAGCCGTCGGGGCGGCGAGCCGCACCATGTCGGTGGTCGGATGGCGCGAACGCGGCGGAGAGGAGATCGGTTGTGGTCTTCCGCTCAAACAAGCCTTTTCAATCGCGATCAGCGCGCGCAGATCCGCCAGTCCTTCTTCTCCGTCGGCCTCCGGCGGCGTTCCAGCTGCGATGCAATCAGAAAAGTAGGCGACCTGGGCGCCGAAATGGTCGATTTGCGGGAACTGGGTCTCGATGGTCTCGCCATTGCGACGCAAGCGCAACCTGGTCGCGGTCTCGAAGTTGAAGCCAGGGTCGAGTTCGAGATCGCCCGATGTTCCCACAACCCGGTAGTTGTCGACCGCCGACGCCCCGAAGCTGGCGACGAATTGTGCGAGGCCGCCCGAGGGAAATCGCAATAACGCGGCCACCGAGGCGTCTACCTCGCCAAAGCGCGGGTCGTCGCCCGGCCGGTGCGCCATTGCCACGGCCTCGATCGGCTCTTCCGCGAAGATGTGGCGGGCAGCATTGATGCAATAGACGCCGACATCCTGAAGCGGCCCGCCCCAGGCCGACGCCTTCAGTCGATGATTTCCCAGCGCCGTCTGGAAGCCGAACACCGACTGAAAGAACAGCGGCCGGCCGATGGCGTTGGCGCGGATGTGTTCGAGAACGGCGACGGTTCCCGGTTCGTTGTGCAGCCGGTATGCAGTCATCAGAAATACGTTCGCACTGCGCGCCGCGGCGATCATGGCGAGCGCTTCGTCTTCGCTCACGGCGAGCGGCTTCTCGACCATGACATGCTTGCCGGCGCGAGCTGCCCGAATGGCGTAATCAGCATGCATGTCGTTCGGCAAGGCGATGTAGACTGCATCGATCTCGGGGCTCGCCAGCAGCGCGTCGTAACCGTCATAGCCGACAACTGCGTCAATGCGGTAAAAGTCCGCGAGGCGCGCCGCCTTTGCGCGATCGCCGGTCACGATGGCGGCAACCCGCGAGTTTCCGGACTGGCCGACGCCGGGCAGGAACGCCTGCTGCGAAATCCAGCCAGCCCCGACGACGGCATAGTTGATCATCAATTCTCTCCTTCGCCGATGGAAGGCCCCGCCAACGGTGGGGCCTGTGGGTCAGTCGTACAGCGGCGGACGCAGTGGGTAATTCAGCGGCGCCGCGCGACCTTCGGCGAGAGCCGCGGCGATCTGTTCCGCGATGGCTGAGGCGACGTAGCCGTCCCAGGCGTTGGCCCCAACCGGAGTTCCCGTCTTCACGGCGCCGATCCAGTCGGCCAACTGCCTGCGATACGCGTCCGCGAAGCGCGGAACCCAATTGTCGGGATAGGAGAGCCCGCCGGCGCGGTCCTTGTTGCGCAGCGTTAGCGACGACGGCGCCAGCGCGATCGTACCCTCCCGGCCCACCAGCTCGGCATGGACATGGTAGCCGTAGTTGGCGTTCATATAGACCTCGGTCGACACGATTTCGTCGCGGTCGGTTCGCATCGTGATCATCAGCGGATCGCCGCCGGGCCCGCTGGCAACATGAGCCGAGACCATTTCCGATCCGGTCAGCCATCGGCTAACGTCGATCTCGTGCACGAAGGAATTCGTCACCGCCATCGGCCCGGTAAACCATTCCGGGGCACGAGCGTTTCGATGCACGTTGTGCAGCAATGCGACAGCTCCCACACCGCCTTCGTCCTTAATCCGCTTGATCTCCTGATAGCCCGGATCGAACCTGCGCATGTAACCGACCTGGATCAGCCTGCGTTTCAATGCGACTTCCGCCTGAACCACCCGCAGGGCTTCCGCCGCCGAGGAAGCCAGCGGCTTTTCGCATAAGACCGGCTTGCGAGCTTCCAGGCAGGCTAGCGTCAACTCTGCATGGGTCGCATCTGGCGAAGCGATGATCACCGCTTCAATGCTGTCCGACGCGATCAGAGATCGAGGGTCGGAAAAGACGGCCGCGCCCGCCGCAGCGGCTTGCGCACGGGCAGCGTCGGCGTCGAAGACGCCTGCGAGGCGCGCGCCGGGCGTCTCGCACCTGAGAAGGCGCGCATGTTCGGATCCCATCACGCCCGTTCCAATGACACCGACGCCGACACTCATTTCCTCGCTCCTTTTGGGTTTCCCGGACCCCGCGCCTTCGGGACGCCTTCGATACGTTTACGGTCGCCTTCCCGTCTTAAGCGGCGAAGGAGATGCGAATTGGCCGGTCTTATGCGTCAATGCGCCAGTTTCATCGGAGCGTCCGGAACAGGCATTACTCCCGCGACCGCACCCCACACCGACTGGTCGAAATTGACGATCGCACCCGTCATCAACCCGGCGTCATCGGAGACGAGGAAGTTGACGGCGCGAGCGGCCTCTTCGGGATCGATGAGTCGGCCGAAGGGAAGTTGGCTCGCGGCCTTTTCCATCCAATCCGGATCGCCACTTTCCGCGGCCTGTAGCACCCTCTCATTGTCCGAGGCCATCCAGCCGACGTTGAGCTGATTGACGCGAATGCGGTTGCGCATCACCGAGAAAGCGGTATTCGACGTTAGCGTCGTCAACGCGCCTTTGGATGCGCAATAGGGGTTGATGAAAGGCTGGCCCGCGAGCGCGGAGATCGAGCCGATGTTGCAGATCGCGCCTTCGACGCTGTCGCGGATCATCAGCTTGATCGCTTCCTGCATAAGAAAGAAGGGTCCGCGCACGTTGATTGCGAACATTCTGTCAAACAGATCGGGAGTGGTGTCGAGGATCGTACCGCGTTCAGTTGACGCGCCAGCATTCACAAGCACATTCACGCGGCCGAAACGCTTGTCGGCTTCCGCGATCATGCGTCGGCAATCCTCTACAGACCCGAGATCGCCGCGCACGAACAGGGCGGGAACGCGAGAAGTCGCGGCGATTCCCTCGGCAACCGCGGCGCCACGATCTTCGTTGCGCCCGGTCACGACTATCCCCGCAGCGCCGGCTGTCGCCAATCGCCGGGCGATCGCCGCGCCGAGACCCTGTGTCGCGCCGGCGATTACGCACACCTTATGATCCATGCGATTCATTGTACGACCTCATAGCCAGCCAACGCCATCACGCGCTCCAGTTCCGCGTATCCTTTTTTTGCCATTGCGAGCGGTGGACTGATCTTTGGATCCTGCTCGGCCTCGACCACGAACCAGCCCTCATAGCCATAGGAGGCCAGCCGCCCGACGATGGAGGCGAAATCGAGCGAGCCGTCGCCAGGCACCGTGAAGGCCCCCTTGACGACAGCGTCCAGGAAGCTCTCCCGCGTCCGGTCCAGCTTGTCGATAACGCCGCCGCGGACGTCTTTGGTGTGCACGTGGCTGATGCGCTTGTGATGCTTGTCAATGACGCGCAACACGTCGCCGCCAGCAAAAGCCATGTGACCGGCGTCGAACAGCAGCGGCAGCGCCTCGCCCGAATTGGTAATCAGGAGGTCGAGTTCCGGCTCCGTCTCGATCGCGGCGGCCATGTGGTGGTGATAGGAGATCGGCATGCCCTGACCGGCGCACCATTCGGCGAAGGTCGTCATCTTGTGTCCGTAGGCCTTGATCTCGTCCTCGGAGAGTTTCGGCTTGGTCGCGAGCGGCGCATCGCGCACGCCCTGGATCGAGCGGGCGGTCTCGCCATAGACGATGCAGGGAGCTTTCGCCGCGATGAAGAAGTCCATCTGGGCGCGGACGCGATCCTTCTCGCGTTCGATGTCGCCGTCGAGCAGAAGGCCGGAGAACCAGCCTCCGCAGACCGAAATGCCATAGCGAGCCAGGATCGGCCCGAGTTCGCCCATATTCATCGGGAAGCGCCGACCCGTTTCCACGCCGGTAAAGCCTGCGACGCTCGCCTGTCGCAGGCATTCCTCAAGGCTCACGTCGTCGGAAAGTTCGGCGAGATCGTCGTTCCACCAGGCGATGGGCGCTATTCCAAGTTTGGCTTTCATGGTTCGTCACACTCCGATGCGCTGCTTGGCGCGGATCTGTTCCTGCTGTCTGCGCGCGTTCTGAACCGGTTCGCGCGAGGAGACTTCAGGCACGCCGACATCCCAGTCGGCGTCGCCGGGAACCCAAGCATAGGCGTCCGAAGCGATCGACAGAACGGTCGTCCGATCGTTACCCTTGGCCCATTCGAGAGCGGCTTCGAAATCGGCCAAGCTCTCGCAATGCCTCGCGGAAGCGCCCATGGACTCCGCATGTTTGGCGAAATCGACGTGAAGCGGCGCGCCGGGATTCTGCACGCGGCAATCGACGAGCAGATTGTTGAAGCCGGGAACGCCCTTGGCTTGTTGCAGCCGGTTGATCACCGCGAACCCGCCATTGTCGCAAACCACGACAATCATTTTGTGACCGCTGAGGACCGTCGAATAGATGTCCGAATTCATCATCATGTAGGTTCCGTCGCCCACCATGACGATCGGCGTTCCGCCGAGGCCGCCCGGCCCGGAATTCGCCATCGCATGGCCCCAGCCGGCAGCGATCTCGTATCCCATGCAGGAAAAGCCGAATTCGAGGTCGAACGTGTTAGGCGCCTTGACGCGCCAGCCCTTGGCGACTTCACCGGGCAGCCCGCCGGCCGCGGAAATCAGCGTGTCCTTCTCTCCCGCTGTCGCGTTCACGACGTGGACGACCTGCGCGTAGGTGGGGACGGGTGCGTTGGTCGGCGCCTGATGCGTATCAAGCAAAGCGTCCCACTCCTTGAACAGGGCCTTGGCGTGCGCCAGATGCGCGGGATCGACGCGCCATGAACCAAGTTCTGCGTCGAGTTCGGTCACCGTCTCCAAGGCGTCGCCGACTACGGCGAGCGCGCGATGCTTCACCGCGTCGAACCGCGCCGCGTTGATCGAGATGAAGCACGCCTCCGGACTGAAGGAAGTCCAAGAGCCGGTCGTGAAGTCCTGAAGTCGAGTGCCGATCGCGAGGACGACGTCGGCCTCGGCCGCCAGCATATTGGCTGATGTGGAGCCGATGATGCCGATCGGGCCCGAGTGCGCCGGGTGATAGTGCGTAAGGCCGCCCTTGCCAGCGATGGTTTCGACGATCGGGATGCCCCGCTTTATGGCGAATTCAGCCACGGCGTTCTCGGCCAGCGAATAACGCACGCCGCCGCCGGCGATCAGGACCGGCTTCTTCGCTGTCTTGAGAAGCGCTGCGGCTTCTGCGAGTTTCTGACGGTCAGGGCGCGGTCGCGGAATTGCCCATTTCCGCTCCTCGAAAAAAACCTCCGGATAGTCGAACGCCAACTCCTGAATGTCCTGCGGCAGGGCGAGGAAGGCCGGACCGCAATCGGCGGGGTCGAGCATCGCGGCGACAGCCTGCGGCAACGACGAGAGAACCTGCGCCGGATGGGTGATCCGGTCCCAGTAGCGCGTCACCGCTTTGAACGCGTCGTTCACAGTGACGGTCGGGTCGCCGAAATGCTCGACCTGCTGGAGCACGGGGTCGGGCAGCCTGTTCATGAAGGTGTCGCCTGAGATCAGCAGCACCGGCAAGCGGTTCGCATGCGCTGTTCCCGCCGCCGTCACCATGTTCAGCGCGCCGGGGCCGATGGAGGAGGTCGCGATCATGATCTGCCGGCGTCGTTTGGCCTTGGCGAAGCCGATCGCCGCGAGCGCCATCGACTGTTCGTTCTGTCCGCGCCAGGTCGGCAGACGGTCCTGCGCCGCTTCGAGGGCTTCAGAGAAACAGGTCACGTTGCCGTGTCCGAAAATACCGAACACGCCGGCAAACAAGGGGACGCGAACGCCTTCGATTTCGGTGAACTGTTGGGTCAGCCAACGCACCACAGCCTGGGCCATGGTGAGTCGAATCGTGGCGCTGGACATGCGGCCTCCTCCCTCGACGGAATGCGTGAAGCATCTTCGTTCGCATCGTATATTGACAATCGCCATCAAATGCAACAGAAATTGCGAACAGAACCAGGGAGGAATATCGATGATCCGAATAGCTGTGCTCGGCTGCGGGCGCATCGGCGCCATGCATGCCGCCAATATTGCCGCGCACCCGAGCGCCCGCTTGGCGGCAGTGCAGGACATCAATGGCGCGGCCGCGCAAGCCGCCGCGGCATCCACGGGCGCACGCGTGATGAATACCGCCGCCGAAGTGTTTTCATCGCCCGATGTGGACGCCGTCCTCATCGCGACGGCGACCGATACGCACGCCGATCTTCTGGAACAAGCGGTCGCAGCCGGAAAGCCCGTTCTCTGCGAGAAGCCAATTGACCTCAGCCTGGCCCGGGTGAACCGTTGCGCCGCCGTTATTCGCGGGGTCAAAACTCCAATACAGCTTGGCTTCGTGCGTCGTTTTGATCCGGGTCACAAGGCCGTTCACGACGCAGTCAGGGCCGGCGACATCGGCGTTCTGCACCAAGTGGTCATCACCTCGCGCGATCCCGGTCTGGCGCCAGAAGCCTATCTGAGGGTTTCCGGTGGAATTCTAAGGGATATGACGATCCACGATTTCGACATGGCTCGGTTTATTCTCGGTGAAGAACCAGAGATCGTCACTGCAACTGGCTCGCGGCTGGTTGCTCCAGCCCTGATGGAGAAACTCGGCGATTTCGACACGGTCACTGTCGTGATGACAACAGCCTCCGGCAAGCAGGCCATCATCACCAACTCGCGCGAGGCTCTCTACGGTTACGACCAGCGGGTCGAAGCTTTCGGTTCCAAGGGAATGGCCGTGTCCGAGAACCGTCGGCCGAACCAGATGCTTTTGTCAGGCAAGGGTTTCAGCAATCACGCTGCGCCCCTTCTTCACTTTTTCATCGAGCGCTACCGAGAGGCGTTTGATGCGGAGATCGATGCTTTCGTCAAAGCTGTCGAGACGCATCAACCCCCTGTTGTTGGCTTCGACGACGGACGGCGAGCGCTGGTGCTCGCAGAGGCGGCGCTCAAGTCGATCGCGGAAGGCCGCGCCGTGAAGGTTTCGGAGGTTGATTGAGATGTACCAACGATTCGGAATTTTCGTGGCAGGGGAATGGCGGCGACGTAAGACTGGCACAGGTGGTGTTCTGATATGACCCCGAACAAACTCAAGCAGCTCTGGTCCCAAGGCAAGCCGACGATCAACGGCTGGTGCTCAATCGGCAATGCCTTTACTGCGGAAATCATGGCGGCTCAGGGATATGATTCCGTCACCATCGACGTGCAGCACGGTGCGCTCGATTATTCGAGCCTGTTGCCGATGCTACAGGCCATGCGCGCTTCCGGAGTCATTCCGATGGCGCGTGTGCCGTGGCTGGAGCCGGGCATCATCATGAAGGCGCTCGACGCCGGCGCCTTTGGCATCATCTGCCCGATGGTAAACAACGCCCAACAGGCGGCGGAGTTCGTGAGCTACATGCGATACCCGCCGCTTGGGCAACGAAGCTTCGGCCCGACGCGCGTCTCGTTCGCCGCCGGCACCGACTACGGCGCCCACGCCAACAACGAAATGCTGGCCTTCGCGATGATCGAGACCGCGGAGGGCATGTCGAACCTGTCATCGATCGCCGCGACGCCGGGCCTGGACGGACTCTATGTCGGGCCGGCGGATCTGACGCTTAGCCTCGCGCAGGGCCGCCTTGCCCCGGGCTTCGATCGCGAGGAGCCCGAGATGATCGCGGCGCTCAAGGAGATTGTCGCTGCGTGCAAGACCAGTGGGATCCGCGCCGCGCTCCATTGCGGAACGCCCGATTACGCGGCGCGCGCCATCGAATGGGGCTTCGACATGACGACGGTGTCGGGAGACTCGAGGCTTCTCGCCGGAGCGGCAGGGGCCAGCGTGACGAAGTTCCGGCAACTGACGGGCCAGATCGGTTCGAAGTCCGAAAAGGGAGCCTATTGATGCCGCATCTGCTGATCGCGGGAAAGCTGCATCCCGCAGGGCTAGCACTGCTCGAAGGCCGCGACGGATTCACCTACGAATACGTGGAGGAGGTCTCCGAGCCGAGCTACGCGCCCTTGATCGGCAAGGCCGATGCGCTGGTCATCCGCACCCAGCCGCTGTCTTCAACCACGATTGCCGACGCGTCGCGGCTGAAGATCGTTTCGCGCCACGGGGTCGGATACGACTCCGTGGACTTCGAAACGCTGAACAAGCGACGAATTCCTCTCTGCGTCGCAGGTGACGTGAATTCGCTTTCTGTCGCCGAACACGCGATCATGCTCATTCTCGCCAGCGCAAAGCGCCTTATCCGGGCCGATCGCTCGGTCCGCGAAGGCCCTTGGGGCTGGCGCAATGCGCTGGAGGCAGGCGAAATCTCGGACAAGAACCTGCTCATCATCGGTTATGGCCGTTCGGGACGCCACTTGGCGCGTATGGCGCAAGGCTTCGGGATGCAAACGCGCGCGTTCGATCCGTTCCTCGTCAAACAGGGATGGCCGGACGGGCCGGCCACCCCAGTCGCGTCGTTGGCCGATGGGCTCGCCTGGGCGGACGTGATCTCGGTGCATGTGCCGAAGGCAGGGCAGCCAATTCTCGGCGCCGAGGAGTTCGCGCTCATGAAGCCCGGCGTTGGCATCGTCAACACCGCACGTGGCGGAATCGTCGATGAAACCGCGCTCGCTGCCGCGCTGACAGAGGGGCGGGTCGCCGCCGCGGGTCTCGACGTATTCGACGACGAGCCGCCCGCAAAGGATCATCCGCTCCTCGCATTCGACCAGGTTCTTCTCACACCCCATATCGCCGGTCTGACCCAGCAAGCGGCGGAACGGATGGCTGTGTCTTCCGTCCAGAACGTGCTCGACTTCTTTGCGGGGCGCCTCGACCCCGATCTCATCGTCAATAAGGACTTCTGACATGACAAAACCGAAGCTCCGCATCGGCCTCATCGGCAGCGGCTTCATGGGCAAGGCGCACGCGTTCGGCTACGCCACGGCGACGCGCGTCTTCGACCTGCCTTACGAGCTGGAACCGCATACGATCGCCGACATCAACGACGAGGCCGCCGCGAAGGCCGCCGCTGCGCTCGGCTTCTCACACGCGACGTCGGACTGGCGCTCGCTGGTCGCCGATCCTGCCATCGACGTCGTGAACATCACTGCTCCGAACGCGCTGCACAAGGAGATGGCGCTGGCGGCAATCGCCTCGGGCAAGCACGTCTATTGCGAAAAGCCATTGGCGCCGCTAGCCGTCGACGCCGGCGAAATGGCCGAAGCCGCCGAAGCGGCTGGCGTGAAGACGCAGGTGGGTTTCAACTATCTCTGCAACCCTATGCTTGGCCTTGCGCGCGAAATGATCGCCGGTGGCGAACTCGGCGAGATCCGTGGGTACCGCGGCGTGCACGCCGAAGATTACATGGCCGACAACGCCGGACCATTCACCTTCCGGCATGACCCGGCCGGCGGCGGCGCGCTTGCCGACATCGGCAGTCACGCGCTTGCCACCGCCGAGTTTCTAATGGGCTCGGCCGCCGGACCGATCACCAGCGTCATGGGTGATTGCGTCACGATGATCGCGGAGCGCCCGGATGGCAAAGGCGGCAAGCGTCGCGTCGAGGTTGACGATGTCGGCCGCGCGTTCCTGCGTTTTGCCAGCGGCGCCACCGGCTCGATCGAAGGCAACTGGATCGCCACGGGGCGCAAGATGCAGCACGACTTCGAGGTCTACGGGACGAAGGGCGCTCTGGCTTTCAGTCAGGAGCGCTTCAACGAGCTGCATTTCTTCTCCACCGAAGATCGGCGCGGCCGTCGGGGGTTCCGCCGCATCGAGGCCGCACCGGACCATCCGCCCTATGGCTTGTTCTGCGTCGCGCCCGGTCATCAGCTCGGCTTTAACGACTTGAAGGCGATCGAGGCCGCCGGCTTTCTCGACGCCGTCGCCGGCCGCCGGCCGGAGCCGTTCAACTTCCGCGCCGGCCTGCGCATCCAGACGCTGGTCGAAGCAATTCACGCCTCAAGCCGCGCCGGCGCCTGGCATGAGCTTCGCTAGGCCTTCGCGCTGGCGCGGATCCGCTCATAGTTCGGCGCGCTCCGGCGCGCCGAAGCCGTACCGTCTCATTGCTCGGTAACCGTCGGTATCCGGGGGTTCACCGAATTCTTCTGAAGTCGCGCCGCCAAGGCCACTGTTAGCGCTTGCGCGAGGCACATCGGCGCGGCCAGGGAGCGCGAGAACGTATACTCGTGTTCAGGGACCGAAAACAAAACGCTCGCCGCCTTCGCGACTGGCGAAAGCGTGCTGTCCGAAATCGCGATAATAGGCACCTTCCGGCTGGCCGCTTCGTCGACGATATTGACGACTTCGGTGGCGTAGAAGCGGAACGAAATGGCGAACAGCAGGTCCGTCTTTCGAATGGCTCTCGCCATGTGCGTCGCCAGACCGCCACTGGGATCGAGAAGGACACAGCGCTTGCCGAGCATCGTCAGGATGTATCGCAAGAGATCGGCCACCGGGGACGAGCGGAGCTGACCAAGCAAGTAAATGACCTCCGCCTTTTCCAGTAGTGTCACGGCCTTCTTGAGATCTGCTTCAGAGACCTCGGCGAGCAGATTCTGAAGCGAGGCGATATCGCGGACGATCAGATCTCGAAGAAACCCGCCTTCGCTGCGGTCTTTGCGCGCGCCGAGCTCGCTTTCCAGCGCCTTGACTCGCGCTTCGAAACCGGGCGCCGCTGTGGAGAGGCGCTTCTGGAACAAACCTTGAAGCGTCTTGAAGCCGTCGTAGCCGAGAGCCTGGGCGAACCGGACGACGTTGGACGCGTGAACCTCGCAGCGCTCCGCGGTCGCGTTGATCGAGTGCACGGCCACATCGTTGGGATTCTGGGTCAGATAGACCGCGATCCGCTGATACGACTTACTCATGTCGTCGTAACGCTCATGAATAGTGCGGATTAGCTCCTCGTAATCAGACGGAGGCGTTGATTGCGGCATCGCTAGATTCTTTGACTTGGGCGACATGGCGACTTGGCGAACAATGGAACACGGGAAATCATTTGCCGATCATCGACGATCGATCTTTGCCACGCTAGCATCCTAGTGCTCCTCAAAAGGCTTTGAGCGCCCGCTCATGGGTCGCAACCTTGTTCCTTGACCTGGCTCCCGACAACAGGTGACGAAGAACATGCCGGCCCAATGGGTCATGCTATGCCTCGCGTGGCGGCGTTTCGTTCTCGGCATCCTTAACCGCATTTCGGGGCATCCATGTTCGGCCTGCTTTGCAATACTTATTGCGTCACGAGCGTTGTAGCAAGAGATGCTGATACACGTGAGCACCATCGAAAGCGGTTTAATCGTGGTGGTATAGACTGCGCGCCTAAGGCAGCGAACGATGAAGGGGCGCGGCCGATTGCGATTCTGGCGAATATGTATGCCGCATATGCAAAGACCGTTCGGGGCAATCGAAGACATGCAAAGGCTGGCGGCCCCGCCGTCGAACCGCGGCGGTTTAGCTGTACCGAAAACCTAGATTCGGAAGTACTGGTGATGAAGTCCACCAAGGATCGGGTGTGAACGAACGCTTCCGGTCTGATGAATCGGACGAGAAATCGGCGCATCCTTGTGCAAAGACCGATGCGTTCTGACGGAGTTGTAGTAATCGGTGTATGATTTTAGAATCCGGCGCAGATGTGCCTCGCCCGAAACAATAACGTGGTCCAAGCACTCGCGCCGGATCGATCCGATCAACCGTTCGGCAAAGCCATTCTGCCAAGGTGAGGATGGTGCAATTGGCTTATCTCGGATGCCCATGGCTCGAAGTCGGCGTGTGACAACGGTGCCGTAAATCCGATCGCGGTCCCGGATCACATAGCGCGGAGACTCATTCCAGGGGAATGCTTCTGTTATCTGGCGTGCAACCCACTCCGCTGTCGGGTTGGTTGTGACGCTGATCCAGACCAGATCTCTGCGGTCAAGCCGCACAATCTTGAAGCCGTAAAGTAGTTTGAAGCCAATGGTCGGGACCACGAACAAATCCATGGCGGCAATGTCGGGTGCGTGATTGCGCAGAAAGGTCCGCCACCCCTGACTGGGCGGCCCGCGTCGCTTGACCATGTACGTGGCGACCGTTGATTGCGCGACGCTAAACCCAAGCTTGAGCAGTTCGCCGTGGATACGCGGCGCACCCCAGAGCTGGTTATCCGCACTCATCTGCCGGATCAGCGCGCGCAGTTCTATCTCGATTTGTGGGCGCCCTCCCCGCGAGCTCGATTTCCAACGCCAATAACAGCGAAAGCCGGCCGATGCCAACGCACGAGCGTTTCAGGCTCAATAATCGTCACGACCTTCAGGATCGAGGGAAACCAGCGATACATCCGAATGAAGAACCGGCGATCGTTGTTCGTAAGATGGGCTCTGCCTCTCACCTTCCGCTGCAAAACGATCAGCTGATGTCGAAGTACCGCATTCTCAGCCTCAAGCCGGCTCTTCGACTTGAATGGCGAGGCCAGCACGGCCAGAACAAAGCAGATCAGCGCTACCATTGCGCCAACCTAGCCGATTCTGTTACCTGACAAACTCGGATATCGTTTTCGGTACACACAGCGCTATTTTGGCCGGCTCTCGCCCGGCAACACACCCGCTTGCGCCGATCAGCAAGACTGGCCCGTGATCGCACCACAAATCCTGTCGAGCAACGTGCGATCCGCTCGTTCGCGCCAGCACGCGCGCCCAAGATTCCCGACAAACAGACCCTTGTCGAGGAAATCGCTGCTTGGCAACACGACCGCAATGCCAACCACACCAAGGCCAATTGGCACTTCTCAACATCCAACGCACGTATCAAACTCAAGCACCTCTACCCCTCAATCTGAATGAATCGGGCGACTAGACCTCCGCTCAGCTTGCAATCGAAAAGGACGAGGCGGTCCGTCGGAACCTGCAGTCCCGAGATGGCAACCTGTTTACCGCTCGGATTCCTCACCCTACGCACGCTTTCGACCTGCTTCGTCGTCGATGCAACGACACGCCATCTTACGCGTCCGTGGTCGCCAAGCAGGGCTATGTCCTAAAACTTACGACGACCCTCTGCCGGTGTACGCACTACTCGACGAACGTCTTGTCGCTGCGGATGACAATAGCGCAGGCTTACAAGATGGCTGTCACCTTCCGTCCTGCAAGAAGCCGGCGCGATCCAAGAGTGCGAGGAGCACGGCTGCATGCAGGACCACGCCGATGCCGCGATCGCGCTCTTCACGTCGCGCGCTGGCCAACCTGGCATTCCATAACCGCCCATTCTGCGAATTGCGCCGTCGGCTTCGTGGCAGGATTCGAACCTGCGACTCCTGTGTCCCGAACGCAGTGCATATCTTCCAAGTTGTTGATTTTTCTTGTTGTGACGCGCGTTTCCGGCACGCTTTGTTCACGGTCGTTTCGCCCAATTCTTTGCGATTTCGTTGCGGCGTTCTCAAGCAGAACGGACCCGCATTCTTTTGTGACCAAGCAGATTAACCGCCATCGTCAGGCAAAGGCGATGTTGGAGTCCGTGGGGCCGCGCTGCGTGCGCGGCGACGCGATCGCTTGCCGAAGCGCGTCGACAACTTGGAATAGGTGGCTGGCCATGGCGGACCGTGCGCGCTCAGGATCATGCGCGCAAATCGCATCAACGATCGTCTCGTGCTCGGCAAGGGATTTTGCTGCGCGGCCCGGGATCAGGATGGCCCGAAATTGAAAGCGGACAACCTGCGAGTTCAAGAGTCCCAGGATCCGGTTCGCGGTTGCGTGGCACGCGATGTGACGGATCTCGGTGTGCAACTCGCCATTGAGGTCGGAATAGCCGAGAAGATCGCCGCCGGCGATTGCGTCGCGCATGCGCTCAAGTATGTTCCGTAGCCGCGCGATGTCGTTCTCGGTCGCGCGTTCGGCGGCTTTCGTGGCCACAAGCGTTTCCATTGCGGCTCGCGCCTCAGTGATCTCGAGCGCTTCGTCGGCCGTGACTGCGCGCACGCGGGCGCCGCGGTTTGGCTCGGAGACGACCAGGCCTTCACTTTCGAGTTTGCTCAGCGCAGTTCGAATTTGGACACGGTTCGATCCGAAGCGGGTCGCAAGCTCAACTTCGATCAGGCGCTCATTCGGCATAAGCTGGCCGCAAATGATCGCCTCGCGCAAGGCTGCCGTCACGTCCGGCTTCTTCTCTGGTTTGATGACTTTCATGACATCCTCTGGAGCGAGAGCGTTTCGACCCAGCTTGGATTTGCTGGGACAGCCGTTCGATGCTTGTGTGTCAACGCACCGCCGTCCGGATCGATCGCGTAGACACCGACGACATTGTCGGTCTGCCCCGCACAGATCAAGTGACGCCCGACCGGATCGAGCGCGAAGGCGTAGACGAAGCGGCCATCGGCGGTGATGTGCAGATCGGCTGCACGGGCGTTGCCGCCGAATCCTTTTGGCGTCAGCGCTTCATACTGCATCTCGAGCAGCGCGCCCGATTTGCTTTCGATCGCGAATGCCGCGAGCGTGCCGGCGAGCTCATTGACACAGTAGAGCACATCAAGCTGCGGATGCAGCGTCAGATGGCGCGGTCCCGAGCCGGAGCGGCAGGCCGAGCGTGCGCTCGTAGATTTCGGTGACCACCTCGAAGAAAACGGCGCGGTGCCTGCCGGTAAACGGCCGGAAAATATCGAGACGGGCTTTGGACAGGAAATGATCTTGCATTGAAGGTTCTCACGCGCGCAAGCAGGCATCAAATCAGCCGATTGCCCGTCCGGCGTCGCTCGTCCAAGGTCACGAGATCTGCTTCGTCCCGCTGCGGGCCAGTTCCAAGACCCGTTTGAAGTGAAGCTCAACTGCGGTCGGGCTGCGGGACCATATAGGAAGCGGTCCCACCTATTTGATCCTTTATTTGGAACATTTCAAGAACATAACCTTTCGACCCTGTGGAATGCCAGTGAAACGCCGTGGATCTGGGAAATGTGGCCGCTGCTGCCAACGCAGAGACCGGCGTTCGACATCAGCGCCCGTCACCCCGGTCGCCGAATGTGGGCCTAGTCGAAGGATTGGAGAAGGGACAAGGGACAAGGGAAGTGGTTCAACACCTATTCGAGATAGAGGCGATGATCGACGTTATGAAAGACCTTAGGGAGCGCTTCGACTTTAGTGCGTACATGATCGTGAGCGCGTGGGAATACGAACCGGACGGGATGATTGACGAACGAACTATCCGCGACTTCACCGACTCGGAGCGCGCTTATCTTGCGATCTTCGAAAAGCTCCGCGACACCGTTGACGCGATCCCGACATTCCTGATTGAGGCGCCGAACAGCGCAACGTCGCCCTTGGGGCCGGTGGGATACGAAGAGGCGATGATCGCAAACGTTCAAGCGATTGAATGTCAGACGCCACCGAAAGACGCTGCGGAGTTTTTGACGACGTTTGACGCTGGCTTGCGGCCGGCAGGGTTGGTGTTCGCCGCCGAACACGCGGCCCATCAACCACAGCGCTAGAACGGATGGCGACTCAGCGGGCTGCCTAAAGCGTCGGACTTATTCGACCGGGCAAAAGATTCAGCGTGAGCGTTTGGCGTACGTCTTCAAAATCTCAAGCAATGATGATGGGAGCGCTCTTTTCATGTGTGGACGAACGTGTGGGCGCGCTCTCCACCAATTCTAAAAACGTAATTAAATCAAATACTTGATGGTGGGCGCGACAGGGATCGAACCTGTGACCCCCTCGATGTCAACGAGGTGCTCTCCCGCTGAGCTACGCGCCCTAAGACCTTGAACGACGGGTTGGGTCCGTATATCGGCTCCAAAGCGGGCAGGCAAGGAGGCTTGCCTCGATCAGGGCCGCCGAATCAGGCGGCCAGCATCTTGTTCACTTCGCTGACCAATTCGCGAAGATGGACCGGTTTCGACAGCACCTTGGCATTCTTCGGCGCCTCGGAATCCGAGTTGAGGGCGACCGCGGCAAAGCCGGTGATGAACATGATCTTGATGTCGGGATCGAGCTCCGAGGCGCGGCGCGCCAGCTCGATGCCGTCCATCTCGGGCATCACGATATCGGTGAGCAGCATCTCAAACGGCTCCTCGCGCAGCCGCTGATAGGCGGACAGCCCGTTGTCATGCGATGAGACCTGAAAACCGGCGTTTTCCAGTGCTTTGACCAGAAACCGGCGCATATCGTTGTCGTCTTCGGCGAGGAGGATTTTGTGCATGGCGGTTGATGGTCGCGTCCTATTTAGAGGATCGGTACGCTCACTAAACCCGATAGAAAGTAAATATCGGGTGAAAGGGAACGCAGCGGGCCGCCGTCCGCAGCGCTATTTGTGCACCGGAATGCGCCCCGAATCAATGAAGGTGTGGGTTTTGTGCTGGCTGGACACGTTCCAGCCGGTTTCAAATTTTTTCGCTTGGCAGAACGGTTGTGATTACCGACAATGCGTGCTCATAAAAGCCTCCGTTTTTCTGAAAGGACGTATCAGAACGGCGGATTCCAGGGACGGCGCCCGACGATGACCCAGTTTGATGGCGAACTGTCGCCTCCGTTCGAGATCGTGGAACCGGCCGTTTGGCGGGCACCGATCATTTTCAATTCCCCGCATTCCGGCTCGGTTTACCCGGACAAATTCCTTAACGCGTCGCGGATCGATCTTCCTGCGCTGCGCCGCTCCGAGGATTCGTTCATGGACGAGTTGATCGGCGGTCTGAGCGAGCGCGGTTTTCCGACCGTAAGGGTCAACTTCCCCCGCTCCTATGTCGACGTTAACCGGGAGCCCTACGAGCTCGATCCTCGCATGTTCACAGGGCGATTGCCGAGCTTCGCCAATACCCGATCGATGCGCGTCGCCGGTGGTCTTGGAACCATCCCGCGCGTGGTCGGCGACGGGCAGGAAATCTATCGCGAGCGGCTTTCGGTCGACGACGCGCTGGGGCGGATCGAGGCGCTCTACAAGCCCTATCACCGCGCGCTGCGGCGGCTGATCAACAAGGCGCATCAGGCATTCGGAACCGTTGTCGTGGTGGATTGCCATTCGATGCCATCGATCGGGGTGTCGCGGGACGAGCCGCGGCGGCCGGATATGGTGATCGGCGACCGCTACGGCACCAGTTGCGCGGCCCTGCTTCCCGACATGGTCGAGGAAACCATGAGGCGGCTTGGTTATTCGGTCGGACGCAACAAGCCTTATGCCGGTGGTTTCATCACCGAGCATTACGGCAACCCGGCGAGCGGACTGCACACCATCCAGCTCGAACTTAACCGGGCGATCTACATGGACGAGCGGCGGCGCGAACGCAGCGCGAGGTTCGCCCAGGTGGCTAAGGATTTCGCAGGCCTGGCCGACGCGCTGGCCGCCGTTCCGCTTGGCGACCTCGGACCGTTCCAGGCCGCCGCGGAATAGAGAGTCGCTCCAGACTGGAAGCTGCGGATTCACCACGATGTGCAATTGCACGTCGACGGTCCACGCGAAAACGCGTGTCTCGGAATCGCCGTGCATAAAATGCCCGCGCTTAAAAAATAGCGCTTCTCAAAAAAAAGGGCCGCTTGAGTAAACAAGCGGCCCAAGTCTAGGGAGGAAACGCCCAAGGAGGGCAGCGATAGCGCAAAAGCGCTACCGCACCGCAACAATATGCGACCGCGCTGCACAAAGTGCAAGGGCTTTTGAGACTTTTCCCATGCAAAATCCACAGGGCTGGTTCCCAGGTAACATAGGACAGGCTGTAAGTTTTCTCTCATAATTTCAAAGTATTGAAGCCTGCGGCCACGCCAATCGGGTCCACTGGCGAAACATCGTCGTTAAGCTCTCTAATTCGTGATCGACGGCGTTATCAGAAAATACACCCCGAGCGGTCTTGCTTCGAACGCCGATTCGCGCGCCGAAAAGTGCCGAACGCAGGCGGGACAAACCTCCGTAATCCGTGCGCGGCTTGCAGGATTGGGCTAGGCAAGAGCCGACACATTCTCTCCGCTCCACACCTCAAGGAACAGCCGTGATGGTCATTGATTTCACAGCCTTCATCGGCCGCCTTGCGACTTCCTCCGGGGAAACCATCCTGCCGTTCTTTCGCACCTCGCTCTCCATCGACAACAAAAGCGCCAGCCACGATTTCGATCCGGTGACCGAGGCCGACCGCGCGGCGGAAGCGGTGATGCGGCGGCTGATCAAGGCCAATTTCCCCCAGCACGGCATTGTCGGCGAGGAATTCGGCAGCGAACGCCAAGACGCCGAATATGTCTGGGTGCTGGATCCGATCGACGGTACCAAATCCTTTATCGCGGGCTTCCCGATCTGGGGCACGCTGATCGCGCTATTGCACCAGGGCACGCCGGTGTTCGGCATGATGCACCAACCCTTTATCGGCGAGCGCTTTTCCGGCGACAGCGGCTCGGCCCATTACCAGGGGCCATCGGGCGAGCGCAAACTGGCGGTGCGGCGGTGCGCATCCCTGAAAGAGGCGACCACGTTCACGACCAGCCCGCTGTTGATGAACGCCGCCGACCGCGCGGCCTTCGGACGCGTCGAGGAAGCGGTGCGGCTGACGCGCTATGGCGGCGACTGCTATTCCTACTGCATGCTCGCCGCCGGCCATCTCGATCTCGTGGTCGAAACCGAACTGAAACCTTACGATATCGCCGCATTGATTCCGATCATCACCGGCGCCGGCGGCATCGTCACCACATGGGACGGCAAGCCCGCCCAAAGCGGCGGCCGCATCGTCGCCGCAGGCGATCCGCGCGTGCATGAAGCCGCGATCAAGCTGCTCAACAGCTAGGGCCGGAGCCGAACGCAACTTTTGGACACGCGTTCAGCAGGTGACGAGATCGGTATGTCCGAAGCCCTTCGTGTAGTCGAGCACGGAAATGACCGTCGGCGCTACGCGGAACAGGCGGACCTCCTCCGCGGTCGGCATCTTCATCGGCAAAGGTGGCGCCTCGGGATACTTTAGCGGGAGCATTCGCAAGACCTTGTCCGCTTCGGCCCGATCATCCACCGCATGCGCGTGCGCTGCCATCGACAGGCCGGTAATCGTCATCACATTCGCGGTGTCGTGATCGATCGTCAGCGAAATCCGATTGTCTCGCGCCAGATTTTTTGCCTTCTGGCTGTCGAGGCCGCAGAGAAAATAGAGGGTAAGACCTTCGTTCACGTAGCCGACGGTCGTTGCCTGCGGCCAGCCGTCCGGCCGCAGCGTCGCGACGGTCATGATGCGGTGCTCGTCCAGCAGTGTCAGAATCTTTTTTCTGATCGCTTCGTCCATCTGTCGTCTCCAGGATCGCGGGCCATCCAACGCTGAATGGGAACCATATTTCCGCCAGATCATCTGGTGTTGACCCACGTCAACGAAGTCGCGCCGAGCCCGAAAACGCCATGCGCCGATCGCCGAAGGTGGTTTTGACTTTTTTGATGCGAGATAGACCGAAGCCTGGAGCTCACCGCACGGCGCGATCTTTGTTCGCCCCGATGGATGCAATGTTTGTCGTCGATATGCAAATCGGGTCGAGGTCCGTCTCCGTCATCACACCGTCAGCAGATTCCAGTGGTCGGCCGTTTGCAACAAATGGCTCAGCGGGTCGCTTACCGGGCCGCCACGGCCGTCGGCCAGAGCGATATCATGCGTGATGAGATAGGGCGTATTCGGATTGGTCGAGACCGAGTCGATTTGCAGTTCGATGCGTTCAATACCGCTGACGTGCAGCCCGTCGATCTCAAAGCTGCCGGCATGGCCGTGCCTGGCTGCCAGATCGAACGCGGATTCAATTCTGGCAAACTCGGCGATCAGCGCACTCTCGGCATTGGCATTCTGATCGTTGATGATGAACTTCAGCGTGTCGTGGCCGCTGCCGCCGCTGATCACCTGTTGGCCGAAATTGAAACTGCCATCGGATTTGACGATGCTCGCGCTTTCCTTGAACACAAAGAGGTCATTGCCTGACCCGCCGAGCAGGGCATTTGTGCCGGCGCGATTGACAATGAGCGCGTCGCCTCCTTCTCCGCCGGCCAGTGTGTTGGTACCGGTCGAATTGGTTTCGAGGACATCGGCGCCGCTGTCACCATCGAGCGTGGCGTTGCCCGATCCGGCCGCGATGAGGTCGGACCCCGATCCGCCGTGCACCGTCACGTTGCCCGCCCCGGCGAATATCACGTCGTCGCCGGGGCCGCCGAAGATCGTGTAGTCGTCGTTGAGCGCGGGATTGGTGGGATCAATCGGCGTAGCGAAAATGAAATTGTCGCCGTGTCCGGCGTGAATGACGCTTTGCGTACCGTCAAGGAATTGAGTGCTGTCCGATGTCAACACGGCGTCCGTAAAGGCGGCTACGATTCCATGAGCTGCGGTGGTGGGGTGGATGCCATCGAAAAATGCCACCTCGTTGGGCGCGAATTGATGAGAGCCGGCCGCGAGCTGGCCAACCCAGGTCTGGTTTAAATCTGCCGAAAAGCCAAAACTGTGCGGATCGGCAAAAAACGCTTCGCTGAGCTGAAAGACATCGACCACCTGCACGTTAGGGTGACTGGCGGCCATCTGCGTGAGCGCCGTGTTGTTGGCCACGTCCAGTGCATGGGCAAACGCAACCGCCTCGGGGCCCTGTGCCTGCGCCGCTGGCGTGATACCGAAATCCGGTAGTGTGAACAGGAAAATTTTCTCGACTCCCGCATGCGTGAGCGTGTCGATGGCCTGCGCGATACTTCCCACGACATTCTGCACCTCCGCCTGAATGGTCTGGG
>WNGN01000581.1_pt1 | contig 22746 bp, 18 predicted proteins | sample 5400561 | NCBI WGS metagenome assembly WNGN01 (sample SAMN13153379, study PRJNA577476) | soil metagenome | isolation source: 115 cm soil or saprolite under Garry oak tree replicate 2 | place: USA:California | collected 2016-06-15 | reverse complement strand
GGACGTCCTCCTGGTGCGATTGTGCGGGCTTGGTGTCCCAAACGCAGCCAGAGAGGACGTCCTGTGAGCAAGGGTAACGGCATGACGCGGGGGGACCGCAGGCGGAACGCGCGGCGGGAGCAGCTGCGGGGAATGCTGCCGCGTGATGGCGCGGTGATCGGGATCGACCTGGCCGATGAGAAGCAGGCGCTCGCGGTGATTGATCATGATGTGCGGGTGCTGGCGCGTAAGACGGTGCGGGTGAAGGCGTTCCGGCTGGGCGAGGCGCTGGACTGGGCGGCGGGACAGGCCAGGGCGAAGGGGTTCACGTCGGTGACGGTGGCGTGTGAGCCGACCGGGCCGCGGTGGCTGCAGGTGCAGCGGCTGTGCGCCGAGCGGGGCCTGCGGCTGGTGTGCGTGCAGCCGCTGGTCAGCCACATCGCCCGCCAGCAGCAGGACTATACGGCGCACAAGACCGATGAGGCGGACTGCGTGATGATCGCCCGGCTGGCCGCTGAGCTGCATTGCTACATTCCCGAAGAGCTGGATGAGGTGTGGGCGGACCTGCGGCACCTGGGGCGGCGCCGCGCTGCCTTGATCACCTCAGAAACCGCGTCGGTGCAGCGGATCCGGGACTTCCTGTCGGTGGCCTGGCCGACGGTGACCGAGGCGTGCGCAAAGCCGTTTGAGTCGATGACTTGGCTGGCGGCCCTGCAGGCGGTGACGTCGCGGTGCGGCGGCCAGCCGGGGAAGCTGGCTGGCATCGGCCTGGAGGCGTTCACCGCCCTGGTCCGCGATGCCCTGCCCAGCTGGGGCGGGCAGCGGATCTGCGGCCCGATATGCAAGACGGTGTTCGCCGCGCTGACCAGCACCGAGGGCGTGGTGTGGGCGCACCGGCGCGGGCTGCTGCGCCGGGTCGCTGCCGAGTTGGGTGACCTGCAGCGCGCCCGCGCCCAGCGGCAGGAGACCGAGGCCGCCATGACCGCCGCCCTGGGTGACCTCGGCCTGGCCCGGCTGGGTGATATCCCCGGGCTGACCGCGACCGGGGCGGCGGCGATCCTGGCCGAGACCGGCGACCCGAAGCGCTATGACACCTCATCATCGGTGGTCAAGCACGCCGGGCTGTCCCCCTCCGAGAACGCCTCGGGCGCCTTCGACGGCGAGGCTCACATTTCCCGCCGTGGCCGGCCCGGCCTGCGCCTGACCGTATGGCGCGCGGTATGGGCGGTGCTGATCCACAACCCGGTGATGGCCGCGAAGTACGCGGCGATGACCCAGGCCGCTGACCAGGCCGCCGACCAGGCCCGGGCCGGAGGCTCCGGGCATGCCACCTCGGCTGCCGAGGCGGCCCGGCGGCGCCGCGCCAAGGCCCGGGTGGCCTGCGCCGCCGCGCTGCTGCGCTGGATCTACTCCATGGTGGTCCACGGCACCTGCTGGGACCCCGGCGTGGCCGCCGGCCGCAAAGATACCCTGGCTGCCCCCTCCTGCCAGCCGGAGGCCGCCTGACCAGCGCTCTTACCGCTTCATCCCCCACCACCCGGTGCCCTGGACCAACCCTCCCAGCTGAGGGGAGAGCGAGCCCGCTGGCGCGTCGAGGCCTACCTCGCGAGACACCCTGGGCAGCTCTCCCCTGGTCGCCCGGAACTTCTCACCAGCTCGGTTGAACGCTGTCGGGGCAGGCCCGCACGGGCCGAGCCCGCTTGCACTACGTAGAGCGAGAAGACCCGGGTGACGGGCGCCCGGAACCACCGCCCCGCCTGAACACCATCCTCCCGGGGCGGGACGTCCGCATGCCCCGAACCGGCAGCCAGCTGTGCCGCACCCGCAATCCCAGCCACGCCCTGCACCGGCCGTAACAAGAACCTCGCAGCTCAGACCCCGTCAAAGCAAGATCAACACAGAAACCGTCCGGTACCGCTTGACATACACCCTCTTACGCTGGTGTCTCTACGATGGTCATGTCATCCCTTTTCTGTGGTTGAGGGATGGCACGCACCCGCTGGCCGCCCGGACCTGTGACACCCCGGCCTCTTGCCCAGGCCAGGCAGATCAGACCGGCAGCGCCGGTGGGTGCCATGAAACCTGGGGCCCGGCCGACGAATCGTTAGCAGGACAGCCCGAACGGCGTCAGCCGATTCGGAGGTCAGGCCGGGACCCAGGCCTCCGACGCTACTCCGTACCAGGACAAACCCGGAGGAAGCAGAGCCGGAAGCACTACCCACATCCTCCCTGCCGACTCTGCGCGCATGATAGCCGCGCCGTCCTCGTGGCCTGCCGCGTGCGGATCGTCCTGATCTGGGCGCGGCTCACCGCCAGGGAGCGGGACCCATTCACGGGCCTGCGCCGGGCGCCTGGCCCGCCGGGGGTCCTTTAGCCCGTAGCCCGGCCAGTCGAAGGCAGTAGCGGATTGGCCGCCGCCCGGAGGTTCAGCGATGACGGATGGCCGCGGTGTTATCGCGGCTATCGTCGATCGGATGATCGGCCCTGCGCATTTCATCTTCTACGTTGGCGACCAGGCCGCCGCGACGGCCTTCTGGCAGGCTGTCCTTGACTGCCCGCCGGCTCTTGATGTGCCCGGGATGACGGAATTCGCACTGGGAACGCAGGTCGTGCTCGGCCTGATGCCGGAAGCCGGAATCAGGTCCCTGCTGGGGCCGGAATTGCCTGACCCCGCCGCCGCCCGCGGCATCCCGCGTGCCGAGCTCTACCTCGTCGTGGACGACGCGGCGGCTTACCATGCCCGGGCACAGGCGGCCGGCGCGATCGAACTGTCCGCACTGACCCGGCGGTCCTGGGGGGACAACGCGGCCTACAGCCTCGATCCGGACGGCCATGTCATCGCCTTCGCCACCAGGCCCAGCGGGTGATCACGGCCGCGCTGGCACACAACCAGCACTGAGCCACCCCACCGGCGCCAGATCCGCCGCACCTGATCCGGCCCATGCGGCGGCCACGCATTGGCCAGGCGAGCGCGTACAGCTTCGCGCCGCCGCTTCATCCACGCCCCCAGCGGCGACACGACATGGTGACCCGGCCCGGCCCGGGCATGCTGACGCCCGGCGTACCGGCCGAGAGCGGAGGCCCACTCGTCGCTTTCCACGCCACCAGTCTGACGGATTCCCGCGGGAGGAATGTTTTACAGCATGGTGCCCATCTCAAGTTCTGATCTCCAATTCTGCGCAGGGACATTCATATGCCGGCGCGGAGTCTCTTTCGGGCGGGGGCATCTGCGTTGGTTCGCCGCGCCGGACCTCGCATGTCACGTGCGTCCGGGCTTAGCCTGACGGTCAGGCAGGGGAGGTTCAGCCATGCGCGAGTCGGTCGACGTGCCGGTGCTGATCGTGGGCGGTGGTCCGGTCGGGCTGTTGCTGGCGGTGGGTCTGCGCCATTTCGGGGTCGATTGCATGGTGGCCGAGAAGCACGCATCGACGTTGGACTTCCCTAAGGGCCGTCGCGTGACGGCGCGCACGGTGGAGATCTTCCGGCAGTGGGGCCTGGAAGGTGCGGTCTCAGAGGTGTCTCTGCCCCAGGCCGACAGCCTGTTCGTCTTTGACGGGGAGACGCTGCTCGGCGCCGGCTTCCGGCGCCGCGGACTGCCGGTCGATGACGTCAGCCGGTCCAGCCCGGCCCGCGAGCTGATCTGCTCGCAGGAGCTGCTGGAGCCAGTGCTGCGGGAACGGGCCAAGGACGACGGCGCCGACGTGCGGTTCGCAGCGGAGGTCGTCGGCTTCACCCCAGACGGCGACGGGATGACGGCCCAGATCGTCGCGCGCGGCGGGCCGGTCTCGGTGCGCGCGATGTACATGGTGGCCGCTGACGGCGTCCGCGGTCGCACCCGCGGGGCTCTCGGTGTCGGCCGGTCCGGTCCGGGCGCGTTCGGCCACCGGGTCAGCATCCTGGTCGAGGCCGACCTCGAAATCAGGATGAAGGAACGCCAGAGCGCCGTCTACTGGCTACGGCAGCCGCGGCCGGGATCACTGTTCGCCGCCGTCGACAACAAGAGCCGCTGGCTATTCGCGGTCCCCTACGATCCGGACACCGAGCCCGCAGAATCGCTGACCGAGGATCGCTGCATCGAGCTGGTCCGCGGTGGCCTCGGTGACGACCGTGTCGAGGTGCGGTACATCGGCCACCGGATCTGGGAACCCATCGCGCTCGTCGCCGACCGCTACCAGGTCGGCCGCGTCTTCCTGGCCGGGGACGCTGCACATGTCACCACGCCGGAAGGCGGGCTCGGCATGAACTGTGGCGTCGCCGACGTCCACAACCTGGCATGGAAACTCGCCGGCGTCCTCGCTGGCTGGGCCGGCCCGTTGCTGCTCGGGAGCTACGAGCCAGAGCGCCGCCCGCACGCGGTCGCCTGCGCCGACGCGAGCCTCGGTTCTGCGCGGCCGCCGAATCCCATCGACGGGCTCGTCCTGGGACACGTCCTGGAGTCTGCTGTCATCACGGCCGATCACACTGCCGCGCCGAGCATCCGGGACCCGATCGGCCAGTATGTGCCAGTGGGAAGGCCGGGTCATCGGGGCCCGCATCTCTGGCTCGACGACGGGCGCTCGACCCTCGACCTGTACGGCAACGCCTTCGTCGCGCTCACTGACCCGGCGGGCAAACGAGCACTCGATACCGCCGCCGATGACGCGCGCGCCACGGGCATTCCTCTCGACGTCCACGTCATCGACGCTGCTGCCTGGCACGACCTGTACGGAGTCGAACGGGGCGGCGTCGTGCTCGTCCGCCCTGACGGATACGTCGCGTGGCGGAGCATCGGGCCACCTTCGCAGTCCCACGAGCTCGCGGCAGCGCTGCGAGTCGCCGTCGGCAACGGCCCCCGGCGCACCAGCCCCGAACGGGATAACTGACTCACACCAGACGCCACGGCTCGCGCGCCGAGCCAGAATGACCTTTCAGCGCATAGTCAGCGGCTAGCCAGCCGATTGGACCGGCACGCATATCGGGACTGCGCGCTCATCTACGCCGGGGGTCGATCACGCAAGGTGGGCCCTACGGTCCGGGCATGCCTATGACGAGATGCTGGCCGGGTGGGCCCGCGACTGCCTTCGGGAGGTCGCCGGGGTAGGAATGAGCCATGGCTGACGCCGCCCTCATGGCCGGGAAGTCCGTTCTGGTTACCGGAGGCACCAGTGGCATCGGCAAGGCCACCGCCATCGGGCTCGCCACGCTGGGCGCCCGGGTCGGCATCACCGGCCGCGACCAGGCCCGCACCGACGCGGCTGCGGCCGGCTTCCGCGCAGATCGAACACCTGATCGCGCCCCCCGGTTCCAGCAGCCGAACGGCTCCGTCCAGCCGGGGAGGCACTCCCCCCGGTCAACCGGCCTGGGGAGCCGCCGCAATATGCCCAGACCGCGGCTGTCAGGGCTCGGCGGCCGTGCCGGCGATCAGAAGGGCAGCCTGCAGGGCGGTCACCGCCGCATCGGCGGCCACCCGCGCAGTCACCGCGCTGGTGTGAGCCCGGTCGAGTTCCGCCAGGGCGATGCAGTCAAACGCCACCCGCGCGTCGTGCACCGCCGCCTCCAGCTCCCGGGACGCCTCCTCCAAGACCGGGTCACAGCTTTCAGCTTCTGCCTGGGTCATCGCCGATCCCTCCCAACGATCCCCATCCGGGAGCCCTGGTGAGGCAGGCGGCGCGAACCCCAGCCGCAACACCTGGCCCCGGGCATCGGCCCGGGCCGGTCCCGCGGAAAGAGACCCTCAGCCCTAATAGCGCCCAGCCCCCCGCGCCCGTTACAGTCTCGTTATAACAGCGGCACCCGGGCGTGAGCAGCCCACCCGGCAGGGCACACGTGACCACCGGCACCCCGGTGCGGCCAGGCCCCGCGACTGGCCAGCAGCGGCTTGTTCCACAAGCCGCGCTGCGTTCGTTACAGGCTGTGACTCGATTCCTAGCCCGGCGCCGTGCCTCCCTGCCGATTCCGCGCGCTTGACAACTGTGCCGCCGGTGTCGGCGGCTGTGTGCGGATAATCCATTTCTGGGCGTTGACGGCTTTGCCGAGTGCGACGGTTGCGGGTATGAATGAAGGTGCATCTTGTGGCGCACCCGGCTGCGCCCGGCCGCGGGCAGGTGCCTTACAGCATCGCGCTCAAAGGTTGTCGCCGTGGTTGCGGCATCGATTAGCAGCCGGGCCAGGCCACCAGTTTGATCGTGAAGTGAGCAGGCCCGGACCGAGCGCCGTCATCCGGCGAGAGCGGCACAGTACGCGGAGACGTCCCCTGAGATCGCCTGGTGGTTCCCGGCCACGAACAGCAGGTTTCCTTGCTCATCGCTGAGCACTTTGCCGGCGTCGATCAGGACGGTTCCACCATTGGGGATGATCACGTGGGTGGTCACGCCCAGGTCGCCGTTGATCCCGGTGGTGAAGTCGAAGGTGTGGGTGAAGTCGGCGGTATCTGGCAGGGTTACGCCGTTCGCCGAGTCGGTCCCTCTCAGCTGGATGTGGGCCAGGGAGCGGATCAGGTTTCCCTGTTGGTCGGAGAAGAACTGCACGTCAGTAGTGAAGTTCTGGTGGATTGTGATGGGAAAGCCGCACGTCTGGGTGTCCACGTCGGTGAAGGAACCTTGGAAGTGCCGGAATGTCGGCGCGGATGCAAGGGCGGAGGGGGCGTTCACACCCACCAGGCCCAGCGTGGCCAGGCTCGCAAGGATTGCCGCGCGCCGAAGTGCTCGTCCCATCGTGACCGGTCCCCTTCTGGCTGCTGATCGGGTCAGCCTGCCGGGCCACGGTTCTAGGTGGGCGAGGTCAGGCTGATGTCAGACAAGCCACAGCGTGCTCCTGCCCGGTCGCAAGGCGGTCGCAACTTTGTCGGATCGCTGGTAGGAGGCGATCCTGCTGCCGCGGGGCGTGCTCTGGCCGAGGCCTTGGGCCGGTGCTACGTTGCTGCCATGCCGGGGGGGTGTGACCTCGAGTTCCGCATCCTGGGGCCGGTCGAGATCTCGAACGGAGCCGGGGTTCTTCGGCTGGGCGGGCCGAAACAGCGGGCGCTGCTGGCCGACCTGATTTTGAACGCGGGTAACACCGTTTCCGTTGCCCGGCTGATCGACGACCTGTGGGGGGACGATCCGCCACCGACCGCCGAGCACACGGTCGCGGCCTACCTCTCGCGGATCCGCCGCATTCTCCGGGATGGGTCGGCGCACGAGGTGCTCGTGACGAAATCGCCGGGGTATCTGCTGGACGTCGGGCGCGACCGGGTGGATGCGTTCCGGTTTGAGCAGCTCATGGCGGAGGCGGCCGCGGCGGCTGGCCGGGGCGACGATCACAAGGCCGCGGCGGTGTTGCGCGGCGCGCTCGGCCTGTGGCGCGGCAATGCCCTCGCCGATGTCGCAGAGACGCCGTTCGCCCGCGACGCGGCGCGGCGGCTGGCGGGGCAGCGCCTGCTCGCGCTGGAGCGGCGCATCGACGCCGATCTCCGGCTCGGCCGGGCCCAGGACGTGACCGCGGAACTGGAAGCCCTGGCTGTCGCCTATCCGTACCATGAGCGGTTCCACGGGCAGCTCATGCAGGCGCTGTACCGGTCGGGGCGGCAGACCGAGGCGCTGGCTGCGTTCCGCCGGGCACGGGGGCTGCTTGCCGACGAGCTCGGTATCGAGCCGGGGCCAGAGCTGCGGGAGCTGGAGCAGGCGATCCTCCACCATGATCCGGAACTCGGCGGGCACCCGGCGGCGCATCCGCGCGCTTCCACGCAGCAAGGCTCTCCATCGGGGGCTCAGCCACCACGTGCCTTGTCGTCTCGCCGAGGACCGCGCCGCCGGCGCGCGCTGCTCGCCGCCGGGCTGGCGCTCGTGGTGGCTGCGACGGGCGCGCTGGCCGCGCTGCGGCATCCAGAGCCTGGAGCGCGCGTTCCCACCTTGGCCGTCCACGCCAACGCCGTCATATTTGTTGACCCGGCTCGAACCGCGCTGCTCGGGCAGACCGGAACGGCCGGGCGCCCCGCGGGCGTTGCCGCCGGGTTCGGCCGCCTATGGGTCACCGATCCCGCGAACGGGCGGGTGCTTGTCCTGGATCCAGCGACGTTTCGGATCGAGGACCAAATCCTTCTCGGCCGCGACCCGACCGGCGTGGCTGCAAGCGGCAACGGGATCTGGGTGACCGACCCTGGCAGCGGCACCGTGTCGGAGATCAACCCGGGCTCGGATACGGTGGTCGCAACCGTCACGGTGCCGGTCAGTCCGTCGGCGATCGCTGCCGGGGCGGGCGGGCTGTGGGTGGCCGACACCAGCGATGGGGCGCTGACGCGCATCGACCCTGAGCGCGCGGCGGTGGCTGGCGTGACCAACGTTGGGCAGCCCATCACCGACGTCACTGTTGGGGCCGGCTCGGTGTGGGTGATCAGCGCCAGCAGCGGGCAGCTGATCGGAATCGGCTCCCGGAGCGGCCGGGTGACCCAGACCGTCCCGGTCGGCGACGGGGCGGCCGCCGTCCGGGTTGTTAACGGCGCTGTGTGGGTTGCGAACCCTTCCAATGGCGGCCTGTCGCGCTTCGACCCCGGGACCGGCCAGGTCCGGCAGCTGGCCGTGCCCGATCCCACCGGCCTGGCTGTCGCCGCTGGTGCATTGTGGGTGGCCAGCGGCACACCGGCCGCGCTGCGGCGGGTTGACCCGGCGACAGGCACGATCACGGCCGCGGCCGCACTGGCCAACCCGGCAGCGGCGATGGCGGGCGCGGGCCGCACGCTGACGCTCGTCACCGCCGCCTCCGCTGCATCGCACCAAGGCGGAACGCTGCGTGTGGTCGCCGGGGCCAGCGTGGACTCGATCGATCCCGGCGCGGCCTACTCGGCCAACGACTGGCAGCTCTTGTCGATGATCTACGACGGCCTGCTTACCTATTCCCGAAGCCCGTACCCAGGCAGCGCCGCTCTCGTGCCCGATCTCGCCACCGCGCTCCCGCTCGTCCAAGACGGTGGGCGGACGTTCACGTTCACGCTCAGGCGCGGGGTGCGCTACTCCAGCGGGATAGCTGTTCGCCCTGAGGACTTCCGCCGCGCGCTGGAGCGCCAGTATCAGGCCGGAACTGGCTTGGCCGCGCTCGGCGTGCCCCTCGCGGGCGCGCAGCGATGCGGGCCGCGCCACACGGGGTGCGACCTCAGCAGCGGCGTCACCGTCGACGATGCCGCCTGGACGGTCAGCTACCACCTTTCCGCCCCCGACCCAGCCTTCCTCTACCAGCTCGCGCTGCCATTCGGGGCGGCGGTGCCCAGCGGCACGCCCGGCATCGGCCCGGGCACTCCTGCGGTGCCAGCGACCGGGCCGTACCTGATCGCGAGCTACTCCCTGGGCCGCCAGGTGCTCCTTGCCCGCAACCCCCGCTTTCACCCGTGGTCCGCCACCGCCCAGCCCGCCGGCTTCCCGGCACGGATTTCCATCCGCCTCGGCCTGGCGGCGGCACAGGAAGCGGCCGCCGTCGCAGCCGGCCGCGCGGACATCATGCTCGACAGCCCGCCAGCGGGAGTGCTTGGAAGTCTGCGCCGCCGCGTGCCGCAGCAGATGCACACCTACGGGCTCGGCGAGACCCAAGCGATGTTCCTCAACACCCGGCTCGCCCCGTTCAACCGGGCCGACGTGCGCCGGGCGCTCGACCTGGCGGTTGATCGCGCGCGGCTTGCCCGGCTCGCAGGCGGCCCCGAGCTGGCGCGGCCGACCTGCCAGATCCTCCCTCCGGGCTTCCCCGGCTACTACCCTTATTGCACCGCCACGATCAACCCCGGTCCGGCTGGCCTGTGGCATGGGGCAGCACTTTCGCAGGCCCGTGCGCTGATCGCGGCGTCGGGAACATCGGGCGCCCGCGTGACCGTCTCCACCGTGGCCCACGACCCGTTCAAGCTGGCGGCAGGCTCCTACTTCGTCCGGCTGCTCGACACACTCGGGTACCGGGCGCGGCTCCGGGCCTACCCAGACGACCAGGCCTATTACCAGCAGGCCGGGCTGCGCAGGGCCCACTCCCAGCTCGGCTTCTTCGGCTGGGCAGCCGATTACCCGGCCGGATCGGCATTCTTTCAGCCACTATTCAGCTGTGCCGCCTATCAGCCCAGCAGGCCGTTCAACATGAACCCGGCCGGCTTTTGCGACCGGCAGATCGACAGCCAGATCGCCAGCGCCACCGCGCTCCAGACCACCAACGCCGCCGCAGCCAACCGCGCCTGGCAGCACATCGACTCCCAGATCATGCGCCACTCGCCATGGATCCCGCTGGTCAACCCGCTCGGCATTGACCTGGTGTCCGCACGCGTCGGCAACTATCAGCGAATCCCCGCATTCGGCGTCCCGCTCGACCAGCTATGGATAAAGAACTAAACGGCGTCCCGGCGCCCGCTGCCGCCAGATCCCGGGACAGGGCGTGCTCGTGACGCCCGGTTCGCGTGGGAACCCGCCGGCTGCGGCACCGCTGAGCGGGCCCAGGGCCACGGCCTTCCTGACCGCGTCACCCAGGCCGACAGCATAATCACAATTCGGCACGCGAAGCGCTGCCGTCGAGTCGGCGGCGACTGGCGACCATATCGGCGGCGATGCGCGCTTCGCCGGTGCCAACCGCTGATCACCCAGCGTGGAAGTCGCCGAGGAGGCTCGGGGGTGTGGCCATTGCGCGGTGTGTTCGGTCCTGCGGGGCCCGCGGACAAGCGTTCCCTCACCGCCTGCCACTGACCACCGCCACCAAGGAATCGATCATCTCGAGGGCTGCTAGACGGCTGCGCTCGGGATGTGAGCCGGTCCTTAGATTGCTTGCTTGCGCTGTAGGTAATTGAAGGCAACCCAGCCGGCCGGCACCGGGAGCCAAAACGTTAGCAGCCGGAACAGCAGCACCGAGCTGAGCGCCAGGGCGTTGCCCAGGCCGGCCGCGGTGAGCCCGGCGGACAGCGCGACCTCGACGGCCCCCAGCCCGCCCGGTGTGGGGGCGGCCGATCCCAGCGCGCTGCCGGTCAGATATACCACGGCGATGCTTGTGACCGGCAGGGCACCGCCGACCGCCCGCACGCAGCAGGCCAGGCACAGCACGTAGAGCACGGTCAGCATGAGCGCACCGCCGAGGCCTTCGGCGAGCCTGCGGGGATTGTGCGCCAGGTCGAGGAGCATGGGCAGGACCTGCCCAAGCGTGGGCACCAGGCGGGCACGCAGCAGCCGTCGCCCGCGCGGAACAGCCATCGCGGCCAGCACTAGCAAAACCAGCCCGCCCAGGACGAAGAAGACCCAGGCCGGAGGGCGAAGCGAATGGATCCGCGCTGCGCCGGTGATCGCCGCGAAGCTCACCAGCAGGAACATGTGCAATACGAAGGCGATCACCTGTGCCGCACCAATGCTTGCGGTTGCCTTGGCGGGAGGAACACCGTTGCGTTGCAGATACCGGATATTGAGCGCCGCACCGCCCACGGCCGCTGGCGTCACCAGCGTAATGAACGAAGCGGCAAGCTGCGCCAGGAGAGTGCGTGCGAACCTCAGCCGCTCCAGCACGAACCCGGTTATGGAGGCCGCCGCCGCGGCGTAGGTGAGCGCGGACAAGACCAGTGCCGCGCCGGTCCACCGCCAGTCTGCCTGCCGGACGAGGCTGGCGATATTGATCTGGGCAAGCTGCCCGGCGAGCACGTACGCCACAGCAATGCCGACGACCAAGCTGACGAGCGTGCGGGGCCGCACCCGTTCCAGCCGGACCGGGGCGGCTTCCATGTCGGGAGACGCCGCGGCCAGCCGAACCCGCAGGGCCGGCAGGACATTGCGCTGCCGCCGCAGAACCGCCCGGGTACTGCGGTACAGCGCCACCGGCTGAAGCAATGCCAGCACGCCATCCAGCTTCGCCGCGCCAACCCGCGCCAGGGCGCTATCCGCCGCCTTGTCCGGGCCGACCAGCAGGGCGAGCTCGGCAAGCAGCTGGGCCAAGTCGAGCCGGCACTGGAGGTCAGTCGCGGCCACATTGCCGTTGCCCGGGTCAAGCAGCACGACGTCGCCACGGCCGGTGAAAAGGATCCGGTCCGCGGTGAGCGCCCGGTGCGTAACGCCGTGAGCGTGCATGCGGAGCACCGTGTCCCAGACCTTGCTCAGCTGGGCATCGTCCGGCGGTGCCGGGCTGTCGGCCAGTGTGGTTCCGGCGCAGTGCTCATACGCCAGCACGGCGGCGTCGGGACCTGCCCGGATGGCGGCACGAAGACGTGGCGTAGCAACGGAGGCATCGGCCATCGCGTACGACAGCAGTGCTGACCGCTCGACCGCGTGCTCCACCGACAGAGGCATGCCGCGAGATACCTGGCGTTGCACTCGCACCAGCCGGTAGAGGCGGTACAGCGCTCCCGCAGCTACCTGATCGCGATCGAACACGACGACATCGAGGCGGTCACCGTTCTGCGTGGTCGCGGTGTAGCAACGGCTGCCCGCTGTCTGCGCTGTGCGGCTCATGGTTGCCACTGGCAAGCCTGCTGACCTCAGCGCCTCGGCTATGTGAAGTCCTCCCGGGCGCTGTGAGGGAAGCCCGGCCGTGTAACGCATGGCCAGACCGACCGTCGCGCCCAGCACCAGGGTGAGGGCCAGCGAGAGAGCGGTAGCGTGAACCGCTACCAGGCTGGTGATCACATACGCCCCGACCGCCAGCCATACGGCGGCCCGCCAGCGCGGCTGGCCAGCAAGGTCCATGACGGTGACGTAGGCTGCGAAGGCCGCAAGGTAGGCATCCAGCGGGGCGGTGTGGACCTGGCCGCTGCGGGACACGGTGAGGGCGCTGTAAAGATCCGCGGTGCCAGGCAGATGCAGCAGCGCATTCGCCGCCACGACAACCGCGACAGTGACCGCGCTGGTCGCGATTGCCTCGCTGAGCCGCCGGTAGTGGCCGCGGGCCAACTGGCGTACCGCCAAGGCAACTGGCAAAAGCAGCAGCGCGAACCCGGACGCGATCCGCAGCAGGCTGAGCAGCACCCCAGACAGGTGATGCCCTGCGGTCGCGACGTCGGTTTCCGCGCCCCTCGCGGTGGCCCGCGCTACCAGGCCCGCCCCGGCCAACAGGGCAAGCGTGACGCATCCGGCGGCCAGCCGGAGCAGGTCGGCCGGTTTGCGGATCCGGCGCTCAAGCTGGTCTCTGATGGTGATAGGTGCCAGACTGGGCGCGCCAAATCGCGATAGCGGATCGGTCCCGCGCGGCGCCACTTGACGATCGTTTCACCCGGTCACGAGGTAGTACAGGTGGCCTGGCGGCGCACGCCCGCAGCTGTGTGGCCATCTGGCAGCACAACTGCCTGATCCCGGTCATCTTGAATCGCCCGGGTTCGGCGAAGATTCAACTCCGGGCCGATTCAGCCCGGTCGTCAGTACTGGGCAGCGCGCTCAAGGAACTCGGAGTGGTAGAACCTCCAGCGCGGCCTGTTGGACTTGGATGACATCGTGACTGCCGCCCGGCCCGGCCCGGTTGTTCCAGCCTGCCCTGCTCGCTGCCGCGCCACTGCCTCGTTGTGGCGGCACACCGGGCCTCAGTGATGACGCCGGTCTGACAGACGCCGGTGTTGGCGCGTCAACTGTCAAGAGTCCGGTCAGCGAGGGCGTGATGAGTGCTGCCGCGCAGGCCATGCATGCCCGCGCAATGTCACCCACTGATGCCCAGTCCCAGTGACATCTGAGTGACAATTGATCTTCACGGCTTCAACGGTCACGCAGATCATGCCTCTGACCTGCAATTCCTAGTGGAGCTGAGGGGATTTGAACCCTGACCCCCTCGATGCGAAACCGGTCTGCTCCGCCAGCTCACCGGCCGAAACTGTAAAAGGCCAGCTCAGAGGCTCCTCTTCACCTCAGTTGGGAGCGGTTCAGGGAGGGTCATCCAGAAGATGATCTCCCAAATTCCTCCCAGTTGATCAAGGAGGAAGCTGCATGTCAGAAGACCGTTTGCGCCAGATCAGGCGCGGTTTCGCCGCCGACGCCTCCCAAGGCGACGAGCCACCGGACCTCGGGCCGTTACGGGCGCTCGCCGAGCGCGAAGAACTCGCCGACGCGACCGGGCGGCTGGCCGATGCGTACGGCCGCTCGCTGCGGGACGATGACCCGCTGAGGCCCTTGGCCACGGACGTGGCCCGGGCACTCACCGAGGCCGGGTTCACCTTGCATCACTGCGCCCAGCACCATCCGCTGTACCGGCTCGGCGGAATATGCCTGCTGCCGGTCGCTCCTAGTCATGATCCCGACCGCAGGGGAGGCATCGTGGTCTCCTGGACGACGCACAACCTGCTGTCGCTGGACTGGGGCCGGGGGGCGGCATACCACGGCACGCAGGGTGTAATGAATAGGGCGCTGTCGGAGGTGCTCGACGGGCTCGGGTTCCAAGTGTGCCCGTTCGGGGTGGGCGGTGCGTGGATCGTGACCGGCCGCAAGCCTGGTGGGCGGGAGCCGGGGGAGTGAGCGGCGGCGCCGACCGGGTGATCCGGGTCTCCACCGCGGCCGCCGTCCTCGGAGTGGCGGGCATCGCCGCTTAGGTCTCTTACCAGCATGCATTCGAGGTGGTCCACGCTCATGGGGAGAGCGGGCTGACCGCGCGGCTGGAACCGGCCACGATCGATGGCCTGGTGTACTCCTCTTCCATGGTGGTGCTGTATGCGGCCCGGCACCGGCTGCCCGTACCAGCTCTGGCCCGGTGGCTGCTGGCGCTGGGCATCGTCGCCACGCTCGCCGCCCCTCCTGGGCCGGGACGCTGCGCGCTGGCCCTGACTTCGCCGAGCGCTCGGAGGACATTCTGCGCTCTGAGCTGGGCCGCCCGGCCTAACGCCGCCCCAGCGCTGTGATCATCTGGGACACCGGGCCGCTGGTGGCCATGGCCAACCGGCAGGACCGCCATCACGCCCGCTGCATGGCCCTGTTCGATGATGCCCCAGGCCCCCTGCTGGTGCCCGCCCCGATCCTGACCGAGGTGTGCTACCTGCTCGAACGCGAGCGCGGCGCGCAAGCTGAGGCCGGGTTCCTGCGCTCGGTCAGGGACGACGTCTTCACCCTCGTCGCGTTGACCGCCGCCGACCTCGACCGCATGGCCGACCTCGTGGAGACCTACGCTGATCTCCCGCTTGGCGCCGCTGACGCCTCGGTGATCGCGGTCGCTGAGCGCCTCGCGGCGAACCACCCCGGGTCACGCTGCGCCGCGCGGTCGCCACCGCCGCAGCCGCCTCCTCCAGCGAGCGGGAGTTCTTCGCTCGCCTCGACGCCGCGGGGATCAGCGTCCGCAAGCGGTTCAGCACCCGCAACCCCGGCGAGGTCACCGGCTACGCCGTCGCCTTCTCCTCCGACACCACCAACGCTGGTGGCCCGGTCTGGTACGGCGGCGGGAAACTCGCCCCCGACCTGACCTTGCCCAAACTGCGCCACCGCTGGACAGCCGCCGGCGCCACCAGTCCTGCCAGTGTCTTCACCCGCGCTGAACGCCACGCCGTCTACGAGCACGCCGCCCGGGCCGCCCGTGACGCCACGCAGCAGATCCGCGGCCTCGCCGCCGCTGACCCTGGCGCGGCGGCCGATGCCGCCTGGGCCGCCGCCGACACCCTGCACGCCGCCGCCAGTGCACTCGGCAACCCCGAGCTACGGCGAGCCGCCGACGCCTACGACCGCGCCGCCCGATGCGCCTACGGACGCCCGCCCCGCCCAACCCCCACAGGTAACAGGCTGCGCACTGCGGCCCGGGTGCTGTCCGCTGCCGCCATCGCTACCGGCGATCCGCTCATCGCTCAGCTCCGGCTCATCCTCCAGCTCGCGGCCCTGGCCGAGGCCGTCATCGACCTGCGGGCTGCCCAGCGGCATGCCGCTCAAGCCGCCGCCGCCCGGACCGCCGCCGAGCGACTGTACACCGCACGGCGCTCGTACACGACGCCGCCTGCCAGCCGCGCCAAGGCCAGAGCCCACGGCAACCAGGCCACGCGTGACTTTCCGATCTCCATACAGCAAGTGCTGGTGGGAGCGTCAGCGAAGGCACGGCCGCCGGAACCCACAGCCGCAAGCCGCCCATCACACGGCCCGGCGCCGCCCCGGCAGCGTGGCCCCACTCGGTAGCCCATCTTGCTTGCCGGGTTCGCTCCCGGGCCAGGGCCCGCGCGTTGCGGCCATGCACGGTACCCAAAGTCAATGACGCAGCGTGATCACTGTGAGTCAATCCCGGGATCCGAACGCCGACTCTGCGCAGGCTGCCGACGGCGAGTTCGGGTCGGTCGAGTGGCACAGAACGGCCAGTTCTGGCCTCCGCCTGTAAGCCAGGCTTGTGTATCACGTGGCCGCGGTATTCGAGCTGCGGCAAGGCGAGCGTTTCAATTCGACGCGACGTGATGCCGGATTGTTCGCGACGCTCTCCGGGGCCAGGACCTCGACACACCCGGCCACCGTGCCTCAGGCCGAAGTCGAGTCCGGCTGTGCGTGCAGGATCGCCTGGTGCATGAACCCGGGCCAGGGACGAACGCCCTCGACCGGGAGTTCATCTGCCCGGACGTGGTGGCGTGGAAAGCCCGCGTGCGCACTGCCATCTGCGACGTCCGCCCGCTTGGCCCCCCATCACCGGCTCCGTCCGGCAGGGCTCCTGACCGCGGAACCCTTGCCGGACGGCAGCGGCGCTGGGTCATGCCCTGGTGTAGGTGAGGTGGACGACGCCGGTCTCGAAGGTTGCCGAACCGGTGAGCTTCAGCGGCAGCTTGTCGCCGCCGTCGCGGAACAGGCGCTTGCCGGAGCCGAGCACCACCGGGAAGACGAACAGGTGCAGTTCGTCGAGCAGGCCCTCGCGCAGCAGCCAGCTGACCAGGGTGGCGCTGCCGGTCATGCCGATGTTCTTGCCGGGCTGTTGCTTGAGCCCGGCGATCTCGGCGGCGGCGCGGTCCCGCGGGATCAGGGTCGAGTTCTGCCAGTCCGCGGACTTGAGCGTGCCGGAGACGACGTACTTGACGCTGCCGTTCATCTGGTCGGCCATCTCGCCGGTCTGCTGCGGCCAGTGCGCGGCGAAGTCGTCGTAGGTGACCCGGCCGAGCAGCATCGCGTCCTGCGCCGCGATCATGGATCCGACGGTCTGGCCGAGCTCTGGCCCGAACCACGGCCCGATCCAGTCGTTGGCGCTCTCGATGACGCCATCCAGCGAGATGAACAGGCCCGATACGATCTTCCTCATGGGGATCTCCTCCGAATCGTGTGCGGTAGCCGGCTGGGGTGATCCGGCTTGCTGCTGATGCTTCGAATGGGGGCCGGCTAGATGGACACGGCGGCCAGAAGTTTCAAGGAGGTCCTGCGATGCGCTTCCTGATGACGGTCAACGGCGGCGGAGCGCCGCCGGATGAGCAGCTGTTCGCTGAGATGGGGCGCTTCGTGGAGGAGCTGACCAGGGCCGGGGTGCTGCTGGCGACGGGCGGCCTTGACCGCGGCACGCATGTGACCTCTTCCGGCGGGAACATCACGCTGACCGACGGGCCGTTCACCGAGTCCAAGGAGGTGATCGTGAGTTTCGCGCTGATCGAAGCCCGGTCCAAGGAGGAGGCGCTGGAACTGGCCCGGCGGTTCTGGAAGATGGTCGGTGACGGCGAGGGCGACATCCGCCAGGTGTTCGGCCCCGAGGGGTAATGACATCGGATACCGGCACCGCGGCGGCGCATCGCGCGATCGAGGCGGTGTGGCGGCTGGAGTCGGCCCGGATAATAGCGGGCCTTACCGGGCTGGTCCGGGACGTCGGCCTGGCCGAGGAGCTAGCCCAGGACGCCCTGGTCGCCGCGCTTGAGCAATGGCCAGCCGAAGGCGTCCCGCCCAACCCAGGTGCCTGGCTCATGGTCACCGCGAAGCACCGCGCCATTGACCGTATCCGCCGTCACGAGCGGCTCGGCGGCAAGCTGAGCCTGATCGCCCGTGAGCTGGAGACCCAGCAGCTGAGCGCACCCGCTGGAGTTGATACCGTCCTGGCCGGCGACGAGAACATGGGCGATGACCTGCTGCGGCTGATGTTCATCTCCTGCCATCCGGTGCTGTCCACCGAAGCCCGGATTGCGCTCACCCTCCGCCTGCTCGGTGGCCTGACCACCGAAGAGATCGCACGCGGGTTCCTGGTGGCGGAGGCGACGATCGCGAAGCGGATCGTCCGGGCCAAGCGGACCCTGGCCGCTAGGCAGGTCCCGTTCGAGGTGCCGCCGCCTGCCGCGCGCCCGGCCCGGCTGGCGTCCGTGCTCGAGGTGCTCTACCTGGTGTTCAACGAGGGCTACTCGGCGATGGCTGGAGAGGACTGGATGCGGCCCGCGCTCTGCACCGAGGCGCTGCGCCTCGGCCGTGTGCTGGCCGAGCTAATGCCAGCCGAACCCGAGGTGCACGGCCTGGTGGCGCTGATGGAAATCCAGGCATCACGCATCCGGGCCCGGCTCAGCCCGGCCGGGCTGCCAGTCCCGCTGCTGGAGCAGAACCGCGGCCAGTGGGACCAGCTGCTAATCAGGCGCGGCTTCGCCGCGCTGCTCCGGGCCCAGCGGCTCGGCGGCCCGCCAGGACCCTATATTCTGCAGGCCGCCATCGCCGTGTGTCACGCCCAGGCGCACGCGCCAGAGCAGACCGACTGGACCCGCATCGCCACGCTTTATCAGGCGCTGGCCCTGCTGATGCCCTCACCGGTGGTGGAACTGAACCGTGCGGTCGCGGTAGCGATGGCGTCCGGGCCCGAGCGGGGCCTGGAGATCGTCGACAGCCTTGCCGCGCAACCCGCCCTGGCCGGCTACCACCACCTGCCCAGCGTCCGCGGCGACTTGCTGGCCCGGCTGGGCCGCCATGACGAAGCCGCCGGCGAGTTCCGCCGCGCGGCGTCGCTCACCAAGAACATCCCAGAACGCACCGTGCTGCTGCAACGCGCCGCAGACTGCGCCGCACACACTCAGCGGATCACCCGGTAAGCTCGCCCGGGCTAAGCCGAGGACGGGCATGGCAACTGCAGCCTCTGGCCGTGACCGCCCTGCTCAACCTATGGACGCGGTTCAGACATTGCTATCTCCGCTTGGAAGCCCCGGACAGTAGAACGAGTGGCCGAACATGTCTCGTCTGTGCCACCGCCGATCGCGGTGCGCCGAACGCCCAGATCTGGATGGCCAGTTCTGTCATCGTCATCCAGCTGATGGATCTCGGTGAGCCGCGCGTTTGGCAGGAGAGCCGCGAGCCGCGGGCCATGGGTTGGGTGCTGCACGCGGTCCTCGGGTGCCCAGATGACGAGCACCGGGCGGCCGAACGACCGCAGGCGGTCGCAGACGTCCAGCATCTGGCTGCGGCGGGCGTTGCGCGCGTAACGTGCGAGGTCGTGGCGCACGCCGGGGTCGGTCTGGACCGGCCGGAGCCAGCGGTGCACCAGCCCGTCCGGCAGCGGGCGTTTGGCCATCCAGCCGAAGCCAAGCGGCGAGCGGCGCACGGCTGGCAACCGCATGGCCTGCATCGCAACGAAGAGGCCTCCGGGCACCATCGCCGCCATCCGGAGGTTCTTGCCCGGCAGGCCAGGTGGGTAGTTTTCGAACGCCTCGCAGGAGGAGACGACCAGCCGGGCCACGCGCCGCGGGTTGTCGCCCGCCAGCGCGAGAGCGGCGCCGTGGTCGTTTTGGACCAATGTCACCTCCTCGAGGCCGAGGCGCTCCAGCAGCTCCGCGGTCATGCGGCCGAACCCGCGCAGGGACAGGTCTGCGTCACGGCGCATCGGCCGCCGGTGCGCGCCGAGCGGAAGCGTGGGCACGACGCAGCGATGATCGCGCCGCAGGTCCGCGACGACCGGCGCCCACACCGACCTATCCATGGCAACACCATGAAGGAAGACGAGCACCGGGCCGTCCCCGCCGGTGTCGTCGTACTCGATAGTGCCGGCCGAGAGTTCCACTTCACTCATCCGCGCAACCTCCAACCGGCGGTCCCGCAGCACGCCCAGGAACGCAGGGCCCCATCGTCGCCAAACGGCTGCGCCGGCGGTCACGGCCCCACGCGCAGGCGGGCCACTGCCCTCGGCGGCGGCGGTGCCGGCCAGCACGACGCCTGCCGATGTGATCGGCCGCAAGCACGTGGCCGCCGTTTCCTATGGAATCGTTCGCGGGCCGGCAGCGTCAGGTGCTCCTTCGTGAGGCCATTGCGCGCCGCAGCTTCCGGCCGCCGCGCAGGATGCCCTGATGGAGCAGCACGCCGGCACCGGAGTTGAGCACCGCGAGGCCGGCGGCGCCAGCCAGCGCCGGTCCGATGCTCATCGCGCCGGTGACGACGAGCAATACCGGCCAGCCGATGGCCGAGACAAGGAGCGTGACCCGCCACCAGCGTCCAAATATGGCACCGACCATGATCAGAGTCGGGATCACCGCGGGCTCCTTCCCGCCTCGACCACAGGCTCGGTTTCGGCATGACGGCCTCCGGCACCGGGGCGGCCGCCGCGTCTTGACTCACAGCAGTAGCTTACCGAATCATGATTCGGTAAGCTACTGCAGGGGCCCGGCAATGGCCGGGCTGGCGGGTTTGAGGCCGGAAACGGGTGGTGCCGGGTGAGGGTGCTGGTCGCGGGAGCGGCGGGGGTCATCGGCGGGCCCCTGGCCGGGGTGCTGACTGCCGCTGGTCACGAGGTAACCGCGTTGACCCGGTCGGAGGGGAGGCAGGAGCAGTTGCGCGGCACCGGGGCCGAGCTGGTGACCTGCGACGCCCTTGATGCGGCGGCGCTGGGAAAGGCGGTCGGGTTGGCGCGGCCGGAGGTGGTGGTGAACCAGCTGACCGCCTTGCCGCGGCGGATCAGCCCGCGCCGCGCCGGCCGGGACCTGGCGGCGACCAGCCGGCTGCGCGGCGAGGGCACGCGCAATCTGATGGCGGCCGCGGCGGCCGCCGGTGCCGCGCATGTCGTGGCGCAGAGCGTGGCCTTCGCCTACGCCCCCGGTGGCGGGCCGGGGCGCCCGGGCGGGCGGCTCAGGTGCGAAGCTGACCCCCTGTATCGCGCGGCGCCTGGCCCGTTCGCCGAGGCGGTGGCGGCGATCGCGGACCTGGAGCGGGAAACCCTGGGCACCGCGGGGATCCGCGGCGCCGTGCTGCGCTACGGCTTCTTCTACGGGCCCGGGACCTCGTACGCCGCCGGCGGCTCGATCGCGGCTGACGTGCGCCGGCGCCGGTTCCCGGTCGTCGGCGACGGGGCGGGGGTCTTTTGCTTTATCCACGTCGAAGACGCAGCCCAGGCCACGCTCGCCGCGATCGAGCAGCGGGCCGGGGGCGTGTACAACATCGTCGACGAGGAACCGGCAACGGCGGCCGACTGGGTGCCCGCTTACGCCGCGATCCTCGGCGCCCCGGCCCCGCGACGGGTGCCGCTGTGGCTGGGCCGGGTGCTGGGCGGGCCGTACGCGGTGTATCTGATGACCCAGATGCCAGGCGCCAGCAACGAGCACGCCAAGACCGCCCTCGGCTGGCGGCCGCTGCGGCCCAGCTGGCGCGGCGGCTTCCGCGAGGACCTCGCCGCCCCGCCTGAACCAGCCCCGGCCAGGGCGCCGCCGTGCCGCCCAGCCGGGCGGAGAGCAGAGGAGAGCATGCCAGCAGGCCAGTCAGCCCCGCCCGCGCGCCCGGGCACACGCCGGCGGCTCAGCGCGGCGCGGCGCCGGGACCTGCTCCTGCAAGCCGCCGCCGGGGTCTTCGCCGAGCAGGGCTATCACGGCGCATCGATGACGGCCATCGCGGCAGCCGCGGGCATCGCCCCATCGGTCATCTACGACCATTTCAGCTCGAAGAAAGACCTTCACCTGGAGCTGCTGACCCGGCACGCCCGTGCCATGGTGGAGGCGACGACCAACCTGCCCGACGCGGGGAGCGGCGAGGAGCTGGTGCGGCGCAGCACCGAGGCGTTCTTCAGTTACGTCGAGCACAACCGGTACGCCTGGCGGATGCTGTTCCGGGACCCGCCCGCGGACGAGCAGATCGCCGCCGTCCACGCCGGCATCCACCAGCGGGGCACCGCCGCCATCGCGGCCCTGATCCATCTAGCGCCCGCGCTGCGGCTTCCGCCAGGTATTCCGCGGGAGCGGGCCGACGAGATGATCGCCCGGGCCATCAAATCGGGCAACGATGGCCTGGCCGCCTGGTGGTATGAGCACCCGGAGGTGCCCAGGGACCAGGTCGTCGAGATCGCCGTCAGCCTGTGCTGGCACGGGCTCGCCCGGCTGACCCGCACGATGCCCGGCCGCGACCGATGACCTCGCTACCCGCCCCGCCCACCCGCCGGGTCCGATGCCCGGTGGCCACGCACGGCCGGCCGGTCCGCACAAGGGAGCTGATGACATGAGCTGGACAGCAAGTACCGGCATCGTGATGGCAGCGTTTGCCGCGGTCGGGCGGTGCGACGAACGCCGCCTAGCTGAGCTCTACCACTCTGAGGTGGAGTTCCGCTGGCCGCCGGCCCTGCCCTACGGCGGGTCCTACCACGGGGCTGTGGCCCTGCAAGCCGGCGACAGGACCGGCTTCGACCAGATCTGGGACCCTTTGCAGCCAACCTGGCACAAACGGCTCATGGACCCGCGGGTGGTCGCCGGGACCGATCAGGAGGTCGTCGTGCTCTGGCACCACCCCCGCCGGCCGGTGAGCGCCGGACGGACGTCGCAGCAGGCAGCTCGGCAGGATCTCTTCCTCGGCCCGAAGGGACCGAACCGCTGCGTTTCTTTGGTGGCCGCAGTGCACGAGCGGTGAGGTGAGGAGCGATGAAGATCAAGAACCGCCACGAACGGGTTGTCGCGGCGCCGCCAGAGCGGATCGCTGCCCTCATCGCCGACTTCGACCGTGTCTGGCCGACGCAGATCGCTCCCGCTCCCCGGCG
>WNGN01000580.1_pt1 | contig 22757 bp, 19 predicted proteins | sample 5400561 | NCBI WGS metagenome assembly WNGN01 (sample SAMN13153379, study PRJNA577476) | soil metagenome | isolation source: 115 cm soil or saprolite under Garry oak tree replicate 2 | place: USA:California | collected 2016-06-15 | reverse complement strand
TGGCCGATGTCGATTTGATGGCAGCCCATGCAGTTGTATTTGGCGACAATCCACCAGCCTTTCTTGATGGCGGCGCGGTCGTCGGAAGGCTTGTACATGTAATCGGGCGGCAGCGATGGATCGGTGCTGCCGAGCAACATGGTGGTGATGGCGTCGATGTCGCCGCTGGTGACGTTGGGTTTGGGCATGCGCAGGCGGTCCAGCGGATTGGGCTTGTATTTACCGACGTCGTAGACCGCCGGATTGGCCAGCTTGTGCTCGAAGAAGCCTTTCAAGTCGTACCAGGAGCCGCGCTGCGACCTCTTGCCATCGGGCTCGAGGCCGCGCTTGGCGTCTTCGGTGAAGAGAGCGAAATCGAGGCGCTCGATGGGTTTGCTGCCTTCATTGGTGAGCTCGGTGCCGACGCGGCCTTCGTCCTCGAGGCCGGCGATTTCGTGGCAGCCGGCGCAGCCGTAGAACTGCACCAGGGATTTGCCCTTGTCCTTGAGCTTGGGATCCTCCATGAAATCGGCGGAATCGAAGTGCGCGTCGGGATGCTTCAAGGTGATGAGGTAGCTGGCGATGTCGCGCGAATCTTCGACGCTCAGGCGCAGGCTGGGCATGACCGTGGGCTGCTGCACGACGAGTTCATGGCCATCATTCGGGCTGCGGGAATGCTCGAGGTCGAAGACAAAGGGCAAGCCGTGCTTGGCATAGTCTTCGGGGCCGAGATCGCGCTTCTCGTAGGGACTATAGGGGCGCGTGCGTTCGCGCGGGTTATGCACCCAGCGCACCAGGTAATCGTAATTGTCCTTTTCGCCCACGCGGCTGAGATTCGCGGCGAAGGCGCCGCCCATGATGTTGGGGCCTTCACCAACCGAATGGCAGCCGAGGCAGCCGCGCGATTCGAGCAGTTCCTTGCCATGCGCGGCGTTGCCGGGCGCCTGCTTGGGCAGCGCCGGCCCGGTGAGCGCCGATTGCCAGATAAACGCGGCGACGGCTTGGACTTCGTCAGGCTGCAATCGGAACTGCGGCATCTTGGTGGTTGGGCGCCACTCGTGGGTGTGCTGCAGCCAGTAAGGGATCCACTCCTTGTGGATCTTCATGCGCACTTCTTTGAGGTCGGGGCCGACTTTCTTGATTTCCTGGAGCAGATCGTGAGATTTCTCCTCGAGCTGTTCCTGGTGCGAATCCATATTGCTGATGGTGACGGTCAGGTTCTGGGCCTGCTGATAGAAATTATTGGCCACGGCGTTGTCGCTGGCCTGATCGCCGAGCTTATTGAGGCGCGGGATTTCGTCCTGATCGGCCTTGCGGTCGTTTTCGAGCAGCGTGATCTGCTGGCGGGTGGAGGTGAGCAGGTCATCCTGATTGTCAAAACCCTGGAACTTGTGGCAGCCGATGCAACCCTTCTCGCGGAAGAGTTCCTTTCCCTCATTGAGCACGGTGGCATGTTCGGTGATGGCGTCCGCGGCGTGGCACTGCTGGCATCCGGCATCGTAATTTTCGGGATAATACAGAGGCCAGAGCCAGTGTTCATAGCGGCCGTGCGCACGCTGCACGGTATCGAGAGCGCGGCCATTGCCTCCGTGGCAAGGCGAGCAACCGAATTTTTCCTGCGGATGGAACTTCAGCAGATCGGGATCGGGATGGCTGGTGAACGGCGCGTCCTTGTCCCGGCCTACGCCGAGATCGGCTTTGGTTAGCGTCATGACCGCGGGAACCAGCAGAGGATCGGTGGCGACATGGCAGGATTGGCAGCGGTCCACCAAGCCGACGCCGCCCACGTAATTGATCTGCGTGCCGGGCGGGTTCACGTTGATCTGCTTCAGCTTGATATCCATGCCGGAGACGCTATTGAGCAGGCCCTGCAGATCGGCCGAGCCCAGGCCGGGCAGGCGTTCCTTGACGAAGGCGTCGAGGGCGGCCTGCGCGTCTTTCGCGGACTTATCCTGATCGCCGCGCCTGGCGACGAGCGCGGCCTTTTCGCTCATGATGCCGGTGAAGGTGTTGTTCAGGTCGTCGTAATTGAATTTGCGAAGTTCGGTTCCGTTGGCCGCGGGCCAATTCAGCTCGTAGGTGGCGGCCCTGGCTTCATTGAGAGCCTTCAGCTTGGAGGCTTTGGCGCTTTTGTCGCCCTCGGGAATTTGTTCGAGCTGATAGGTCAAGGCGCCCACTCTGCCGCGTGCATCCTGGAAATCGGGGGTCAAGACAGCGCGCTGGCGATCGAGCAAATCAATCTGCTCGGAAATCTGGCGATCGGCGGGAAGAGCCGAGCGGCCGGCGGCATCCACGGCGGTTTTCAGTTTCTGGTAATCGGGAGTGGCGTACAGGGCCTGTTCGGCTGCGCGGCGCTGGGCGATCTGCTTCTGGAGATAGCTGGCGTACAGACCGCTGAAACGGTTCTGATAAGAGCGCCAGGGACGCAAGCCGAAAAATTCGCTGTAGAGAGACCAAGCCACCGTCAGCAGCAGCAAAAAAGCAGAAATCAGAATCAGGCCGCTCAGTGGGCTGCTGACGATGGGATCGTCTTGCTGCGGGGGAAGATCAGGCAAGCGATTCCTCCTGGGGCGTTTGCAATAGCGACGCTACCGCGAAAAGCAGATGGCCGCTTTCCGCACAAAACAAAGAGAAAAGCAGATCCCTCTGTCGTCCGCGCATTGTGCTCGCCGAAGTTCCTCCAGAGGAACTTCGGCTCAGACGCGCGGACTCCCTCGGGATGACAACATGGGGTTGTGCCGCGCGCTCGAGAGCGTGCGCGCCGGGGTCCCCGGACTTCAGCGACGCCCATGGCGTCGCGAAGAAAAGCAGATTCTCCGGTTTCTGGACTCCGGTGGACTCCACCGGAGTCCCGACACCGGACCTCGTCGTCCGCGCGGTTAAGGCGCAGAAAACGCGCCATGCGCGGACTCCTCGGAATGACAGCAATTGGGTGCGCGCAGTGCCGAGGCGCGAAGAGAGATTCTTCGGCAGGCAAATTCCACACCCGCTCAGAATGACGGCGCAGGAGTGTACGCCTCGGCTACAGCTTCGCGCACGCGCCCAAGTCCGCGGCGTCAGATGCTGAACCATGGCGTCACCCAGATGTATTTGATCCGGAAGATCAGGCGCAGCAGGATTTTTACCGGCAGGGCCAGCATCAGGACCAGGAGCAGATCGGTGGTGACGATCTGCAGCAGGGTCATGCGGCGGAAAATACGCTGCGTGAAATTGGTGGAGTTCATCACCCGATAGACCAGGTAGCTGGCCACGATGAAATAGATGGCGATGGGGAAGAATCCAAAAATAATGCGCGCGAGGATTGGCGAGTAGGCGCGGTTTGCCGCAGGCATCAGGTGCACCAGCCAGGCGCCATTGATGCCGAACACGGCGTCGAGGTTGCGGTTGACGGCGTACTCGATCCGTTCGGCGTCCCACGTGGACGTGGGCCAGAACCACATCCATCCGGGACCGCGGATGAAGGTCCCGATGGAGATCATGGCGACCCACAAGCCGATAAAGCCGGCGCAGAAAGTCCAGATGGCGAAACGCCGCTGCTTATAGGTGTAGTAGCCATTGCCGAGCGGATTCGCGTCTATATAGGGAATACACATCAAACCGATGATGATCAGCGTGGGCATGACCACGCCGGCAATCCAGGGGTCGAAATAGACCAGCATCTCCTGCAGGCCCAGGAAGTACCAGGGAGCCTTGGCCGGATTCATGGTGACATTGGGATTGGAAGGCTCTTCGAGCGGCGCGTTGAGCGTGAGCGACCAGACCATCAGCAGCACGGTCACCAGAATCGCGGCGACGAATTCGACGCGCATCAGGTAAGGCCAGGTGTGGACTTCGCGGTCCCACTTGGGGTGATACGGCTGCGTTTTGCGGTGCGCCGTTTTCGCGGCCGCGGGATCGGCTTCCAGTTTTTCGATCAGCTCATCATTGGCGCGCGCCTGACGGAAGGCGTACCAGACGTAGAACGGCACCAGAAACAGCAGCGCCACGATGGGCACGTTGTCCGGAGCCGAAACGATTTCCCAAAGCTGGTGCCAGTCGCCTAGCATTTCGTTGCCTCTCCGACTTTTTTAGGCCCGAAAAGCTGCGTGATTACCACGCACTTTTCGGGCTCGACAACCCCATTTCGTCTGCGCCCACAAGCAAATCGCCGGCCTGAAGGGCGCCGCTACAACTAGAACCGAAGATGCCGGGCTAAAGGCCCCGGCGCTACGTTTGAACCTAAGAGGCCGGCCTGAAGGGCGCCGCTACTTTTCTAGGCCGAAAAAACGCCGTGAAGCCTTCATTGACGCGCGAAAGCTCCTGATGTCCATGACTTTCGCGCGAAGGCGCTTTTTTCGGCTCGACAACACCAGTAACCCAGGGCCGAACTCACTAGACCATGCCGCTGGGCCGCAGGATCACCGGCCGCGGACCCTTGTCTTCCTTGATCTCCGACTCCAGCATGACCGGAGAAGGTCCGGAGATTCCGCCATCCTTGCGCACGCGCCAGAAGTGCACGCCCATGAAGACCGAAGCGATCAGCGGTATGGCGATGCAATGCCAGATGTAGGCGCGCAGCAGCGCATTGGCGTCCACGATGGAGCCGCCCAGCAAGGCAAAGCGCACGTCATTGTACGGCGTCATTCCCAAGAGCGAACCGAAGGGGCCTTCGTGGCCGAGGCCGGGAGTGGCGCGCGCCATGTTGGTGCCCACGGTGACGGCCCAGAAACCGAGCTGATCGTCGGGCAGCAGATAACCCGTGAACGAGAGCAGCAAGGTGAGCACCATCAGCAGCACGCCGACGCACCAGTTGAACTCGCGCGGCTTCTTATACGAACCCGTGAGGAACACGCGGAACATATGCAGCCAGACGGCGATGATCATCAAGTGCGCCGCCCAGCGGTGCATATTGCGCAGCAGCTTGCCGAAGGGGACGTCGTTTTCCAGATACAAAATATCGCGGAAGGCTTGCACCTTCGAGGGGTGGTAATAAAACATCAGCAGCACGCCGGTGAAGGTGAGCACGATGAAAAGATAAAACGTGATTCCGCCCATGCCCCAGGTGTAGTTGTAACGGGTGGCGTCGCGATTGACCTTGGCCGGATGCAGATGGAGGAAGACGTTGCTCAGAACGCCCAGCGAACGGCTGCGCGGAGTCTCTTCGTGCTTGACGCGGAAGATGGAGCGATAGAGCTGGGTTTTTTCCGGGTCCTTGAGGCCTTCGATCTCTTCCTTGCCTTTTTCCCGGACAATCTTTTTGATCTCTTCGGCGTCTCCGCGAACGCGGTCCAGCAGGCCGGTGCGCTTACCGCCGTTTTCTTCCGCCATGATTCCCCCTGACTACTGCCCCGTCGCGACTTTCTTATGCGCCAAAAGCGCCGTGATGGCCACGACCTTTTGGCGCTCGACAACTTCTTTTTGCGCCGCAAGCTCGCCTTACCGGCGACGTTGCGGCGCCCGACAACCCCATTCCCCCCGGGGCGAACCACAGATGCTGGGCTAAAGCGAGGCGCGTTAGGGCCCCGGCCGCCGCGTTACACGTTTATAAAAGCGCCTGGGTCATTGAAGTGATTGACGCCGGCGTTGGGGTCGTCCACATAAAGGCGACTGGTATCGACCATGATTTTGCCCGTGGGATCGAGCTCCACATGGGCGCGGTCCATGGGCCGCGGCGCAGGCCCTTCAAAATTGATGGCTTCGGAATCGTAACCGCTGCCGTGACACGGGCACTTGAACTTATTCTCGCTGGGCTTCCACTCCGGCGTGCAACCCAGATGAGTGCAGCGGGCGAAAACGACGAAGAGCCGGTCGGGCTCCTTGATCACCCACACGCGATTGGTCATCAAGAAGCGCTGATCCACGCCCAAACCGAAATCCGCGGGATAGCCGATGGAGAAAACCGTATTGGGCTCATAAAGCGCCCGCGGGAAGAAGAAGCGCAGGAACATCAGGAAATTGACGCCGAGGTAACCGCCGATGGCCGTCCAGATCACGCGCCGGCGCATGCGATCGGGCGGAGCCGGCTCTCCCGCCTTTTCCGCGCTGGCTTTGACCGGAGGTTTTGCCGGAACCGCTGCGGTTCCGGTGGGTTTAGCGGTGGAACTCGGAGTTTCTGCAGTTTTTGTTTCGGCGTGGTCCGCCATTGGAAACTACGTTAACCTCATGCTAGGAAAGCAATATAAATGCAATCAAACATTCTTTTATAAGCCCCGAGTGGTTCGCTGTCAAGCCGATTTGGAGGACTCTTCAGTGACTTTTCGCCCCAAGGATGAGGTCGAGGCCGGCGGCTTGGGCGAATGCGTAGAAATCCCGGTCGCGCGTGAGGAGAGGAATGCCGCGGTCAATACAGCTTTGAGCAATCAGCGCATCGCCAAGGCGGGCTTTGCGCCGCTTGGCCAGTACCATAGCCCGCAAGGCTCCTGCACGTTGCCAATAGCCTAGCGCGGTCTCGATTAACGGGACTTCCGAAAGCGTTTCGGCGACGTCCGAGGGAAGCTTGGGATCACTCAAGAGTTCGGTCAGGACGACAGGCACCATGAGCACCTGCCGATCTTCCAGCGCCTTATCCAGCAACTGTGCATCCTCGCCGCCGCTGCCGTCTAGAAAAGCAACCCAGGTGCTGGTGTCGGCCGCGATCATCGGTCGGATTTCAGGTCCGCTAGCGTGCGCGAGAAGCGCACCTTGCCGCGGAGTTGGCGCAGGCGGGCGTAAGTCTGCGATGCGGCAACGAGCTGCAGCCCCGTTCGGACGGTCTGAGTAATACCGGCGCCGCTGGCGCGTTGCGCCCTCTTGAGAAGCTCCTCCGGTACTTCCAGCGTGATCTTACGTGCTGTCTTCATATGCCTAGCATACCATAATGGGCACCAGCATTTGGTATGGTACTTCCCAAGGCGCAAATCAGCGGACGGAAGCAGACTTCGAGACTGCGGGCGTGGCGGCTGCCGGGGCGGCGACGGCGGCGCGAACCAGCGAAGCGAGCGCGGCGATGAAGTCGGGCGAATCGTCGAGCGCGGGCATGACCTCGAACTGCTCGACGCCGGCGGCGAGCGCGTGGGCGCGGGCCTCGATATTGATTTCGTGCAGCGTCTCGATATGTTCGGTGACGAAGGAGATGGGAATGATCAGCAAATGCCGCTTCCCTTCCCGGGGCAAGCGTTCGAGCGTGTGCGTGAGCGAGGGCTCAAGCCATTTCTGCCGGCCGACGCGGCTCTGAAAGCAAAGCGTGTGCGCATTCGGCCAGCCGCCGCGAGCCATTACGGCGGCGACGGTCTCTTCGACTTGGCGCTGGTAAGGATCGCCGCGCGCGATCAGGCTCAGCGGCAGGCCGTGGGCGCTGAAGACGAGCTCCGCGTTGCGGCGATCGGCGAAACGCGCCAGGGCGGTTTCGATGTTGCGTACGAGCGCCTCGATATATTGCGGATGCAGGTGAAATTCTTCGATGACGATCTCGCGGGGCGCGGGCGAGGCCGCGCTCCCGTGCGACGATCCTCGCGTGGAAAAAATGCGGCGCCATTCTTTGAGGCTGCTGCGCGTGGTGGCGAATGAATATTGCGGATAGAGCGGCAGCAGAACAAGCGTTTCGAGCTTTTTATGTGGGGGCGCATCGAGCGCGGCGGAGTGTACGGCTGCGACGGCTTCCTGCGTGAGCGGATGCCAATAGCGCATGGCAATGAAGCAGCGCGCGTCGAAATCGGGCGCGAGCGCCTGTTCGAGCTTGCGCGCCTGGAGCTCGGTGAGCCGGCGGATGGGCGAATGGCCGCCGATGGCGTCGTAGTGTTCGCGAACAACGCCGGCGCGGCGATGGGCAATCCAGCGCGCGAGGGGGCGGCGCGCCAGCGAGGCTCCGAAGAAGTTGATGATGTCGGGATCGCAGAAAAGATTGTAGAGGAAAGGCTCGACGGCTGCGGGCGAATCGGGGCCGCCGAGTTGGAAGAGAACCACCCCGAGTCCAGGTTTGGTCATGACTACGCGATCTGCCGAGAGCTATCAGGGAGAGATTCTTCGGTCGCCGCGGCGACCTCAGAATGACAACGATGTTGCAAGTTTGTAAGTGCACAGCCAAGAGTGGCTGTGCCACTGCCACGCTGAGCTATCACGGGTGTCGTCACTGCTTGAGGTTTTGCTTCAGGCGCGCGATTTCGTCCTGAAGGCGGGCGACGCGGCGAGCCACGGTAAAGTGGTAAACGAAAAAGATGGCCCACACGGCGAGATAAGCCGCCATCAGGCTATCGAGATTTTTCATTTTGTGGCCTCCGATCCAAAGGGCAACTGCAGATCCCTCGTCCGACTTTGTTGACGCGCAAAAGCTCGACTCGCCGTCGACTTTTGCGCGAAGAGCGGACTCGTGATGACAGCTTTGTTTCTTGAGCGCAGCACGCAGCGAAGAGCGGCCATGCCACAGGGGAAGTTCATGCGGAAGGCTCCTGGTTCCTGAGCGCGGCGAAACCGTGCGGTTCAACGGCGCGACTTTCGGATTCGAGGCGCAGGCGCTCGACTTCGTAGCGCAGCGCCTCCACGCGGTAGCGCTGGCGCAACAAAAGCGCCAGCAGCGCGAGCGTGGCAGCCCAGCAGAGCAAGAGCACGTCCAGCATGCGCGGGTCGAGCGAGCCGCCCGCGCCGATCACCGGCTGCGGATGCTGGGTGCGGAAAAACCAAATCGAAAAATAGACCAGCGGAATATCGAAAGCCGCGAAAATATTGAAGACGGCGGAGACGACGGCGCGGCGTTCCGGTTCATCGATGAGCGTGCGCAGCAGGAGATAGCAGACGTAAAGCGCCCACAGCACGAAGGTGGACGTAAGCCGCGCGTCCCAGGTCCACCAGATGCCCCACACCGGATGCGCCCAGATCGGTCCGGTGACGAGCATAACCGTCACAAAGGGGACGCCGACTTCGGCTGACGATACCGCCAGCCAATCCCATTTCGGCGCGCGAGTGCGGAGATAGGCGATGCTGGAGATGAAGGAGATGAAAAAGGAGAGGAAGGCGGTCCAGCCGAAGGGCACGTGGAAATAGAAGATGCGCTGGATCAGGCCCATGGTGGCCTCGGTGGGCGCGACGAAGAGCGCGCAATACCCGGCTACGGCGAGCAGCAGCGCGACACCCAGCGTCGCGGCGGCTTGGGTGCCTGTCTTCTTCGTTTCGATCGCCTGTGCAGCAGTAGCCATCTCTCAGAGCCTAGCGTGTGGGGCTTTCAGTTTGCGGCAAAATTCGCCCGACGTGTCATTCTGAGGAGTCCGCCGCGGCGGACGACGAAGAATCTCTCTTGGATTGGCTTCCTGACTGAGAGATTCTTCGGTCGCCGCGGCGACCTCAGAATGACAATGAGACCGAACTTTTCCCCACGAACTGTTTCGCCCACGAACGCCGTTCACTCCTCCAGCAGATATTCGCCGAAAAGCCAGGTCACCGTCAAAAAGATAGTATCAAACGCGGCCAGCACTCCCACCCAAACGCCCGACAGCGCGGGCGGCGACTCGAAGAGGCCCGCCGTCGCTTCGGCACTGGCGACCAGCGCCGGCGTCAGCAGCGGGAGCAGGAGCAGCGGCAGAAGCAGCTCGCGCATGCGCGCTTGCGAAGAGATGGCGGCGAAGACCGTGCCCACGATAGACAGCGCGAGCGTGCCGAGGACAAGCACCGCGACGAGGCGTCCCAGCACCGGGACGATGCGCAAATTGTAAAGCGCGGCAAAAACCGGCAACAGTACCAGTTCGGCCACCAGCAGGAAGCAAAAATTCGCCAGAATTTTTGCCGCCAGGATGGAGACGGGCTCGATGGGCGCCAGGCGCAGGGCCACCAAAGTTTCATTCGATTGCTCGCGCGTGAACGAGGGATGCAGCATCAGCGAGCCCGCAAATAAAAGCGCCAGCCAGAGCAAGCCGGGGCCGAAGCGCCGCGATTCGGCGGTGGTGGGATCGAAGGTGAAGCTGAAGAGCACCAGCACGATGAGCACAAAAACGAGCGTGCTGACCAGCAGCTCGCGCGTGCGGAACTCGGTGCGCAGCTCCTTGGCCAGCAGTATGCCGATGGGCCGCGCCAGGGCCACTTCAAGCCTCCTGATGCGCGGCGAGCGCCGCCGCGAGCATGGCGCGCGGATCGCCGGAAATGGCGGAATCTTCCGCAATCGATCCGCCGAGCAGGCGGATGGCGCGCGTGACGAAGGCGTTCACTTCGCCCGCCCCGTGCGTGCTCATCAGCACGGTGCAGCCGGCAGCCGCCAGATTCGCAAGCGCCGCGGCCAGCCAGTGCTGGCCGGCGCGGTCGAGTCCGGTGGAGGGCTCGTCGAGCAGGAGGAGCTTCGGACCCGCGAGCAGCGCCCGCGCAATGGCCAGGCGCTGGCGCATGCCGCGGGAGAAATTGCGCACCAGATCCTTGCCGCGCGCGGCGAGACCCGCCGGGTCGAGCGCGGCACGGGCGCGGTCTTCGGGCGAATCGAGGCCATAGAGACGCGCGAAGAGAACCAGGTTCTCTTCGGCGGTGAGATCGTCGTAGAGCAAAGTGCTGTGCGAGACAAAGCCGATGTAGCGCTTGACGGCGGCGGAATCGCCGTCCGCTGAGGCACCCTCAGCTTTTAGTGGCACAGGCACTCTTGCCTGTGCGGACGTTGCCGCGCTGGCGTTCGATGCACAGCCAGGAGTGGCTGTGCCACGGGAGAACTGCACGCGGCCGGCGGTGGGGCGAATCAGCAGGGCGGCGGCTTTCAGCAGCGTCGTTTTGCCGGAGCCGTTGGGGCCGACAAGCGCAACGCATTCACCGGGCGCGATGGAAAGAGAAATGCCGCGGAGAGCAAATCGAGCGCCGTAGCGCTTGGCGAAGTCTACAAATTCCAGGCCCAGTCCGGCGGGCGACTGAGTTCCGGAATTAGCCTGCACGGGGACGGCTAACCTCGGACGAGTTCGCGCAAGATTTGCTCGGTGCTGGCGCGCTCGCGGGCGTAGTCCTCTTCGGAGATGGTGCCGGCCTGGCGGCGGAGTTCGAGGCGGAAGAGCCGGTCCTTGAGGCTGTCGAGGCTGTTCTCCACCCCAACACGCGAGCTTTCTTCTAACGTGGCGCTTCGCGCCCGGGCGGCGTGTGTTGGGGACCCCGGCTTCTGGACTTCGCGATCCAAATCGGGGCTCTCGACGCTGGAGACATCGGCCCCAGATGAGACCGATACGGCCGATGCGGCCGATGCCGCCCTGACGGGCTGAACGGAGGGCGCCGCGGGCCGCGTGGATGCGAATGTCACCGCTGCCGCTTTTACAGCCGCAGGCGCAACCGGAGGCGCTGCTTTGCGCTTTCGGGGACCTTGCGGAGGCGTTGTGGGCACAGGCAAACCGCCGGCGCCCGCCGCTGTCGCCAGCGTAGGCTGGCGCCAGAGCAAGAGCACGCCGATCGCGAAGAGCGCGGCGAATCCGCCGATGATGATCCAGCGCAAGCTATCGAGGCGGTTCGGCAGGGCCTGCACGGTGGCGGTTACGCGACTATTCACTTCCGGGTCCTGATCGTTTCCCTGCTGTTGCTGGGAAGCCTGCGGAGGCGGCGCGGTGCCGGAAACCGACACGTCGAAGGGAAGCCCCGCGGGAATGGCGTCGCGCGTATAAAGATTAAAGCCTTGTTCGGTGCCGGCGGCGGTGAAGCCGTCGCTCTTCACCTGCATGGTAGGCGGCGCGACCAGCATCACGCGCCCCACGGAATAATCCGAAGTCAGGCGCAGATCGGCGCGATTCGAGGCATACGGAAGCTGATAGGAGAGGCGCACGCCGTTATCGCCGGGCTGAAACGCATAGGCGATGGCGTATTTGCCTTTGCCGCGGTCCATGGTCCCTTGCGTGACGGGCATGCCCGAAGGTCCCCAGGAAGAGACCTGCCCGAGTTGCGCGCCCTGCGGAAGCTGGAATTGGAAATCGCCTTTGTCGCTGAAGTAGGCCTTGGGCGGCTGCGACTGGTTTTGCAGCGCGTACTCTTCGCCGACCAGCAAGTTGCTGCCATTGGGCTGGAAGACGATGACGCGCGAGCCGACGCTCACGAGTTTGGAATCCGGGGAAGGCTCGTAGACGGTGACGTCCACAGTGGCGCGGCCCGGCGGCAAAGGCTGATGGAACATCACGCCGTGATAGACGGCGCGAATGAGCATGGGCTGCTGGCCGATGGCGGGGAAATCGAATTTGTACGCGCCTTTGGAGTCGGACTTGGTATTGGCGACGGGCTGCATGCCGCCTTGCAGTTGAATGAGGATGACGTCCACGCCCGCGGCGATTTTGCCGTCTGTGCCGTTGTGCACCACGCCAGTGACCGTGCCGGCGGCGGCGGCGGTGGCGAAGGCCAGCAGCAGTCCGAGGCACACAAGCGCGCGCCTCGCGTGGGAAAAGAGTGTTGTCATCCCGAGGTCGCCGCGGCGACCGAGGGATCTGCTTTTTTGGCCTCGTGCCAATGCTGTCATTCTGAGGAGCGCGGCGCGCCTTTCGCGCGCCAGTTCGTTTTTCCGCGCGACGAAGAATCTCTCTTTCTCCGTACCGAAATACGAAGAGAGATTCTTCGGCAAGCAAATTCCACACCCGCTCAGAATGACAACAGATCGCAGAATGCGCGGCATGGTCAATTCCCTGCCCTGGGGCCGGCGGGGATGGCGCGGCCGCGCACGGCCGCGTCGGAACGCGGCAGCATCCCCGGGCTTTCGGTGACGCGTTCGATTTCCGCGAGCACGAGGGCGGCCTCGGCTTCGAGGGTTTGCTTCATCTGCTCGTAATCTTCCTCGGCGAATTTGCCGGTGCGGTACTCAAACTTCAGATCGCGCAAATTATCGTAAATGATGTCGCGGCGCTCCATGAGCTGATCGAGATGCGAGCGGTGCGGAGCGGAGTCGGCGGGATCCGGCTGGATCATAAAGACGAAAATCAGCGTGGCGGCAGTGAGCGCGACACAAGCGACCACGGCCAGCGTGTCGATACTTATGGCGGCTGCAGAATGCATGATTGCGGGGGGAACCCAACTTTCAATCATCGGCCAGATCTATATAACTGATCAAAATAGCTGATCAAATTGTGTCGCCCCTAACGGGGCTCAGGTTTCTTTTACACCAGTACCCAGTGCTCCCGCACTGGGCTAAATTGTTTCGTCCCTTCGGGACTCCAAGCGTCACACACACTGGCACGATCAGCCTTCAATCATCTTGCACTTCGCGCTCGATCTGGCGGCGCGCGTGTTCCAGCATTTCGGCGGAGACGGGCGGCCCGGAAGCCGGCGCGACGCGAGGCCGATGCCGCCACTGGCGAATAATCATTATGACCAACGCCAGGCCGATAGCAAACGCGATGGCCGGGAAACTGTAGGCGAACAAATTGAGGCCGCGGGCGGGCGGCGCGGCGAGCGCCACCTCGCCATATTCCTGCACGAAGGCTTGCAGGATGGCGCTGTCTGATTGGCCGCGCGAGACGCGCTCGTCAACTTCCTTGAGTTTGGCCTTGGCGACTTCGCAGGGGCCGGAGAATGCCGCGCCGGGATGGCTGCAGGAGCCGGCGGTATCGCCGCAGCCGCAGGTGCACATGAGCTGCTTGCCGATTTGGCGAGCGCGGTCCGTGGTTTGCACGGGAGCTTGGGCGAAGAGCGGCGCGGCGGCGAGAGCCGCGGCAAGGATCAGGGCGAAAAGAGAAAAGCAGATTCTCCGGTCCCGCATTCCCGGGATGCCTGAGGGCCTGTGCCGCGCTGAAGGCCGCGGCGCTACGTTTAAACCTTTTCGGCTTACGGGCAGACGCAAGCGTGAGCTAATCATGGCCGTCGTAATGCTGGATCGGCGCGGGCGAGGGCGAGAGCGCCGGTGCGGCGCGAGAAGGCTCCACGGCGGTACGCAGCGCCAGCATGGGCTGGCGGTTGGGCACCAGGGCCAGCAAAGTGCCGAGCACGACGATGGCGCCGCCCAGCCAAATCCATTTGACCAGCGGATTCAGGTAAGCGTGAATGACGGGCTGCTGCGTATCCGGGCTGTGGCCGGCATAGACGACGTAGAGATCTTGCTTCAGCGTGGAGTAGATGGCCACCATGGTTCCCGATTCCTGGTTCGAGGGATAAAAGCGCTTCTCGGGATACAGCATGATGATCTGCTTGCCGCCGCGGTCCACGGCGATGGTGGCGCGCTCGGAAGTGTAGTTCCCGAGTTGCGTGCTATCGAAGGTTTGGTGCGTGAGCCGATACGGACCGATCTGCATCTGCGCGCCGGGCGGCATTTCCGCCTGCTTGTCCTGATTGAAGGCGGCGCCACAGATGCCGATAAAGATCAGCACGATGCCGAAGTGCACCACATAGCCGCCATAGCGGCGCGTATTGCGCATGGTGAGTTGGGCGACGCCGGAAAGCAGGTTGGTATTGCCGCGCGAAGCGATCACGCGCGCGCCGCGATAGAACTCCAAGAGAATCGTCAGCGTGACGAAGACAGACAGGATCAAGCATGTCGTGACGTAAAAATTGCGCAGGCCGAGCGCCATGCCCACCACGCCGGCGGCGATGCCGATCGCCAGGGGCCCGCCGAAGTTTTTGCGCAGGCTGGCCATGGAAGTCTTGCGCCAGGCCAGCAGCGGTCCTACACCGGTGAGGAAAAGCAAGAACAGGCCGATGGGCAGATTGATCATGTTAAAGAACGGCACGCCGACGCTGATCTTCGTGTGGCGCACCCATTCCGAGAGCACCGGGAACAAAGTTCCGGAGATCACGGCGACGCAGGCGACGAGCAGGATCAGGTTGTTGAAGAGGAAGCTCGATTCGCGCGACACGAGCGAATCGAGTGTGTTGTCGCTGCGCAGATAATCGCGATTGCGCCAGAACGAAACGAAACACACCAGCAACACCAGTCCGATGAAGCCGAGGAACCACGGGCCGATCTTCGATTGCGCGAAGGCGTGCACGGAATTGACCACGCCGCTGCGCGTCAGGAAGGTCCCGAAAATCGTGAGCAAAAACGTGGTGAAGACCAGCCACACGTTCCACACGCGCATCATGCCGCGCTTTTCCTGCATCATCACCGAATGCAAAAAGGCCGTGCCGGTGAGCCAGGGCATGAGCGACGCGTTTTCCACCGGATCCCACATCCAGTAGCCGCCCCAGCCGAGCACCGCATAAGCCCAATGCGCGCCCAGCAGAATGCCCACGCCCTGGAAGCCCCAGGCGATCATGGTCCAGCGGCGCGTGAGGTGAATCCATTTCTCGCCGGGATAACGGCCGAGCAGCGCGGCGAGCGCGAAAGCGAACGGAATCGTGAAGCCGGTATAGCCGGAATAAAGGATCGGCGGATGGATGACCATCTCCGGATATTGCAGCAGCGGGTTCAGGCCGTTGCCATCGCCGCGCATGATCCACTGCATGGCACCGCTGGGCGCGGCAGAGCCCAGAATCTGAAACGGGCTGGCCAGGAAATTATTGAACGTCAGGAAAAAAAGCTGCACGCCGGCCACGACCACGCCGACGTAGGGCATCAGCTCGGGATGCTTGCCGCGGTAGGCGAACAAAACGGAGAAAACGTAAATCGAAAGCAGGAAGCTCCAGAAAAGCAGCGAGCCTTCCTGTCCCGCCCAGATGGCCGCGAATTTGAAAAATGCCGGGAGCGTGCGGTTGCTGTGCTCCACGACGTAGGCCATGGAGAAGTTGTCGGTCTGGAAGAGGTAAGCGAGGCTGCCGAAGCCCAGCCAGATGAGCACGCAAACGGCCATGCCGGCGTGGCGCGCGCTCTTGATCAGCAGCGGACGGCGCGTGACGATGGCGGCGATGCCGCCGCCAAAGGCGTAGAGTCCGCACAGGAATGCCAGAAGCAGGGCAAAAGATCCAAACAGGTCCAACGACTTCCCCCTAACTCTTCCGGCGAAAGTCTACCTACAGGATGAGCTTTCGCCGGGTCAATAAGTTAGCTCTTGCGGTCCGCGCTGGAAGCAGGCGGCGACGACTCGGTGCCGCCGGGAGCGGCCTCGTATTTCGAGGCGCACTTGGCCTGCAATTGTTCGGCGACGAAGCGTCCATCGGGCATGGCATGCCCCTCGATCAAGCATTGCGCGCCATCCTTAAAGGTGTCCGGCAGCGGATCGGACCCGACGTAGCTGACCGGCAGCGTCTTGCCCTCTTCCTTGAGGACGAAATCCACGCGGCCCGGCAAGTGCTGGATCGATCCCGCAGCCACATCGCCGCCCACGCGGATGCGCTGATGCGCGGCCGATGCGTTGAGAGAAGAGAGTTCGGCAATAGTGTGGTAGTAGGTCTGGCTCTGCTTGGCGCCCATCCAAGCGAGGGCCGATAGCGAAATCAAAATGATGCCGATGCCAATTCCGAATTTCGTCTTGGCTTTCACCCGGCCTCCAGGTTCCTCTTTAAGCGCTGATATTACCACAAGATTGGCTGTTGCCGAAGGGCAAGCTGGTATAGGTCTGGGTCAGGCGCCGGCCGGGTGTAGAATCATGCCCATCGACGCTGCTTTGGACCTTTCGGGCGGCGCTATGGGAGGCCGACCGGGCAGTCCCGTTATATGCGTTGGCTCAGGGGTAAGGGACGGGGTAGAGTAGGCGGTTCGAATTCCGCTGACAATTAGGGAGAAGAGGAGAGAAAGAAACATGGCAACGAGACCCACGCACGAACAAGCACAGCTTCACCTGCAGGTATACGATCTAAGGCGCGAGGCTCGGCTGCGCCAGGCACGCGACTGGTTCGCCAAGAACTACTTCGTGGAGAACCTCGAGGACTTCATGCGCCTCGCGGCGCCCGGCACGGAAAATGGCGCGCTGGCCATGATGGTGCTCAGTTATTGGGAACACGCTTGCGCGCTGCTCAACTACGGGCTCCTTCACGAAGACCTCTTCTTTGAGACCAGCGGCGAATTTTTTGGGGTCTGGGAGCGCGTCAAGCCGATCATTGCACCGATTCGCGAGCGGTTCGCAAATCCGCTGTTCCTCGCGCACCTGGAAAAAGCCGCGGAGCGCTTCGCATCGTGGAGCGAGAGCCGCACTCCCGGTCATATCGCGGCCATGCGGCAAATGATGAAGCAGATGCAGAGTCAGCGCTCGGCGACGGCAAGAGTGTAAGAGTGTGATCTGAACCGCGGAGCGATGCGGTTTGTCGTGGTGGCTTTCGCTCCGGTCGCTGGAGTCCGGCGGATTCCGCCACCTCGCTTTCGGGCACTCGCTTCTGGTCGGAGGCTGGTTCTCGCGATGGCTACGTCTTAGGGTTGAGGGCTGGGGGGCTGGGCCGTAGCTTGAGAAGACTTCTGTAAAACCGGGCGGAGGCAAAGCTTCAGTTCCGGGCTGATCTCCGTGATTTCCATTCCGGCCATGACCATGAACTTGCAACTGAGCATCTCCCGCGGCTTGTCGTCATCGGGGAGCTTGGCCACGACCCGGCAGTATTGGCAATCCTGATTCCAGCAGAACCTGCCGTAGGGGATGGTCTCCGGACTCAAAAACTGAAAGCAGCGCAAGAGCGAATTTTTTTCCGGGACCTCGACGGTCTTCTTGAGCAGCTTGATCTTGACCAAGCGCTCGTACGGCCGGAAGGGCTCGGCTACCTGAATTTCCGCGTCTTCTCTGATGGGAAGCATGACCGTTCCTAAGCTAAAACAAATGAGCCGCGGCCACAATGTTCCGGAGTGCGGGAGTTGCTTATCCGGCACGTGCCCTGAGAGGCGCGCGCCGAACGAAATTTGTGACGCCGGGGAACACCTCGCGACAAGCAGGTGCAACCGCAGATCCCTCGGGCGATGACGTCCCCAGCCAGCGCTGACCGCACGGACTTGCAAAATTCCTCTGGTGCAGCGATTGCCGATCGAGCAGCCCAGCGCTTAAGCCGTCATCACGAGGCCCACTCTTTGGGCCGAGGGATCTGCTTTTGAATCTCAACCGATTCTGCTTCGTCTACATCATCGCCAGCCGGTCACATAATTTGTACACGGGAGTAACGAATAACCTGGAGCGGAGACTTTTCGAACATCGGGAGGGCCGGGTACGCGGGTTCGCTAAGCGCTATAAGATTCATCGCCTCGTGTATTACGAGAGCTTCGGAGATATTCGGGCGGCGATAGCCCGGGAGAAACAGATTAAAGGATGGGACAGAAAGAAGAGAATCGCTCTCATCGAGGCCACAAACCCCACGTGGGCTGACTTGGCGGAATTGCTATTTCCAAAGCAACAGCAGATCCCTCGGTCCGCAACCCGGACCTCGTGATGACAGCCTAAGGGGTTGCGGCCACAGTTAGAGTTCAGCCGGTGACGGCGGCGGCCAACTGGCCCATGCGGCGGAACTTGGCGTAGCGGCGCTGGAGCAATTCGGGAACGGACTTCACGGAAAGCTTGTCGAGGGCACGCACGAGAACGGGTTCGAGAAGCTGCGCGGCGGCTTCGTGATCGGAGTGGGCGCCGCCCTCGGGTTCAGGAACGATTTCGTCCACGATGCCGAATTCCCGGAGGTCTTTCGCCGTAATGCGCAGGGCTTCCGCGGCGAGTTCGGCTTTGGCGGCGTCGCGCCATAAAATCGAAGCGCAGCCCTCGGGGGAAATCACCGAATAGATGGAGTTCTCGAGCATATTGATCTGATCGCCGACGGCGATGGCCAAAGCGCCGCCGGAGCCGCCTTCGCCGGTGATGGTCACGATGATGGGCACCGGCAGGCGGGACATGGCGCGCAGGTTGACGGCGATGGCTTCGGCCTGGCCGCGTTCTTCAGCGTCCAAACCCGGATAAGCTCCCGGCGTATCGACGAAGGTGAGAATGGGCCGGCTGAACTTGGCGGCCAGTTTCATCAGGCGCAGCGCCTTGCGGTAGCCCTCGGGCTTGGCCTGGCCGAAATTGCGGGCCACGCGCTGCTTGGTGTCGCGGCCCTTCTGGTGGCCCAGGACGAGCACGGGCCGGCCATGGAAGCGCGCGAAGCCGCCGACAATCGCGGGATCATCGCCAAATGCGCGGTCTCCATGCAGCTCGGAAAAATCGGTGCAGAGCAGACGGATAAAGTCGAGCGTATAGGGCCGCTGCGGATGCCGCGCGATCTGCGTGCGCTGCCAGGCGCCCAGGTGGGTATAGAATTCGCGGCGCAGTTCCGAGACCTGTGCGCGAATTTTTTCGAGTTCCGGGGGCGAGGATCCGTTCTGGGAAAGGCGCTGCAAGTCCTCCACTTCCCTTTCGAGCTGTTCGAGTTCCCGGCGGCGTTGGCGTTTTTCCATTTCAGCGCACCACTTCAGCGAACCACTTCGACTGGGCCCACGCCGGGCATCTCCTGCAGCCGGCTCACCAGGCGATCGTCAATGCGGACTCTTTGGTTGGAAGCCAGCGTGGCCATGGAACCATCCGGATCGAATATATCAAAAGCGATGGGGCACGGGCCGGGCGAGCCGGCCAGGACGGTCTTGATCTGGTCAAGGGTGAATTCGTCCATGGCGCTCAGGTCAATGCGCACGCGCATTCGCGCGGTAGTGTCGGGAGCGCCGGCTACGGCGTCGAGCGGCTGCGCTTCCTGAATGGCCACGCGAGTTCCCGCATCTTCCACGCTGACCCGGCCGCGCAAAAGCAAGGGGATATCCGACTTCAGCAGCGCTTCAAGACGCGCGAAAGCTTCCGGAAAGACCAGCGCTTCGAGCTGGCCGGTCATATCCTGAAGATTGAGGATAGCCCAGCGATCGCCTTTACGCGAGCGCATCGGGCGCAGCGAAGAGACCAGCGCGCCGATGGCCACCTCCTCGCCATTGCGGCGGCCTTCCATGGCGGCCAGTTCCACGGCTTTGAGCTCCTTCAGGCGCGCGGAATATTTGTCCAAGGGGTGACCGGAAATATAAAAGCCGAGCGTGGCGAATTCGTTGGCCAGCAATTCGTATTCGGGCCACTCTTCGGCATCGGGAAGCTCTGGCTCGGAGAGCTCCGGCGACGAGGCGCCCGCGAGAAACAGCCCGTGCTGCGTGCTGGCGCTATCACGCTGGAGTTTCTGCCCGCGTTCCATGGCGCGATCGATCACCTGATAAAGCTGCGAGCGGCGCGCGCCCAAGGAATCGAGCGCGCCCGCCTTGACGAGGCTTTCCAGAACGCGGCGGTTCAAGAGACGCGGGTCGCCCGAGGCGCATCCTCCAGATGCGACCGAATCGCAAAGCTGGAAGATGGAGTGAAATGCGCCCAGTTTTTGGCGCGCTTCGAGAATTCCACGAACCGTATTTTCTCCCACGTTTTTGATGGCGCGCAGGCCGAAATGAATCTGTTCGCCCACGGGCGTGAAGTCCACGTCGCTGGTATTTACATCCGGCGGAAGGACGGTGATGCCCATGCCGCGCGCTTCGTGAATATACTTTACGACTTTTTCCGTGTTTCCGGTTTCCGAAGTCAGCAGCGCGGCCATGAATTCGACCGCATAGTGCGTCTTGAGCCAGGCCGTCTGATAAGCCAGCAGCGCATAGGCGCAGGAGTGGGACTTATTGAATCCGTAGCCGGCAAATTCGGCCATGAGATCGAAAATGCGTTCGGCCTTTTTCGGCGGAACTTTATGCGCGGCACAGCCGGTGAGGAATTTCTCGCGCTGCGCGGCCATCTCGTCGCGATTTTTCTTGCCCATGGCGCGGCGCAGAATGTCGGCTTCGCCGAGGGAAAAACCGGCGAGGCGATTGGCGATCTGCATGACCTGCTCTTGATAAAGAATGACGCCGTAGGTTTCTTCCAGGATTTCTTGCAATTCCGGCAGATCGTAGGCGACTTTTTTCTTGCCGTGCTTGCGGGCGATGAAATCGTCGATCATGCCGCCCTGGATGGGGCCGGGGCGATAGAGCGCGTTGAGCGCGGTCAGGTCTTCGAGGCGCGAAGGCTGATAGCGGCGCAGGATGTCGCGCATGCCGTGGGACTCAAATTGGAAAATCGCGGTGGTATCGCCGCGGGAGAAAAGCTGGTAGGTCGCGGCATCATCGAGCGGAAGCGTATGGAGATCGATCTGCGCAGTGCGATTGGCGGCGATGAGCTTCACGGTATCGGAGAGAACCGTGAGGGTGGTCAGGCCGAGAAAATCCATCTTCAGCAGGCCGAGCCGCTCGAGGCCCTTCATGTCGTATTGCGTGGTGATTTCTTCGCGATTCGTTTTGTATAGGGGCAGCAGTTCGGTGAGCGGCTGCGGCGAAATCACCACGCCGGCCGCATGCGTGGAGGCGTGTCGCGCGAGCCCTTCGAGGCGCTTGGCCACTTCGAGAAGGTCCCGGAAGCGCTCATCGCCTTCGATGGCGGAACGAAGCTGGCCGGATTGCTTGAGCGCGTCGTCGAGCGAGATGTTGATCTGGTTGGGAACGAGCTTGGCGAGCCGGTCCACGTCGCCATAAGGCAAATCCATGGCGCGGCCCACGTCTTTGAGCGCGGCCTTGGCGGCCATGGTGCCGAAGGTGATGATCTGCGCGACGTTGTCGCGGCCGTATTTCTGGGTGACGTAATCGATCACTTCCCCACGCCGCCGCATGCAGAAATCGATGTCGATATCGGGCATGGAGACGCGTTCCGGATTGAGGAAGCGCTCGAAGAGCAGATCGTATTGCAGCGGGTCGACGTCGGTAATTTTCAGCGCGTAACTCACCAGGCTGCCCGCGGCCGATCCCCTTCCCGGGCCGACGGGAATGCCCTGCGCGCGCGCATAGCGCATGAAGTCCCAGACGATCAGGAAATAGCCGGCGTAACGCATCTTCACGATCATCTTGGTTTCGTTCGAGAGCCGCTGTTCGTATTCCGCGAGCGGGCGCCGCAGCCAGCCCTGCTTGGCGAACGTTTCGAGATAAGGCAGGCGCGCGGCGAATCCTTCGCGCGCCACGCGCTCGAAATAACTATCCACCGTGTAACCCTCTGGCACCTGGAATTCGGGGAAGGAATTGCGTACCGGCTCGATGCGCACGTTGCAGCGTTCGGCGATGGCGGCGGTGCGTTCGAGCGCGTCCGGCAATTCGCGGAAGACCTGGGCCATCTCCTCGGCGGTCTTGAAATAAAACTGATCGGTGGCAAAGCGCATGCGCTGGGGATCGGACATGGTCTTGCCGGTCTGGATGCAGAGCAGCACTTCCTGGGCGCGGGCGTCGGCACGCGTGAGGTAATGACAATCGTTGGTGGCCACCAGGGGAATGCCGCTCTCGCGCGAGAGGCGCACGAGCTCGCGATTCACCGGCCCATCGATTTCGAGTCCCTGGTCTTGCACTTCGAGGAAGAAATTGCCTTTGCCGAAGATGTCGCGCAGGCGATAGGCGGCGTCGCGCGCATCGTCGTAGCGGCCTTCGATGAGCGGCTCGGCTACCGCACCGCTCAGGCAGGCGGAAAGCGCGATGAGGCCGCCGCTGTGCTTGGCCAGCAGGTCGTAATCAATGCGCGGCTTATAGTAGAAGCCTTCGAGGAAGCCGGCGGAAACCAGGCGGATCAGGTTGCGGTAGCCTTCGGCGTTTTCGCAGAGCAGCACGAGATGATTGGTGCCGCGCTGGGCCAGATCGGAAGCTGCTCCGGAGGCAGCCGATCCGCCGCCCGGGCCGCTGCCGGCGGTGCGAGCGGGGCGCGCGTCGCCATTGGTCTTTTCCGCGCCGCGATCGTGGCGGCTGGTGCGCGCGACGTAAACCTCGCAGCCGATGATGGGCTTCACGCCGCGCGTGGAGGCTTCGTGATGGAAGTGCTCGGCGGCAAAGAGATTGCCGTGATCGGTGACGGCCACGGCGGGCATGCCGCGGTGGGCCGCTTCGTTTACCAATTCCGTGATGTCGCAAGCGCCGTCGAGAAGACTGTAATCGGTGTGCAGATGAAGATGGACAAAACGCGGGGTTGCCATCGATGAGTTATTTTAGTCTGGCGGCAGCGGATTTTCCACACAAGCTC
>WNGN01000893.1_pt1 | contig 22760 bp, 24 predicted proteins | sample 5400561 | NCBI WGS metagenome assembly WNGN01 (sample SAMN13153379, study PRJNA577476) | soil metagenome | isolation source: 115 cm soil or saprolite under Garry oak tree replicate 2 | place: USA:California | collected 2016-06-15 | reverse complement strand
GAGAAGCGTCAGGCTCTCACACGAGCCTTTTTATAAAGAACCGAGGTGTTTTCTCTCTCCGTTTCGAGAAAGGAGTTTGAACTAAGACAATGTCCGCAAAGCCCCATCTCAACCTGATAGTGATGGGTCATGTTGACCATGGAAAGAGTACGCTGACAGGTCATCTTCTGTTCGATGCAGGATACATTGACCAGAAGACAATCGAGCAGTACGCGAAAGAATCTGAAAAGACAGGAGCAGGTGATACTTTCAAGTACGCCTGGGTCCTAGACACGATCAAGGAAGAGAGGGAAAGAGGAGTTACTATCGATCTCTCGTTCCAAAAGTTTGAGACACCGAAGAATTTCTACACGATTATTGACGCGCCCGGACACCGAGACTTCATCAAGAACATGATCACCGGCGCCAGCCAAGCAGACGTCGCAATTCTCGTCATCTCGGGTAAAAAGGGCGAATTCGAAGTCGCTGTCGGACCCGGCGGTCAAGCGAGGGAGCACGCCTATCTTGCAAGAACTCTCGGAGTGAAAAACCTGGTCGTGGCCATCAACAAAATGGATGACCAGACAGTAAAGTATTCCGAGGAACGCTACAAGGAGTGCAGGAAAGAGCTGGAAGGCTTGCTGAAGACTGTGGGCTTCGACATCTCAAAGATCCCGTTCGTCCCGACCAGCGGGTGGCTGGGCGATAATCTGTCGAAGAAGAGTACGAACACGCCGTGGTACAAGGGGGTTACAGTGTTCGATGCGCTCAACGATTTCATTCCACCACCGAAGCCCTTGGACAAACCTCTTCGAGTCCCCATACAGGACGTGTACACGATTACCGGTGTTGGAACTGTCCCCGTGGGGCGGGTCGAGACGGGTGTCGTGAAAGATGGTGACAAGGTCATCTTCAATCCCTCCGGAAAACTCGGTGAAGTAAAATCGATCGAGACTCATCATGTTCGGATGGCGAAGGCTGAGCCTGGCGACAACATCGGCTTCAACATCAGAGGCGTTGCCAAGAACGAGATCGGACGGGGAGAGGTTATGGGCCACACTGACAAGCCCCCGACGATCGCGAAAGAGTTCATTGGACAGATCATTATCATCTACCACCCAACTGCAATCGCCGCAGGATACACCCCAGTGTTGCATGCGCACACAGCGACGGTCGGGGTGACTTTCGAGGAACTGATCAAGAAGATCGACCCACGTACCGGTCAGGTGGTGGAGGAAAAGCCTAGTTTCCTCAAGGTCGGGGACAGCGCCCTGGTGAAGATGAAACCCTTGCACAACATGGTTTTGGAAGCATTCTCGGATATTCCCGAGCTGGGAAGGTTTGCTATCCGGGACATGGGCAGCACCGTCGGGGTCGGCGTGGTCAAAGAGATCATCACGAAAGGCTAATTCAACACCGCAATAGCTGTCCAGGGATTCTATAGGACCCAACACGGGTCATGGATCTCCAATCTGATCGCAGACCCGTTCTCTTATCGGGATTCGTAACACATTCGCGCTGCTCACAACAGTGTTTGCTGCTAGAGGAGCACGTGAATTCAGGACCGCAGTTTCCGCGAGAGTTTACACCAAGGTTTTTAACCGCACCGGACCCGCCCTGACTCTTCGCTACAAAGGTTGACAATGAAGGTATCCTGGTATGGTTTCCAAAGCTAGAATTCGTCTGTCCAGCACCGACCCCCAGGACATCAACACCATCTGCACCGAGATCAGAGACATCGCCGATAAGACAGGCGTCAAGCTGAAAGGACCAATACCACTGCCGACGAAGAAACTAATCGTCCCCTCAAGAAAATCCCCAGCCGGACAAGGAACTCACACTTTCGACAAGTGGGAGATGAGGATTCACAAGCGCCTCATCGATGTGGACCCGAATGAACGATTCTTGAAGAGATTGATGAGGATAAGAGCGCCTGACGATGTTTTCATCGAAATAGAACTACTCTAGCACGCAACCTATCTTCTTGTTCTTTTTGTGGGCCGAAGCCTGGGCTTTCTAGGCCTTCGCAAGTAGACGGCGAAACCTCCAAGAACGATCGCAGACGAGAAACCTAAAGCAACAAACGGTGCGGAAGCTTCCACGACTACTACTCTGACATGAACACTCACAGCCACCTTATCCCCAGTGGCGGTAATAGCCATGTACCGGACCCCAGAGGTCGCACTCCAAGAAGATGAAACACTTACAGTGGCGGTTTGAGGGCTATTCCTCGGCCCGATGTCCGACGGCCCAGACCCGTATAGCTGAGCGGGAGAATCCGAAGATGGTTGGTCTTGGGTCAAGGGGAAAACACCTATGGACAGTGTCCCAGAGCCCTGAAAGCTGATGCTCACGGAAATGCTCTTTGAGCTTCCTTTCTGGATAGCAACGTCACCTGAAGGCCCTGCAAGAGTCAACGGAACAGGCAAGCTCGCGTTGACATAGCCCACTTCGCCGAGCCCGTTGGCGACAAACCATACGAGATTGTTGGGCCCAGGCCTCGCCCACCAGATCAATGGGAAGACGTTGGGAGTGGAAGAGACAACATATTCTGTCAAGACACCGCTAGAGGGGTCATAACGTCCTACTCTTCCGGCAATGTGTTCCGAGAACCAGACTTCGTTGTGGGAGTCAACAAAAATGGCGTTCGGAAGCCCTGAAACACAAGCGTCCGGGCAATAGCCGATTGGGAAAGTCTTCCAAGTATTCGTTTGTGGGTTAAACACACCGAATTGATTGTCTCCCTCATGATCGGTGAACCAGACGTCGCCTGAGTTGTCGACCGCCACCTGGGTGAGTGCTGCTAGATTGAGGGAGGAAGGCGGAGAAAACTCAGTGATGTTGCAAGTGTCACATGCAAGACGACCAAGCTTCCTCGACCCAGCTTCCGCGAACCATACAGCATTGTCTGGAGCTATGGTGATTCCTTGAATGAACGCGTTGCTCGTGGGAACCAGATAGGTCCGGTTCAAACCATCGATGGGATCGAACATGACAACGCTACTGGAGCCACTAGAACTCAACACCGTCATCCATATCCTCTCCTGATGATCTAGCGCCAAATACTCCAGGCTTTGGTTAGGGAAAGTCATTGTCTTATTTACCGTTAGGCGCTGGCTGTCGTAGTATGCAAGTGTGGAATTGTCCGTGAACCAGACTCTGCCCCCAGAATCGGCAACTAGGGAGCTGACTGTTATGTTTGCGAGATTAACCGCAGCTTTCGAAGTTGTGTTATCAATGAAGTATTCCCTTATCTGAGAGGTCGGCGGCGTCCCCGAAGATATTCCAGCAACCCATACTGTAGTGTCTGTTGGATAAAGGACCCAGGGGCTGGGGCTCGAATCTAGCGGTTTCTGCATGAACGTTACGTAGGTTTGAGGGCTGGATTGAACAATATCCGGCTCGCTAACACTATGAGCGGGTGGTGTTGTGTAGGGCGCGAGTGGAAGGAAGAAAATGAGGATCATGATTGGTGCGATCGCGTATGATAGTCGCATGATAGTTGCCCGTGTGAGATGCTTAGGTTACGTTTAGAAGACCATTCTGCATCAGGATGTGAACAGAGCAATTGATCGTGCAATATATTCTGAATTGTCCAATCCTGGTGGCTTGAAACTGCAATTTCTGATGGTCCCCTCCAACGAGCTCTAAACCAACATTGGAGTAAGATGCAACGGCAAACCCGTGAGATTGAGTGTCATTATTGATCACCGTGAAAACCACAGTATCACAACGCTGAACCGTAACGATCGGCCAGGGCCCAGTTTGAGACTTGCTTCCGTCGTAACCCGTCAAATCTACAATAATCGTGAAAGAACGAATCGCTCCGGTCACGCCCGAACATGGAGATAGGGGAGGGCTGAGTAGAACCGCGAACACGCCTCCCGCTCCGAGAGCAACAGTAACGAGCGCGATTACGACAATCTCACTGGTTCTCAATAGTCTAGCTCTCGAAACGTCTCTAGGGCGGCAAACTCTGCGAATTGCCTGTGTGAAACCGAACTAAAAGTGTCTTGGCCCATATGGTCCTTTCGAGCCAAGGGTCGAAGCTAGTAATCATCATTAGAAAGACGGATACATTCACGCAGACAGATGCGTCTTCCTTTGGAACCAAACTGCTTAAGATCCGTAAGTAAGTACGACGCTATCTGGCACACAGCTTGGGGGCGTGGGCGAGCAATTGTTGGCCCCCGTCTGAGCATTTCTCAGAAAAACGTAGTCCTGAGGGGGGGTCTGAGTGTAATTCTGCCCGTTCACTGTCATGGTCAGGTGATGAGTCGCGTCAGTCTTGAAACCAAATATTTGGCTGGAGTTCAAGATAGCTCTCGCAGGGCTGTTTTCGAAGTGTCCCCAGAGCAAGAACCAGTCGCCTAAAGTATAATCTCGATTCTGGTCTGTTTCCACATGCAATACGCCGTCTGTGGTGTGCGTGTGGATCGGTTGGTTGCATCCCGAGTCAAATGTGACTGGAATCTGAACTCCAACTCCGTTGACTGTAACAGTTACGCTCGGGTGAGAATGGTAGACCTGGCTTGCTGTGACGCAATGGCTCAGATAGTCAGGCAGCGGTACATTGTTCGGGGGCGGACGCAAAAAGACGACTGCGGCTACGATTATCGCAATCAGAACTATCGCGATGGCGAAGGTGGTTAGTGCTCTCTGACGGCGTTTTCTCTTGACATCTCCAAGGATCTTTTGCTTGCGGGTTTGGGTCTGAGACATCGAGAGAGCCCTAGGCAGAGGGGAAAGGGAATTCGAGCAATAATATCTTTGGGGCGGAACTCCAAAATAGCTTGAACAATTGATACCAACGTTCCCTTGGCATGATACGCCTCAAGGCATATTTGACGATCGTTTTGCTAGGTCTCCACGGCGGGGGTACCAGAGTCAGGTCAAAGAGGTCTGACCAGATGGGCGGGTCGCGCCTAGCACGCGCGCGCTACACTCAAGACCCAATACCGCGAAGGCATCAGAACAATTGATGCCCTAGCGGAACGCGGGTGTGCTATCCCGTGGCGTAGGCCTTCGTGGGTTCGAATCCCACCCCCCGCACCAAAGGGTTTATCCAGTGGCGCAAACCAGCAGATCCTGGATCACGCCTTCTATCTGGGAAAAGAAGGATACCGACAGAGTACGATAGTATCAAGGGTCAAGGCGCTTAGGGGCCTTGCCAGGAAATCAGACCTGCTCGATCCCGAGTCTGTCAAAGTAGCGATAGCAACACTGAAGGCCACAGAAGGTAGGAAGGAGAATCTAGTAACTGTGTACGCAGGCTTCTGTAAACAGAACAACCTCCAATTCACACCACCAAGGTACCACAGAGTAGACAAGCTACCCTTCATTCCCCTTGAAGCAGAAGTTGACCAATTAGTTGCTGGAATGGGTCCCAAGTATGCTACTTATCTCCAGTTCTTGAAGGAGAGTAAGGCGCGGGCTGGGGAGGTCTGGGGTCTACGATGGATTGACCTAGACCCAGAGGCGAGGACAGTCTCCATTACCCCAGAGAAGGGCTCCTTGCCTAGATTGCTGAGGCTATCCGGTAGGCTACTCGCTATGCTGGCATCTCTGCCAAGGAGGAATGAATACGTGTTTGGTGGTGGGGACTTGGACGACTTTGCTAGATGGTTCTACATGAAGAGAAAGGAGCTAGCGTGCAAGCTGGGCAACCCAAGAATGCAAAGAATAGGCTTCAAGACGTTCAGACACTGGGGCGCATCCAACCTCTACCGACAAACGCGAGACATCCTACTGGTGAAGCAGACACTTGGACATAGAGACATACGAAACACATTGGTCTACACACACCTCTTGAACGATCTGGATTCTGATTGGGTTTGTAAGACGGCTAAGTCTCTATCCGAAGCCAGTTTACTCATTGAGTCTGGATTTGACTACGTTACCGAGCTTGATGGCGTGAGGCTGTTCAGGAAGCGAAAGTAGCCTTGGCAAAGCACCCCTGCTACACTTGCGGAGCACCCTTCGACGCTTGGTACGATTTGAAGATGCACTGGAAGACGGTTCATAGAAGGAACGAAGGGGATTCATCAGCCGAATGGGATGGCTAGTCTTCAAAGCTCTCGGAGGCTGGCGAACCTGATAATTCTTGGGCGTAATGCGACAATGACATAACCTCTACCCATCCTAACTCATAGGGGCGAAATTCAGGGCTAACCCCGAAAACTCAATGCAGACTCAGAGCATTATTCCGACAAGCCAAAGATGCAGCTTAGAAGCGGGGGAGCGCCTGGACATGTCCCGAGCGTTTCGTTGCGCTTCTCGATTCACTCACGAGCACAAATGCACAACCCCCCAGAGTGGCACTCTATGGTTTATTACTGAACTATGGCTCTAGGTAATAGTGAACGGGAGGAGGTGGTAGTTTGGTGAGTCGAGAGTGTTGGACTGATTCTTCCCCGGACCAGAGTTTGTTCGACACACAACGCGGTAGCTGTCGCCTCGTAGCAACCATTTCGCGTCAATGTTCAAGCTGCGAAAAATCAAGATACATTTCAAGATAAGAATATGTTTCATAACAATAATACCAATCGTGAGTATCGATCTTAGTATTGAGAATTAGAGAATTAGAATACTTGACTTAGCAATCTGTTCATTTTGTAGAAAACAAATTCGAGTAGCATTTGGGAAAGTCCTGCATATTCAGAAACCATGTTTTGTAAACAGGGACCAAAGCAGTTGAAAATGAAGCCTTTGCTGGAGAGACCCGCTTCTATGCTGGTCTCTTCCACTTTTTTTAAATGAGGATTCTACTTGAAAGAACGCGGAAGGGTACCGACGTCGGAACTCTTGCAGATTTGTGTTGATAGAAGTGCACTTAGGGCGGTTGACTTGCAGGTCCAAAACCTTGCTTCAATAGGGTTCGGGGAATTCACTGCCAGTTACGAAGGAACGGCGAAAAACAACGGCTCACCTAGGGGAGCGTTGGGTAGCCGTATCGTGATAGAACGACCCCTTCTGAATTAGAAGGGCTCCTTCATAATTGGGCAAACCAAAGGGGGAAACACGATTATCTACCACGTACGCCGAGTAATCTCTAATAGATGCCGCCACGAATCTGGCGTGAGGTTCTTGAATTTGCCGCGGCTTGGCGCGGGCGAGTTGCTCTCTAATGTGCTTGGAACATTGTTTGTGTACGTAGTCGTTTTTCCTGCCGCAATTGCCGTCCTATTCTTCGTCGCTGGACAGAACACGAGTCTGCTATACGCCCTTCTGACAGTGTACTTTCTTCTCTTGGTTGTAGCAGGACTCGTTTGGGTCTCGCGGAAAATTCGCTAGGGTCCATTATGATCCAGAATCTCCCGGAGATTCTTTTGCTATGTGTGCCCGTTATTGGTGGCTTGATAGGGGCAGGCTGGAAGCTTTCGGATAAGGTTGACTCGATAAGTCAGAATTATCAAGAGAAAGTTGCTCGTTTTGAAGACAGAAAAAAAGCTGAAGCTGCGAAGGAAATCGAAACATTGTACAATCAGCTATCAATGTCAAAGAGGGACGAGTCATCGAAGATGAGCAATATAGCTACGATGCTCCAAAAGGTGCTGGAATTAGCCTCTCAGAGGCGTCCAGCTGGTGACTATTTCAAGGAAATGTGGACATCCTGCTCGATAGGTGGAAGGAGTCTGCTTTACGCAGGAATCGTTGCGTTCGCGTATCCAATCCTCTCTTACCTTTACTCGGACCAATTCAACCAAATATTCATAATCGCGTTCTTGGTGACTACCGTGGTCGTGACGGTCTTAGCAGCAAACGGGCTTTTTGAGGTCAGGGACTTTATCAAAAATCGGGACAGTTTGATGCGATTGCTAGGTACGTAGGAAGCTATTCGAGAAAGTCGGTATCAACTCAATTCGACGCATCCTAGGAATTCTTGCGCATAATGCGACAAAGATAGATCGTCTAAGGTTTCTTACTCACTTGGACTTGGTAAAGGAGGTACTGACCTGGACACGAGTCTAACCATCTGAAGCAACACAATGGGTGGGCGGGCCACATGTCTGAAAATAATCGGCTCTGACCTTGCCTTCAGAGATCTGGGTCTTGGTAGAATTCTGATCGCTTGTTAAGGAGGTGCCATATTCCATTATCAGAGTATACAATTGCCTGACGACGTAAGCGGTCCAGAGTGGCCAATACGAGATATGAACGAAGCGGCTTACCACCAAGTGGCGCCTCAAGTCTAAGTTCTTGAACTGTTTTTGGACCCTTGCGAAGTATGGCAATGAACCAGTCTCCAAGTAACATCAGTAGTCTTGGATTCACTCGTGTTGAAAGGCTCTTCAAGATTTTCTCCTGGGAAAACGACCTTGGAGTCGGTGCGGGGCCCATCTTTCTCGACACTTTTTGTCCAATCAGAAAATTAGCGACTTTCTCGGCCTGGTCGAGCGCTTTTCCGATTGTGACCCCTCGTTTCCGTGTTTGTCTACCTCGCCGTTCTGCGTATCTGTCAATACTCTCGGCGAGGAGATGCCCGTGTTCTGGACGGAAAAGCCCCGCCTTCCAGCACTTCTCTTCGAATTCATCGTAGGATAGATCTGGATTCACGAGATAGGGCGAACGTCTTCCTTTTCCGTTGTCTTGCCTGATTAGGAACCCATCTGTCAAGAGTCTCTGAAGACTCTTGTGGACCGTATCTGGTTTCTTCCCCACTAAGCGGGAAATCTCGTTTCGCCCCAATCCCCCAGAGTGTTCCATGACAGCTCCGAGCACAAGCGTTCGATTCTTCCTGCTCGTGTCCCCCCGGCGCTTGACCCTTCTCAAGTGACCCCCAGTTACAAGGAAAATGGGTGTTTCCACTGGTTAAGCATTGGCGAAAGCAATAGTTGCATGCCGGGGACTGGTCAATTGATTCTGAGTACCTTAAGGAGGGTAAGAAGGACCAGAACGATACCATCTGCGTCACCTTAAGCAACGGAACGGACAGACGGAAGGACAATCTGATTTTCTGGTGGGATGAGATTGACCAGTTCATTGCGTGGCTAAGCGAGCACAGCCGAATCAGCAAGGTCCTCTACACTTGGACTCTTCGACCAGAGTACGGTTCTCTCGCGAGTTGGGGCATACCCGGCGAGTACGACGAGGACTTGGGTAAGATTCAGCGTTGCGTCATCGAGATACCTGGCACGAGCAGAACGCTGACGATACTCGACGTTCAACCATTCTACAAGACAATGGAGTCCAAAGAGCGAAGACTTGGCAGTCTCGAAGCAGCGGGAGAATTTCTATCAGAATACTACAAAGACCCTTCCCTGCGCAAGCTGCCCAAGCCCCGCGATTTGGGCGAACGATTTCCGACTGAAGAGGAGAAACCCGAGTTCCGCAAATACGCTCTACATGACGCATATGTAACGTCGCGGGCGGTTCGATTCCTACGCGAAGAGATGCTTTCTAAGTACCTTGAAAACGTCGATTTCAAGAAATACCATTCCTTCGGTACGATAGCGAATCACTTCTTCGAATTTCCGCGACTCCATGTCAAGATGGGGAGACGCGTCATTCTGAGACCGAATCACCGAGAGATTAGGGATCAAGCCACATTCGCAGGAAGGTCAGAGGCTTTCTGGACCGGAGAGATTCTTGGTGAGAATTTCTACAACGATATGACCAAACAATACTCGGTGTGCACGATTGCGACCAATGCCCTCATGATTGAGGACGTGGGTCAACTCGCGGATTCCGAGATTCAATCTTTGAGCGGTTCGAACCTCGCGGACTTTGAAGCAATAACCGGGAGTCCCTACGGTTGGCTAAAGGGAATCTTCCAAACTGACAATGACCTCTGGGGGCTTCCAGTTCGCGGGAAGGAGCGAAATTACTACGTCACTGGCAAGATCCCCGGATTCTTCCACATCTACGACTTGCTCGCAGCCAAGGCTCGCCCTATCGAAATTTGGGACGGGTTCAAGCCCAAGTTTAGCGAATCCGTAAGACTTCTTCACAACAAATACGCTGATGTCGTCACCAAGCTGATCGAGGGCAAGTCTTCAGACTGGGTTGAAAAGCAGTTCCTCAAGGGAGTTACCAACTCATCGACGGGGCGGCTTGGGATGGACAAGCCCGCACCAAGCGTGACAACGAACTTTCCAGCGTATAGTACGATTGTCGCAAAAGCTCACTTGGAAATCTCCAAACTCATGGATATTGCTCCAAAACCTATCCTCTACATGGACACTGATTCATTATTCACGCGTTCGCCTTTCGAGGGGAAGTTTGGCGAACTAACCGACCTAAACGGGGAGCATACCCTCCCAGTCTTGCTGGGTGTAAAGGGGAAATCTGATCGGCTGTACATTTTCCGGTCCAAGCATTACTACCAGAACAGCGACTCTTGGGGATTTCATGCGTGGAAGCCTTGGTACGAGGATTGGTTCGAAATCGTCAGAACACTCCCTACTCGCATTGAGGTCCACGTAGACATCAAGGGGACCTTTCAGAACCGAGCAAAGAAGGCGCTAGGGCTGCAAGTGGGCAGATGGTATACAGAACGTAGGACCTACGAACTCGAAAAGCTGGCGCAACTGTTTGCGGGGACGACAAGAGGCATCGGGAGAGTCGAGATTCGTACGGAATGGTGCGAGAAGGCAAAGCAATCGGTTCCCGGGCATTGACCTATCCCGAGCTTGTCCGGCTAACCGGACGGACGGAGCTTTGGACTGGACCGAACGGCGAGCAGTACGAACGCGAATTTGTTGAGCGTTTTGTGAAGGATTTCCAAAGACAAGGGTCTGGACGACAAAACATCGTGACGTGATTGGGGGGGAGGTCGTTTATGCCAATAGCCATGTGTTGTCAATGCGGTAATGCGAACATTACAGATGTCGAGGACGAAGAACCGACAGACTGCGAATACTGCGGGCATGACTTCTGTGAGCGCTGTGATTGACATGTACCAATATGTAGGAAATGCATTCTAAGAGTGGGGGATCTGCCCAAAATGCATTCTGAAACTGGGTGGCCGATTGATGTCTTGGTCGGACTAATTCCGAAAGAGATTGTCAAGCGCATTTTGTCCGATTCAGGATATGAAGTTCACAGCTTCGAGACCTTAATCGATCCGCTTCAGCAGAAGATTAGATCCTCCAAAGGCAAGTCGGAAACAACTAGGATGTTCTTTTCAAAACCTGACCTGCTGGCCTATGATCCGGACGAAAATGAACTCCACCTCGCCGAAGTAAAATTCAGAGATAGACCCTCGGACGAATTCGGGTTCCGTCTGAGCGACATGCGGAAGTACTTGAGATATTGGCCGTACTCCATTGTAGTGGCAGTGACCCCGAAAGGGCACATTTTCTATGGTCAAACTGTAGAAGAACTAGAAACAGAAATAGAAAGTGCAAGGGGATATTGGCTAGACATAGACTTGGACGAACAATTTGAGAAATTGGAAGACCTATTCACCAAGATCGAGCCTGAGATCATTGAGAAATATGAATCGGTTATTGGCAAGATAGAGCGGTTACGGGAAAGTGGTGACTCTGAAGACGAGTAGTCGGGTTCTCAAGCTCGAATACTTCAATTACATGGTCGAGTCTCTGCGAGCCATCAGCAGATACAATAGCTAGGGGCCAGTTCAGCGAAATCAAGCCAACCAATCAGAGGCTTCCTTTCGATGAATGGTGGAAAAATATCGCCGATATCCTGTCTGACTGGGACTTCATACAAGAAGAGAAGTAAGGCGAGATTTCGGAATTAGGGGTAACTAGCCGCCAGACAACGCGCCCAGCGACTTCATCATCTCTCTCACCCATTTGATTATCAGTTCTAGCTCATCACTTGCCGGACAATAACCCGCATGAATGATGTCGTTTCGAAGCCTCCAAAAAGCCTGCGGGAATTGCTTTGATAACCCTGTGAGTGGTTTTCCCTTATCTTTCAGGGCCACGGTTAACCTGCCGAATTTCTTTGTGAAATCCTCATTCTGTTCCCCCGTCAGGTTCATTCCGTCCAGAGCCTTATTGATCGCAATTTCCATGCCCGCAAGGTAACATGTTGCGGCCGCCCATCTTTCGTCGAGCCCCAACTCCTTCAGTTCTAATAACCTGGGAATCCACTCAAGACCGCCAACTGGGTCAAGCCCTACGACACTTGCCACTTTACCATACATTGCTCCAAAGCTAACTACCGGCCAGCATATGTTAGTAACCGCTTGACGGACAGCTGTATCGTCCTCTGGTCTCGTCGTGTCGATTAGCAATATTGTGGCATCTATTTTCGAGCTGAAGTTCCCAAATATTTTTGCGATTGATCCGGTGATTGATTGCATGCCAGCATTCGATTCTGGAGTTTGTGTCGAGGCTTGAGGACTACCCAAGAAAGCAAACAAAGCACCAATCGCTGTCCACTTGGATTCTTCGATTGCGGCCTTGACGTCGAATAACGCCGATCTAACGGCCATCCTATCAATGACAGGCTGATGCGAGAGACTCCTCAACCGTTCAACGATTCCCATAGCTTTCTGCATGTCTCCACGCGCTTGCCCCATCGTTGTTTTTGCAACGCGCATGAAATCCTCGTCCAATTGTGACATGTTCTTGGGTGCCTTTTACCTGAGCGACTTATATTCGCTTGTCTTCGGGGCGCAACTTCTGGGAAAAACGGGAATTGGAAGTAAGAGACCGCCTTCCTATCACAAGGATGGTAAGTAGTCACCGGGGAAAAATTACGCTCTTTGTACGAGGCTAAAGTCTCAGAATCGAGATCAATCCTAGTATCACTGCTATGACGTACAAAGTAGCGGTCACGCGGTCGCCGATTGCAAATGCCAAAAACATGGAAACCAACGCAGCGAGTGTCGCGGGGCCTGATTTCGTCTTCTCCATATCGCGTATGGTTGCCAGCGTTCCAGCAAGAGGAACCAGCCCACCTATCCGATTGGGTATGAAAACCGACAAGGCGCACGCGGCAACCCAAAGGATAGTAGCGACAAAAGCGCCAGAAACGGCCCTTGCGTAACTCACTTTTCCTGAATCTGCTCAGAAATCATGAGAACTCAATATTAGGTTTTCGGGAAACGTGATGTTCCGATAAGAGTCCCATGCATTATGAGAATGGGGAATTCGCCCCGAAATCCCTCTGAGCCATGATGTGATTGAGGGGAAAAAAAATAACTCATTATGGTCGCTTCAGAGCGACATACCCATTGGGTAGGGTCTAACGCTGGCCGAGACGCATAGCATTCGATCTCTTAGCCGCCTCGGTTTCTGCGCCCCTCTTAAGGAGGAACGATCAAGGAAATAGCATGGGAACAAGCATCGACAAACCCCTGGTTGAATTTGAGTGTTCCGGGACCGCGACGCTCGAAAATGGAAGAAACTTCGAATCGAATTTCCTTGTAGCCCAGCTCGTAGATGGAAGTATCGCGGGCTCTGTGGAGCTCGTCAATCTGCCCGAAGGGTCATCGCTAATAATGATGGTCTCTGGAGAGTTGAACAAGTTCGGCCTGGAAGGCGTAGAGAAGAAGAATGGATTCAAACTAACGGTAAGCAATTGCTATTTCGCTCGTAGAACCGCCGGAAGCACCGTTTTAAAGGGGGAATTCGTCGCAAGCGGTGTAATTCTCAAACCTGACATCTTAGAGAGTAAGATCGAGAAGCCCGGCATCATTGTTGTTTCAGTGACGAATATGCACAAGACGTTTCGGGTGATAGTAGACGGTCCGCTCGGGAAGATGCAAATTGCGCATGACAAGAATATCGACGCAATGGAGACATTAATGAATACTCAACATATCTCCCTGGTTACATCGGATATCCAGATTTTCATAGACAAACCATATGGCAAGTCTGTAAGAGAACTGTTTGAAGATGTAAGAGACACGGTGAATGGTTTTCTAAACATAACGAGGCTCGCACAGACGTGTTGGCACGATTGGTGTAGCATTGCTGTTTACGAAAAAGATACCATCGAGCAGGCAACGCTTGTGGCTCTCAAGATTCGGACACCATGGAGAAAGGCTCCCTCAACTCTTGGGTTGACTAATCCGGCGCATTCCGATATTTTCATAAGAAAGGGATACGAGGGCTATAGAAAGGCGCTTGAGGTCGAACACGGCTTTGAGAGCGCCCTTCATTGGTACATAGAATCCAATGCGACGGAGGCTCTTGAATCAAAGTATCTCCTCGCTTGCACGTCCATGGAACTGCTCGTTGATAGACTTGCGAAGCAACTTAATGGAGAATCAGTAATCCCTCGTGATAGCTTCAAGAAACTCTCCGCAGTGATAAGAAAAGCAATCCATTCTTGGTTCAGCGAGAGCGGGACTGTTGATGGAAAACAAGAACAAATTCAGCTATCTGTTCAAGCCCTGAATCGTCCCTCCTTAAGGTCGAAAATCGAGTCCCTGCTCAATAAGTGGAACGTGAAATACAATGATCTGGATTTGAATCTACAGGATATCATAAACACGCGAAACCAAATCACTCACACCGGAATGAGCCAGTCCAAAAGACTCACAGAAGAATACTTGAAACTGTACGTTGTCCTTACCAGAGTGTTTCTTTCAATGCTTCGCTATGACGACGACTATTATGACTGGGTGCATGGAGCTTGGCGGCATCAAGATTGGTTATAATCCGTCCGTTGCGTTGTTACATTGACTACACCTCACGGTACAAATTCGCGAACCGCGGTTGAAGATTGCATTATTTCGCGGGGTTTCTTAAGAGGTGCTCAGCAACTGCATCCTGAACTCGAATATGAGGCAACTTGCCAAACTTGCAGTGTTCAGCGAGGTTATGGTCCATGACGATTAGAGTGAGCGATCCTCCAGCGTCTCTGATGAACTGCGCTATTTCGCCATCGGGTATCTTGATTCGAGAATCCTCAGTACCACGCATCAACTTGTGACATGTCTCACAGTCTATTCCTTTCTGTCTAAGTTCAGGAGCAATATCCGCCAGGCTCGCATCAGTCATGTATTGCATGAGAAATTATTTTGGAAGCTTGCTTGTAAAGAGACCGGAAGATTCAAAACTAGGCAGTGACCAATTGTATGTCATGACTGCATTGTCCGAAAATCAGAGTGCTGCTCCGAAGGAGCGCACTTCGTGGGTTCGAATCCCACCCCCCGCACCATTTTTACCGGTGAATAGAGGGGCGGCTCCCTATTCTTCATAGAGTCCGCGGTATGATTCAACAGCCTCTTTCGCCACGAATGCGAGTATGACTCCAGTCGCTAGATAGTCAGCCCACCAGAGCCCCAAGAAATATTCTGCGAGAAGGCCACCGAGGAGAGCTACGGCCATGAAAACGCAGGTCACCGACTCTATAGCATCAATCGAGAGAGGTAGCGATCGAGTCTCTCTCCCTATCTTTTTCTTCTCAACGTACAGATAAGGCATCACGATAACTGCTCCGATAGCTATCGCGATCCCCAGTAGCGATCCCTCGGGCTTCAACCCCGAAAAATAGGAATAAACCATGCCTAATCCGATGACAGGAATAAGAGCGAAGAGCAGCGCGCTCGTGAATTGTTCCGTCTTCTTGCTGTACATTCCATCACGGGTATTGCCACTTGAGTCCTTCCGCAAGTTTGTCAAGACTGCGATGCCAGAAATCAGTTCAATCAGACTATCCCCCCCAAAAGCCAATAGGGCGAAACTTCCAGCGACCACCCCAAATCCAATCGACCCCAAAACCTCAACCATCATCCACCCAGAGCTGATGTACTCGATCGTGATTCCATTCCTGATTCTCGCTTGTCTCCATGACTGATGAGTCACGTTGCAGCAGCATGAAGCACAATTGGAGCAGTCCGAGGGAGTGTGGCAGCCCTCACATGAGGTTTCTTTACAGCCGCAGGTCACGCATGCTAGTGAAGAAGATACTCCAAGTGCCATAGGTGCACAGCTTGAATTAAGACCTGGGCTTGGACCGTTGAAGTATTAATATCTCCTCCAAGAGGGGAAAGTCTGTGCCGCATAAAATCGAAGTATTCTCCGCGGGCTGCCCACTCTGCGTCGAGGTCGTGAACGAGATTGAGGCAGGTAAATGCAACGGTTGCCATCTGACAATCCACGACGTGTCCGGGAACATGGACGTGGCGAGGAAGTACGGGGTGACGGTGGTCCCGACTGTGATAATTGACGCTGAGGTCAAGATCGAAGGGCGGCCGGACATTCCATTCGTCTGCAGCGACGAGACCTACACCCACTTTCTCAAAAAATACTCCCTGAGAAGAACAACGCGCTAGCGCCAAAAGGTCGGCCCGGGAACGAAGGGAAAGTCGCTCGATTACTAATGTCAAATGGTCGATATTATTGTCTGGAGGCATGATATTTTTCTTCTTTTGAAGCGGAAAGGCTAACTATGTCCTATGAACGTCTCAAGGTGGAAAGACGCGGATGTGACCTAAGGAATGGGAGAAAGGCCTAGGTTAGCAATAGCAGTTATTGGCGCCATCTCGGTGTTCTTGGTTGCCGTAGGTGCTGTATCCTATGCGCAGGTGGCTATGCACTCATCTACCGGCTGGGAAATGATGAGTAACATGATGGGAAATCGCAGCTCTATGCAGGCTTGGTGCCAGGCGATGATGGATCAAACTGAAATCTCTCAATGCCAAGCCATGATGGGTTCGAATGATATGTCTCAATGCACGAACATGATGCGGTCATATGATGTGGCACAGTGTCAGGCGATGATGCAACAATACAACATGAATGGATCTTGCTGAAATATCGTGTCGACGGAATCAGTTCTCTACAGCCTTGGTCTAAAATCGAAAATAGCCTAAGCTTCGCGTATCATATTACCAGATTCTTCAAAGGGAAAGCGAAGGGAAAGGTCAGATGGGATAGATTGAACCACCAAGGCCATCTCAATTCATCCTCATAGGGCCGGTACCGGTACCACAGCACGCTTCGAGGTCAACGACATGAGCGACCTGTTGTGCAGTGTATCCGTAATTGACAATCAAAATCTTGCCAAGTCCTTCGTGCTGATACCAGCTCCAACACTGGCAACAACACCAATTCTCCTTTGACAAGGTTGCGGCATTTGCGAGGACGGACTGCTGGTAGCTAGTGAGACTCAGTTTTTCCCCAGCAATGTCGGCCTTTGCAACCTGAGATGGGATGTTATATGGGTCTTTAGCAATCAGCGAAGACAAGGACGTATAGTTCGAAAGTTCGGAAATTTGATTCTGGTAGTCCATTGCGACCATAGAGTTACAGCAAGCTCCCTGAAGATAAGTATCGTCTGCCAACCCGTTAATCCAATTCGTGTAACCCGTTTCGTCTCCCATGTTTGCACCCCACAAACAACGACTCACCTGCTGGTTCAAATAACTGAACTGTTCAATAGACCCAGGTGAGGCTGGACCTGGATTTGTTCCTGGCATATTCATATTCTGCGCCGGGGAAGCGAGAAAGGCAATCCCGATAACTGCCAACAGCACCGAAGATAGAATCGCGATGTTTCTCTTTCGATGGGTACGAAAGACAGAATCAGTCTTGGTAGAGTAACTTACCGTCTTGCGCCCGGCCTCGAACGATCCAGACCGTTTGTGATGAACTCTTTCAACATGTCCTCCCAGATTCTCCTCCTTGACGGACTCCCCACAATAGGGGCACTTCTCAGTCTCCAAGAGATTACACGCTACTTCCTTCGACGGCGCCACTTAAGCGCTGTGCCTTACAAAAGTAAAAGCGTTGCGTCTGAATCCGTTGAAGCCTGCCTCCGGCTTGAAACCCCCCCTCTCGGAAAGTTTCATAGTTCAACGTTAACTCTGGCATTCGACCGGCTCACTGCGTGCGAACCTTTGCGAAAGATTGCCGATGAGCCGTTTATGTGTACCAGTAAACTGGTATCCAAATCCCACCCCCGCCCAACTTTTCCCACGATGATGGGGGAAACGCGCGCGCAGAGGTTAGGAAGATCTGGCGAGATGAGCTAATGCTTCAGTCGCAGGGGTCGTTTTGACTTCTCTCCAAGTGATGATCATTACCGGAACGATCACCCCTATCATGAATGCTAGAACTATCAGATTCCCAAAATCCAGCGGAATGGTGTTTTGTATACCGGTCCGGAACAGTACTCCCGCGATGATGAAGATTATGCCGCCGTAAAAGAGGCTGCGTGCCCCTGCTCTTGTGCCGAAGAGCTGGACTCGTTCCGGACCCCACCTCTTGGCGATCTGGAGAACACCGCCGAACACCGAACCGATCGCAAGCAGCACAATCAGCGTTCCAAAGCCGAACGCCGCTCCAGGCGCAAATCCGAGATAAGCAGCCGGCATCGCAGGAACAGCAACCAAATAGATGAACGTGGTGAAAAGTCCAGTGTCGACACCGAAGCCCGCGATGAACCCATGGATTACACACCAGTGTGTGGGAACCCGTCTTGAGACACCTTTCTCGTCGTAATGAGTTCTAGCATGAGTGCGCAGGAATCGAGCCAGGGGATGCCAAGACGGCAATTTCCCAGACAATATCAGGTATCCCGCAAGGGACATAGCGATTCCGACGGCAACATAGACAAGCGCGTTCAAACCTTCGTCGAAGGCGAGGTAGCTAGCGAGGGCAAAATATACGAGTTGAGCCATTATTGCACGTTGGAGTGTGAAGGCCGAGGCGAAGAATATGCCTGAGAGCATTCCTCCTCGCCCTGTAGCTGAACCCACTGAATAGCTGAAAGTAATTGGCCAAGTATGTTCATCCGGAATGACCCCGTGTAACATTCCGAGACCCAGAGAACCTAGCAAGAGAACGATCCATTCCGGGAGAAGAGGGATCACGGCACGCGAGATGGACATGGAATTATTAAGTATTTTCCAGATTTTAATAACCCTAATATAAGCAGTCTGCAGGAAATTATTATTGGCACAGACACATGCCCATCGTTAGCGTCTCGTTACCCAACGAACTAGTCGATTCGATGACAGCGATTCAGGAATCTCAAGGATTCGCCGGAAGATCGGACGTGGTCAGGGCTGCAATTCGTCTCTTGCTCTCTGATTCTCGAGAGAGAAAGCGTCACTCACTGGCCGAGTATCAGCAATTCTAGTAGTTACACATGATGAATCGAATGAAGAACCAATCACTCGGTTGAAGCATGCCTACGATGACATTGTGCGAACCCATATTCACAATAAGATGGGCCAAAACAATTGCTTCGAACTCTTTCTCCTAGAGGGGGAAGGAAGGAAAGTCGCATCAATGACAAGTGCCTTCCAGAAAGAGAAGAAGCTGAAAACCGTCAGGCTCCTCGTGGTCCGATAGGCTCGACTAAAGGTCCAGAGGTAACCAGCGAGATCAGAGCCTCAGATCTCCGGAGAGCCTTGAAACCTGACACCTCCATCGAACTCACGCCGCTCTCAATCGACGAGCGAAAGGCGATGGCGGCTTGATATTAGCCTGAATGGAATAGGGCAGCGAAATAGATTGTTAGGAGTCCAAGGGTAATGAGCACCGCCATCGTTATCGATTCTTTCGAGCTTGTACGGTTCGAATTGTCGAACATCGGTCCAAAGAGTCTCACCGCGGCATAGATTGCCGTCCCGGTTCCCAAGGCGTAGAAATAGCTGCTGTCGTAGGTTAGGTAATAGCCACTGGCAGCGCCAATGAGCGAGGGAATCGTGAAGACTATGCTAAGAATTGCAAGGTCTCTCAGGCGACCCGTGGTAGTCTCGGCGTGCTGGATTGAGTATGCCCGGTAGCAGGCGCCTGCTATCATAGGTTCAAGTGCCTTGTGCAAAACGTATGCTACTCCGCCGGAAACGCCGCCGAATGTGTCGAGAAGGGACGTGCTTGTTGTCAGCGCACCAGTTCCCCCGAAAGCTGCGCCCTCGCCTAGCCCGTGCACTCCCAAGGCCACCGCCACGAGTACCGGTATCGCCAGTCCATATTTTCCAACTGCTAAGTCAGGCGAGAAGATATTCCGATTCCGATCAACTGAAAAGAAGAAAAGTAGGCCAATCACAAAGAGCCCTACTATTGCAAGCTGACCTACACCTCCCGAGAAGCCCGAGTTGACATCGAGGCTTGCCGCCCCGGTTATCGTGTCGACGAAAAACCAGAACAAAATCCCGAAAGCAAACGCCGCAACGTATCTTGCCTGTAATTTCATTCCTATCAACACAATAAGGAGTAACCCTACAAACGCGGGAATCAGCGTCGACGCAGTCCACGGGAGGAAACTCTCAACGAATCCCAGCATGAGCAGATGTATCGACCGGAGTGTTCTAAGGTTTTTTGGCTCAAATTACGAACAATGCCGAAACCGTTCCTGAGCGTCTGACATGGAATAGTTTCTTGTTCGCAGGTTGAGCCATAACTTTCTTAATCATCGAATTTCAGTCTCTCTATTCTAATATTCGCCGCGTAGCTAGGTTTCCATGCAACGTACCTTGTCGGTCCATTCAGCGGTCGGTAGCAACGGAAAGATAGTCGGGACCTCACGCAAGGAAGAGTCCCCACGCGCAAGACTTTTGCGACTGGTTTTGGTGATCGTGCTAGTCGTCGTAGCAATCACCGGGTTTTTCACGGCGGCCTATACGTTTCACTTCTTTGGGCCCGGAACGACAACTTGCTGGGTTCGTCCTACGAACCTGCCGGCCAGTTCTTCTTACTTCGTCGTCGTGATGGCTAACGAGGGGTTGAATGTCGGGTTCAACGGTAGCAAGTTCCAAAGCGGCTCTTGGCCCATAATGAATGTCACGCTGGGGAGAAGCGTTACGATTCATGTCATTTGTAGTGATGTGAAGTTTACCGCCGATCAACCGGGCTCGTTCTTGGTCTACTGCAACATCTCCTGTTCGATCCATGTGTTCATGCAGAATGGGAGACTTAACGTGAACCCTTAACCCGGTGGAAGGCGCGACGTAATTACCAGAGAGTTGGTCAAGGTAGGCCTCGCTAGAGCCTCGAGTACCAGATGTAACAGATTGTTCCAAGCAAGGCAAAGGCAAGTGAGGGTCCAGCAAGGATCAATATCGATCCAAGGGAATCACCAGCAGGGACTTGTGCGAAGGAAATTGGCGACAATTGCCGGAATGCCTGGATAGCCCATGTCATGGGGTTCGACGATACTATAGGCGCCAGGAAGCTGGGAAACACGCTTACTGGATAGAAGAGAGCGCTGAGAAACGACAGGTAGAGCTGGACTGCGCTTCTTACGGTGACCCACATTTCTATGCTCGAAGAGAACGCAGAGATAGCCATGGAAAGGCCGACTATTCCCAACGAGAAGAGACCTACAATCAGGTATGCTACGAAAACCTTCGGAGTAAAAAGTATCCCGTAGAGATAGCATATGACAAGGGTCCCAGGGAAGGTCGCAATCACGCTTCTAACAACTCCACCCAGGACCCTTGAGAAAGCGAGAACCGGCCGCTGGACAGGAAGAGTCAGAAGGTACGACGTCAGGTCTTTGATATATCTCTCACGCCATACATCTCTGCCCGATTGGAATGCGGCAACCATCGCCGTTATGAGATTCGAACCGGGCGCGATGAAAAGAAAGTAGTTCGCGCCCTGGCCCGTAACTAGCCGGCCGAAGGTCGCTGCTGTCACAAATAGGTCGATCGCAAAGTTTGCGAACATTATCGCGACAAGAAACGCGTCAGAGAAGAGGATCCGAACGTCCCGCTCGATGATCAGCGGGATGAGTCGCGTATTGCTCAACCGTAAATTCCCCCTTCGAGACGGCGGAAATAGAACGCAGCGCCCAACCCGAGGAAGATTACGACGAACGCTACTAGCCCCGCGATCGCGGGAAGGTCCAGAGTGAACCCGACAAGAGAACTCCGTGCAGTGTCAGCGGCAAACGAAACCGGCGAGAAAGGGGCGAACAACGAGACATAGAACGGCATGAAAGCGATTGGGTAGAGAGCCGTGCTTCCCCTTGACACGGCGAGCTCGAGGAGAGCGAGAACCACGTCAAATCTGTTAGCGCTCTTCACGCTCACGGCCACGGTTATCGACATGCCAGTAACGCCGAAGGCCAGGAGGAAGAGCGATACGAGAGCTGTGAAGATCGAGAGCGGCTGATTGAACCCCCAAACAAAAGCGACGATGACAAACATTGGTATGGTGTAGATTATGGCTCTCATCGCCCCGCCAAGCGCTCTTCCAATGATAAACTGCCGTCTTGCAATTGGAAGCGTTAGCAGATAATCGAGTACTCCCTCTTCCGCTTCTTCGAAGATGTCGTAGCCGATGACAAACGAGATGGAAGCGATCGTCGCCACTACGCTTCCGACAGCGTAGTACTCGAAGAAATTGAGCCCTGGAATATGGATGAGTCCACTGATGAGGAAGGCAAAGACAAAGAGTTGTATGATGAAAGAAAGAGCTCGGGTTATGATGATCCAAGGGGTCCTGAACAGGACCGAAACATCTCTTAGAGCCATCTGAAGAATCAGATGAGTGGGCGGTTCTGCGGCTATGGTGGTCTTACTCGAGCCGTTGGCCGGTGTACGTGAGGAAGACATCTTCCAGACTGACCTCCTTCAGTTTGACGCTTTCGATCTTGAAGCCTTGAGTGCTCAGGGTGTCGACTATCTTGGGAAGAAGAAGTGTGCCTGAGTTGAGGAAGACCATGATCTTGTTGTCCTGTTTCTTGACATCATGGACCTCTGGGAACTTGGTCAACATGTCGGATCTGAAATCGGACCCATCGTTTAGTGTAAGCTCTAGCACTTCTCCGCCCTTTACAGTTCCCTTCAGCTGCTCCGGAGTTTCACTGGCAACCAGCTTACCCTTGTTGACTATCGCAACTCTCTCGGAGAGACGTTCAGCCTCGTCCATCATGTTCGTAGCGACAATAACGGTCGA
>WNGN01000790.1_pt1 | contig 22767 bp, 18 predicted proteins | sample 5400561 | NCBI WGS metagenome assembly WNGN01 (sample SAMN13153379, study PRJNA577476) | soil metagenome | isolation source: 115 cm soil or saprolite under Garry oak tree replicate 2 | place: USA:California | collected 2016-06-15 | reverse complement strand
CAGCAAGCGCATCGTGAACGTTTATCACGAGCGAGTAATCGCCCGCGGTCACGCCGGCCAGTTGAACAAAGCGAGCTACCGTGACATGCGGAACTGGTTCCGCCACCGGCTGTGACACCTTGTACCCGGGGATATTCAGATTCACACGCTGGCCGCCCTTGAGCAGAAACGTTTCAACGTCGAGGTCCGCTTTCTTGTCCTGCTGGATCTGCGGATTGTAAATGTCAAAGTAAAAGATCAAATTGTCGCCGTTGTGGAACTCGCAGCGCGCAGAAGGCAAAATCTGGACGTCGCCCGCAGAAAGAAACTGAGAGCCAGATCGCGTGGTTTTCTCCGCCTCGTGGGCTAATAATACGGTGCTCAGCGCAAGATTATTCTCTGGCTCTCGCAGGTACAAACCGGATTCCCCGTGCGAAACTTTACCCGATAGCGAGTCCTTTACAAATACTTCGAACGAGTAGGGGTTGCCTGCAGGAAGATTCAGCACCTGGACAAAACTAATGTCGCCGGTTTGCAGTTTCTCGTATTCGGCGTTCGTAGCCTTGAACTGTGTGGGCCCGCCGAACCTCATGACTAGGTTATTGTGAACGTCGCGCACGAGACCCAGGATCTGAAAGCGGGCTTCGTTCACGTCGCCGTGCTTCTCAAACTTTACTTCGGAGGTGGGAAATTCGAGTATGACTGGCACGCGGTATTCCTTTCCAGCCTCGCGAAACGCTCCTGCCCGCAAATAGAGCGGCATACGTCCTGCCGGCTCGGCCCCATGCCATTGCGCAACCACCTGGTACTCTGCCGGTGAAAGCAGCTCGAAACCGGACGGGATTGCGTAATATCCGCCGCGCGCCCGCACCGAGAGTTGTTTATCGCGTACTTCCACGCGCACTTGCCGGAACTTTCCGTCAAAGGTTTCTTTCGCGGGCCGGTAGGAAAGTACATAGTAGGTCCGCATGTCCTCGCTGGCTCGCGCAAGGCCTAAGGACAGGTCGTTCGTGTTGTGGATTAGGAACCCCCCGGTGGCGACGGCCAAATAACGCAGGGAGCTCTCGGGCAAGTCACTACCAACCTGACTCACACGGTCGAAAACATCCTCCCCGCCAGTGGCTCTCATACGATCCTCTTGGGCCAGAGGGTTGCGTTCATTTTCGGTTGGGCCCAGCGCGGCAGTCATCTCGTCGCGCTGCACAAGCGCGCCACTGAGAGAGCGCGTTTCCAACCCGCGTGCATCAATGGAGTAAATAGCTAGTTGCGCGCGGTTTGCCGCATCCACGACCGACTGCAGATCCGGCCACAGAGGCTGCGAAATGATAAAGCCTTGTGAAAAAAGTAGTAGACTCTTCCGCCCTTCAATATGCTTGACTCCCAGAGCAATTGCTCGTATGGCGGTAAGCACTTCACGCGTCTGTTGGCGGTCCAGCGCCGAGCGCAGTGCTGCGTATTGCGCAGCGATGCGTCTTAAAGCCATGGCGTCGGCCGCAGCCGAGCCAGCACTACCCATACCTGCACCTGCTGAAGCAGCCGCGGGACCTGAGCCGACGCTTGGTTGAGCGACACCCGAAGAAATCGCAAAGCCAACTCCCCCTTTTGCCATCCCCTCGTCCAGATCAGCGCGTTCGGCAGTCACAGCCGACCCGCGCACATCCGTCGTTTTCAGGGCTGCCAGGATCGCGTCGCGATCATTCGTAAAATCGGTGAGGAAGTGCAGGCTCGTCCCGAGAGAAAACACCGCCATCCGGTCGTTCGGCCGTAGTTTTTCCCGAACATATTTCGTCGATGCTTCACGGACAAGCTTTTGGTTTTGAATCTCCACGCTGGAGTAGTCGAGGAGCAGAATTGTCAACGACGATGGCTCTGGCGGGGCTCCCGCCGGAGGAGGTGGAGCAACGACCTCCGAAGGAGTCGGAGCAGGCCGCTCCTCCTTTTTAGCGAGTGGAGTTCCTTGGTATAGCCGGAACGAAGTCAGCTTTTGCGGTACGCCGTCCTCGTAAACCGTGAAGTCATCGGCGCTCAGGTTCGTCACAATGCGATTATGCTTGTCAGTGACGATTGCATCGACCACTACTTCTGCAGCCTGGACTTTGATCGTGTCCTTTGCGGGAGCCTGCGGCTCCGCGGCTGGTTTTGGGCCTACCCCCAGTACGACCGAGAACGCAAGAATAGCAAGTAAGCCAAAAGGATGGCGCCACGACACGGCAACCTCCCGCGTTGTCATTAGTATTGCACAAAACCGGGCGCGGGGATGCCTGGCAACTTGCTAATTTAGTGACTCACTTGTAGAAATGGAAATCTCTGGCTGAGTGGGGTCGTATGCTGTCGGGAAATCTCACCAGTCTGACCCTGAGGAACAAGGGCTGGTCGATTCGCGAATCACGAATTCCGGGTCGATGGCAATCTCTGCCGCATATTCGTGGCGCCTTCGATTTGGTCGACAAGCGTTTGTGCGGCGACCTGTCCCATCCTAAGAAGTGGCTGCCGGACCGTCGTCAGCCCGGGATTGGTGAACGCGGCGCCGGGAATATCATCGAAACCCACCACGGAGATATCCTGCGGCACACGCAAACCTGCTTCACCGAATGCCCAGATCGATCCGATCGCAAAAATATCGTTATAAGCAAAGAAAGGATATCCGATCGCGGGCGTCGAATCGGTACCTTCCAATTGGATGGTCAACTCGGGACGAATGGGAATTCCGACCTCATCCGCTACTTCGCAGATGGCGCTCCAGCGGACAGAGGAATCTGAGCGGAGTGTCTGCCCCTTGATGAATGCGATCTCCGGATGCCCAAGACCTTTAAGATGCTCAAGCGCAAGCCTCGCAGCGCGCGTGTGGTCCAGGACGATGTTGGTCACCTCCTCGACCCGCTCGTGCCCCGCGACCGAAGGACGCGCTGCGTGACGTGGGTTGTAGCAAAGCGGTCGAACTGGCCAAGGTGGCGCGGAGGGACAGACAGGAGTTCGATTGTGCAACTTGGTTGCACAAGGCTACCTCACTCCCGAAGGAAGAATTTAAAGGCGAAGTGGAAAAACATCTGACCGGCTGCGAGAGCGAACCTTGGATCTGATCTACTTCAAGAGGTACAAGAGCCAACTGGCGGTGGTCGAGCAGGCTCTCGAAACCGCCGGGCTCATGCTGAGAACAAACAAGTCGCGCGGATATTGCCTGGAGATGATCTGCGCGGATTGTTTGGCAGGAGCCAACCTGGACGGCCCAAACCCCGAGGCTCTGATGCTTTCGTTGCGCAGCGTCTACAGATTATTGCCGCTGGAGCAGCGAAACCAATTCCGGCACGAGATCAGGAGCACGCCATGCCAAGATTAGTGCCGAGACAACCTCGGATTCGACTGGATCCAGACGCGTACAAGGCTATTTGCAAAGAGGTTCTGAGCAGAGACAGCTGGCGCTGCCAGAATTGTGGCACGGCTGAAAACCTTCAGGTGCACCACATCCAGCCGCGAAGCAAGCTTGGACACGACAGCCTCGAAAACTTGATCACACTGTGCGTCAGCTGTCATGAGTCTCTCCACCGGAATCTCGGAATGTCAAGAAGGATAGGTTAGTGTGCAGGCGTCAGGAAGGCAAGGAATGACTAGCCAGACGCGATGGCCGCTTCAACACCGTCAACCAAAGTCGCCTGCGAGAGAGGCAACCATGGCTGCCACAGAAGGTAATGGGTTCTCCGTTCGGGCCCAACCAGCCCGGGTCCGCGTCGCTCCCGGCGAATACCTACGCTGTCCAAACTGCAACAGCGCAGACCTCAAGAAGGTTTCTCTCGCCTACCAAGAAGGACTCTTTTATACAGCTGCCCGCACTCGACTGCGTGCTGTCGCGGTTGGCGGTTGTGGCCCGGATTTGATAATTGGAAAGGCGACCACCCGCGGATTTCATCAGTCCGTTCTGTCGAAGCAGCTAACTCCTCCAGTGAAGTGGTCGTATCGCAAGCTGATTCTCTGGTGGGTGGTGGTGTTTCTCTCGATCGGCTGGATCGTCTTCTACATAAACACCATTCCTAAAAATTCTGCTGCTGTTTTGTCGCCTCCGTTGGTTCTTTGGTCGGGGTTATCAGCCGTCATGTTCCTACTGTTGCTGGTTCTTTTCTGGAGGCACAATCGGTCCGCCCACAAGCGCCTGTACTCCCAGTGGGAACGTTCGTTTCTCTGCCAACGCTGTGGCACTGTAACGGAGCAGGAATAGGCTTTGCACGAAGGTCGTGTAGGCAGAGGGTAGTAGCGGATGCGCTTAGGCAGCCAGTCCTGCCCGAACTCGAAGTGCATCCAGGAACCCGCCGAAGTCATCCTGCAAAAACAGCAGGAGACCGTAGGAATCCTCGCCCTTTAAGGGCGGGGAGGATGTCAAGCTCGTTTGGTTTCCAGTTTGACCGGCAAGGGCCAGGTAGCCACGAGGTTTGGCGTCACTCAGAGACTGGAAGGAAAGTGACGGTCCCTCACCTTCTTATGAACATCGATTCCGGCTATTCTGTAGGGCATAGTTCCTCCTGGCCGGGAGCGGAGAGCATGCTGCGGCTACCTTAACCAGGCTCGCGGGCTATCGCCGCTCCCCCAGGGGAAGACATGTCGAAGGTGGCCAGAGGCGTGCCTCAGATCAATTCAGATATCGCCGGGGCCCGCAATCCATTGACGATGGGAAAGCTGTTCGGCGTTCGAGAAACAACCGCTCCACTGATGACCCTCGCTTTGCCCAGTGTCTTTCGCATGAAATCTACATTCACGACGTCGCTTTCGGCGGGTAATTCGGTCCACTTCGCCTCAAAGAGTTCCAATCGCCCGCCGACATCGACTACGAAGTCCACTTCACGTGTACGATCACGCCAAAAGAACAAACTTCCTGCGCGTCCCGCTCGGCGTTCGCGGCTACGCAACTGGGCGAAGACAAATGTTTCCCAGATCGCGCCCACCGCCGGTGATTGGTGAAGGGCATCTTCAGAACCAATATTCAACAAAGCACAGAGCAGTCCGGTGTCGGCCAGATAGAGCTTCGGACTCTTCACGATGGACTTTGTGCGGTTCGAGAACCACGGCTCGAGTAGCACGACCTGCCCCGAGGCCTCCAGGGTCGACAGCCAATGATTCGCTGTGGAAGGGGCAATACCCACATCACGTGCCAGATCAGCCTTGTTCAGCAAGTTGGCAGAGCGCAGGGCGCAAGCACGCAAAAACCGCTCAAAGTCCCTGAGATTGCCGACGTTGGCCAATGATCGAACGTCGCGCTGGAGATAGGTTGCAAGATAGGAGTTGTAAAAGGTCGCGTGGTCGATGTCTGGGTTGGCGTGTAGTTCCGGAAAACCGCCGCGAACGATGGCCGCCTCTAGCTTCGTTTGCGGCAGGGCGGCCCGAATCTCGGCCAGCGAAAGGGTCTCTAGTTCAAGGATGTCCGCCCGTCCAGCCAAGGATTCCGAGACGCTCTTCATTAAGGTGAATTTTTGTGAGCCTGTGAGCAGGAACTGCCCGTTGCTTGCGCGCCTGGTGTCCACGGCTACTTTGAGATGCCGGAATAAGCCTGGTGCGTATTGCACCTCATCAATGATTGCCGGGGCGGGATGGCGGCGAAGAAAATTATCGGGTTCCTTCTCGGCCTGTTCCGCTTCGGTGGGGAGATCCAGCGAGACAAACGCGTGATTAGGAAACAGCCGCAGAAGGGTAGAGGTCTTTCCGGTCTGACGAGCCCCTGTGAGCACCATGACCGGACGCGTTCGTGCCGATCGCTGCAGTTTGGGCTCTAAATCGCGTGTAATCCACATGGTTATAATATGCGATAGAATCGAATATATCGCAAGCCATGTCAGGAGAGCCGGTTGCCGAACCGAGTTTGAATACACAGTGTTCTTTTGTATTCGGAGGATATTCATGGCGGAAAAGAGGGTAATGACGCTGCGGCTGGAGCCGGAGCTGCGGAGACGCATTGACGGTCTGGCCAAGGCGCAGCGCCGCAGCCGCTCTTTCATTGCTGCCGAAGCCATCCGTCAGTACATCGCCGTAAACGAGTGGCAGATCGAGGAGATGGTGTTTACGGGTACGCCCTACATCCGTGAGGACAGAGTGGAACTTCTGCGCGTCTTCCACACCGCCCGGAAGTGGCCGCCAAATTTGTGAATCCCGCTATTCGCGGAGCGTTCACCGGCTGGCAGCCTTCTTTTACCGGCGCAGAACCAGCAACAGTAGGAACGTGGCGGCTGACAACGCCGAGAAAAGAATCAACAGGGGCGACAAAACAGCATTCCAGGCTAACGAACCCGACGATTACGAGCCTGCCGTACGATTCGAGCGGAAATTTGGTCAACAAGTTTGGGTTCGGCGCCATCAGCGGCGTGCGGTCCCCGCGCATTCTGCAGCTGGTCGCGAAGATCGAGTTCTGAGGCGTGTTGGCCGCAGGGGTTGCGCCAAACGAAGACGAAGACAATCTTCTTGGCGGCACAGCAAAGACCCTCACGTTCGTTACTTGCGCCCGGCAACGACGCCATACGGGAGAAACGGGCTGTCCGGCGAGCTCGTCTTTTATGCGTGCGGGTACATCTTCCGCGCAAAGAGTCTATCCCAATCAGCACCGGCCACTTTGCAGTAGCCAGTATCAGTCGTCACGAAGCCGCGGGTGCGTTGGCTCCTAGCGCAACTACCATCGGCGACGAATTTCTCGAAGCCGATGCGACACAATTATCCCAGACTTTCTTGTAGGGGCACGCCTAAAGCACGCGCCCGACGCCGTATCTCTCTCCGTGTCGGTAGGCCTTCCGACCCCCAGTACAAACTGGCATCGCCGAGTCCACGTTTCAAAGTAGCGCCGGCAGCTCGCCGTCTCTTGCGCATACCTAAGGCTTCTTAAGCGGGCGGATTTGTTCCGGAGGCACTATGCCCTTGCCTTCAAGTACTGCATAGAACCGGTCCACGGCCAAGTTCTTCATGCGATCGAGCGACCCCGAAGGCCAGCGAATCTCCACACTGTCGATCATCGTTGCCTTGTTCAAACCAAAATGGACGCGCAAATCGTTTTGTGAGAGATAACTCCCCCCGCTGTGAATCTCTTCGGTCTGGGTCACGCCGCACGCTACAATTTTTACCTTTGCTCCGATGGCTAGGCGGTTGCTCTTGGTTCCCGCCAACTCGAAACTCACCCAATGACGCCCGGCGATCCCATGATTGCGCAGGATCATAGGGGAACCCACTAGATCCTCCACAACCGCGTCCATATTGCCGTCGTTAAATAAGTCCCCCACGGCCAACCCGCGCGACACTCGCGGCTCCAGAATCGCCGGCCCAGCCTGATCGCTCGCGTCGCAGAACGTTCCATCTCCTTGATTGAATTGCACCAGCTTCGGCTGGCGATACCGCGCTCCCGACGACAAGGTATCCACTTGCGGATAAACGTGGCCATTGACCGTAATCAAATCCAGCCATCCATCGTTATCCAAATCCACGAACGCGTCGCCCCACTTGACCCAACGTACCGACGGCAAACCTATTCCGGATGGATACGAAACATCCTCAAAACTCCATTCGCCGTCGTTGCGGAACAGCGGGCTATTGTCCAGCGCAAAATTTGCGACCACCAGCGATGGCCGTCCGGTATGCAAATAGTCGCCAACGGCCACGCCCATGCCCGCCATCTCGTGGCCGTCTTCCCCCAGCGCCGTCCCTGACTCCAAGCCAATCTCCGTAAATTTGCCGTTCCCCGCATTCCGGTACAAATAACTCGCTGTCGAATCATTGGCTATATAAATGTCCGGGCGTCCGGTATTGTTGAAGTCCGCCCACACCACCGTCAGGCCGTAAAAGCCCTTTGCGTCGTCTACTCCGGCCTTTTTCGAAACGTCGGCGAACGTCCCGTCTCCGTTGTTGTGGAACAGCGAATCGCCTGCGCCCTTCAATCCGCGAGGACCGCACTGTACGTCAATCCCCATAAATTTGCACGTCGCACCGCTGCCGAATACGGGCAAGTGCCTCAGGTCCAGGTCCACGTAATTCGCCACCATCAAATCGAGAAAGCCGTCTCCATCGTAGTCTGCAAACGCCGCCCCCGTGGACCATCGGCCATCCCGCACTCCCGCCTTCGGCGTCACATCGGTGAATGTGCCATCTCCATTGTTGTGGTACAGCACGTTCCCGGCCAGGCAGGTCAGATAAATATCCGGCCAGCCGTCGTTATCGTAATCTCCGACCGCTCCCCCCATTCCAAAACACGGCGTTTGCATCCCGGACCTCGCGGTCACGTCGGTAAACGTGCCGTCATGATTGTTGTGATACAAGGCCCCGGGGGCCGTTTCGCCCCGCAGCGCCATCTCGACCGTGGGGGCATTCGTAAAATAAATGTCCGGCCAGCCATCGCGGTCATAGTCCACTAGAATCACTCCGCCGCTCATGGATTCCACGATGTAGCGGTTCTCCGGCGCCGAGGAGTGCGTGAAGCGAATCCCAGCCTTCTGCGTGATGTCCTCCAATTGAGGAATCCCGCGTCCCTTGCATTGGATCGGTTTGATGCCCGGCCGCGGCCCCGACCCCATCGCCACGCCTTGTGCCCGCGCCCCCGACGCTGCAATCACGCTCGCCAGCGCCAGCGTCATTTTCCTTGCTCCGCACTTCAACCTAGTGTCCGCCTCTGAAGTTTGTCGCCCCAAGTCCTATCAGGGCAGCAGCACCCCCGATCCCGACGGGATGCTGCGTCTCCATTCCTGCAACTATCGGTCGCGCGCGATGCTAGCGCCCCACAGCACACCGCTCTTCTCTCGCTGCCCGATCCAAAAGTTCTAACTACTGACCTTTGTCTATCTCGTTCCCACCACGTTCGCATCCCGCAATGCCTTTTTCTCCGCTTCCAGGCTCGTGGCGTGCAATTCCGATACGCGCTTCAGGGCAGCCTTGGCCTCTTGATTCCGCCCCAGGGCTTTCAACCCGGTCGCCAGGAGATAAAACACGCTCGGCTCGTCCGGATTCAGCTCCGCCGCCTCCTCGAGCAGGGGAACAGCGTTCCGTGCTTGGTTCATTTTCAGTTTTGCCTTGCCCAGGTAATACGCTGCCGACCAGGAGTCAGGGATCACTTTGTGAGCCTGCTCGAGCAGCGGCACGCTCTTTCGATATTCCCCGTTCTGCACATAGAGTGCGCCGAGAAAATAGATCGCGCTGGTGTCCTCGCCGTCCTGGTCAAGAGCTGCGCGAAGCTCTTTTTCCGCTTCCTCGCTGCGGCGCAAGCTGATGTATACCTTTCCCAGTTCGCGGTGCGCACCAGGAAAGTGGGCGTCAACCTTCAGCGCGCTCTTAAACGCCTGCTCGGCTTCCTCAAAACGCGCTGAGTCGTAATATGCCTGCCCTAGCAGGAAACTTGCCTGCGCCTTCGTGGAACCATTGGTGAGGAGCTTTGCGAAGATCTGCTTGCCCGCTTCCGCTTGTCCGCTGCGCGAATACGCCACGCCAAGCAAATACAATGTTGCCGGATCGGGAGTGCCTTCCATCAGAGGTTTCAGTACCTCGAAGGCCCCCGCCGGCTCGCCTCCGTAAACCAGGCACGTGGCGAGCAAATTCGCAGCCTGCGCGTTTTTCGGATCCATCCTGTGAAGCCGCTCAAAATACGGCTTTGCGCGCCCGTAATCGTCTTGCTTGAGATAGACGAGCCCCAGATTCAGCAGCACGCCTTGCTCCCGCGGGCTCAATCGCAGTGCGCGCTTGTAAATCTCGATCGCCCGCGCGTAGCGCAGTGTGCGCGAATAGACCACGCCGAGGTTGCTCATTGCCCCGATGTTCCTAGGTTCCGCTTGCAAAACCTTGCGGAAACCGACCTCCGCGGCTGCGTAGTCGCCTTTCCTGAGCGCTGCCGACGCGCTTTCGAAGATTTTCTCCGTGCTGGAATCGGAACGAACGGGAGCGCAGCAGAGCACCGTGGCGAACGCAAGGACTGCCAAAGATTTCAACACAAGACGCCCGTCAGCATCCATGGAACCTTCAAATTACCCTGGGGCGAGATTCCCTGGCATCATAACACCCCGGGGAAAAATGGCATTCCCCGGTTGGCCACCACACAAGTAACCCGTTGCCACCACAACTGCAAGGATGGTTTGGCGAAAGCCGTCCCAACTGGGTCAGGCTTCGCGTGCGTCGACTGAACCGCCGTTGACGTTAGAAGTAGAATTTTGCTCCCAACTGGATCTGCCGCTGGTCCCGTGTGCTGTTAATCTTGCCGGAATTGCCCACTAAGGACGCATTTGTGGGCAAACCAGCTCCTTGCGTGGATATGCTATTGTTGACGCCCGCAAATTGGACATGATTCCAGGTGTTGAACGTTTCCAGGCGAAGCTGGAGTCGCCTGCTCTCCGAGAAGTTGAAATTCTTAAAGAGCGACAAATTCCAGTTCTGATAACTCGGCCCGCGGAACTCATTCCTGGTGGTATTGCCAACGGTGCCCGGCAGCGGCTCGGCGAAGGCTAACGGGTTGATCCACTGGATGAGGGAGCCGGGAGTACCAAGGGTGTCTCTATGCTGCGGTGCATAAACTGGCTGCCCGCCAACGCGATCACAGAATGGGCTGGCCGCACTAAACACACTCCCGGTTTCCCCGGAATCGCCTCCACACGTCATAGGAAAGGGTGTGCCGCTCCAGGCCCGGATCACACCGGACGATTCCCAACCGCCTAGGGCATCGCGCATGAACGCGTTCTTGCTCCGAAAGTCGGGGAAATCGTAAACGTAATTCACGTTAAAGACGTTTGGACGATCCCAGCCGGTCGGCCCGTAGTCCAGTTTCGGATGGAAGCGGTCTCGCACGGAGGCGAACGTGTCGTCCGTGTCGCTAAGGTCGATGTTCTTGCTGTAGGTATAGTCCGCGCTCATGGTGAGGTTCTTGGTGAACCGCCGCCACAGTCTCAATTGCAAGGCGTTGTATTTGCTGTTCGCGCCATAATCGGTATAGTTCACTTGGGAGTAGCCTTTATACGGGGCGATGGCCAGCCAGGTGTTATTCGGCGGAGGCGTGGTAATACCTCCGGTGGTGCTACTCAGCGGCAGTTGGTTGAGATCCGTGATGTATTGCAGATGGCGCCCCAGGTTCCCCACATAGGTTGCGTCCAGAGCCATCTTCCACGGCAATTCTCGCTGCACGCCCAGGCTCCATGCATACAACGTGGGGATCTTCCCGTCTTTGGCCAGGACCCGAAGGGACGATACCTGGAGGGCGCCTTGTGACACGGCAGCCGAGGTGAGGGTGTCTATCCGTCCGTTGTAGATAGTTGGCTGGGAGGCCAGCGGCGGGTTGCCGAGACCATCAAAACTGTTCACATTTTGGCGAATGCGTTCGTGGAAAATGCCAAAGCCGCCTCGAATGGCCATTTTGCCATTGCCCGCCGGATCATAGGCGAAGCCGACGCGAGGTTCAATGTTCCCATATTTGTGGTCGACGTAGCCTGGTGGTATGGCGTTGCCTTCCTGCACCATGCCGTTGTAGGGGTTGCCGAAATTGGTCAATCCCGCACACGGGTTAGGGCTGGTGTCGGGATCGCCCGCCGGAGTCGCGGGCGTGTTGATCGTGCAAATGGCTCCCTGGAAGATGTTGCCGGGAACATAAGTCTGGCGCGTATCGATTGTGACGGCCTGCGCCGGATCGTATTTGCTAGGATCGAAGTAATACTGCAAGAAAGGTTTGACCGTGTAGGTCGGCCCGATATAAGCCCAGCGTAACCCATAATCGAGCGTCAGCTTCCTGTTTAGCTTCCAAGTATCTTGTCCATACATTTCAAACTGATGGAAACGGAAGGCGCCGAAAAAGATGCCGTTCCCCTGCGTGACGTTGAAGTAGTTGCCTAAAACGAGGTTTGCCACCCCGTTATTCGTATCGCTCACAAAGCTGTTGTTGCCTTGGCTTGCGAAGGTGAAGACGGGAGTCTCTTGCGTCGCGGGTTGTTGGCCTGCCTGGTTGTAATCGAAGAACACGCCAAATTTCACTACGTGGGGCCCCGTAGTCTTGGTCACGTTGTCGGTCCAAGTAAACTGCCGAGCCTCGCTGGTCCATCCGGGCATGAAGCTCTGGTGCACCAGCCTGCCGAAGTCCGCCACTACCCCAGGCACCAAGTTCCGGATATTGGCGCTCGGGAACAGATCCCCGTAGGTAAAGCCGAGCCCGGTCTTATCGGTGACGGACTGCGCCTCGCTGAGATCTACCACTTGGGTAAGATGGTTGTAGCCGAAAATGAATTCGTTGGTGACCGAGGGCGAAATGACGTTTACCAGGTTCCACGACCAGCTTGACCCCGGCTTCTTGCGATATTCCGGCACCCCTGGAAAGGTGCCCCAACTGAAGATCCCGAACTGCTGGGCTTCGCGCTGCGAATCGTCCACCCAACGGAAGAAGAAGTTGGTCTTGGCGTTGATGTTCCAATCGTAGCGAACGATCTTTTGATCCTTGGTAAAGGTGTAGTTGTCCTGGAATGGCACGATAAATTGGCCTGCGTTACCCGGCGTTTTATCCAGAAATGCACCCGTTTTGTAGAACGGTTTGAGGTAATTCACCCACGCGCTTAGCTGGGAGCTGAACATCGAGCTTGGGATGATGTTCCCGGGAAACGGCGTTCCGCAAGTAATCTGCTGGCTGGCATTGCGCTGAATCGTACCGGGTTCAAACACCGTGCCCGTATCGATGTTTTGATTCGGACAGGTTGGCGCAATGGTGGGGATGTTTGTCCCTGTGAACGCCGAAGAAAAATCGGCATTCCCGTTGGCCGTCCCCATTCCCAGCCATGCGGGGTTAGGCATGTTGTAGCTCGTGCCACCATTCGGCCGACCGGCACGCGTGCCTTCATAATTGAAAAAAAAGAACATCTTCGACGCGTGCCAGGGTGAGGCCTTCCACACGGGAATGGGTCCTCCAAGGTTGACCCCGAACTGGTTGAATCGCAGCTTGCCATTTGCGTTAGGCACGCTCTTATGCAGCCCGTTCGGGTCAACCTTGTTGAAGAATTGGTTCGCGTCAAACCCGTCTTCGCGATTGAACTCCCACACCGTGCCATGAAACTGTTTCCCTCCGCTCTTCGTGTTTATCGCCAGAAGAACGCCCGGGTTTCGGCCGTACTCCGCGGCGAAGTTGCTCGTCTGCAGCTTGAATTCTCCCACGGCATCCATGCTCAACTGCGTGTACTGGCCATCATTGGCGCCGACGTCCGTATTGATCGCCCCGTCCAAAAAAACATTGTTATCGCTGCCTCGTAACCCGTCCACGTGAAACGAGTCTGTGTTGTTGAACGCCAGCCGGAAATCCGAAGAATCGTTCGACACGACTCCAGGCAGGGTGCGCACCAGCGACTGGAAGTCCCGCCCGTTCATGCTGATTTCTGTCACTTGCCGCGAGTCAATAACCGCAGCATGATCCGAAGTCGCAGTTTCCACGAGCGGCGTCGTGGCTTCCACGGTCACCGACTCGCTCGCGGCACCGACCCTCATCATCAACTGGCTAAGCCCCAGAACCTGCCGCGAATCCAGCACGATTCCTTTCTGCTCGAGCTCCTTCATGCCTTTCGCGCTGACCCGCACGGTGTACGTTCCCGGCTGCAAGGGCTGCAGCGTAAAGGTTCCTTCCGTCCCCGTGGTCGCCTCTGCCATGACAATCCCCTTACTCTCATCCACGCCTTGCACAGAAGCGCCGACAATCACGCCGCCCTTTTGGTCCACTACGGTCCCAGTAATCGCTCCGCTGTTTTGCGCCGAGGTGATTTGAGCAAGGCCGACGGACAGCAGCGCAACAGGCCCAAGCAAAGACACGCGCTTCATAAAGCACACCTCCACGCTTCTCTCTTGTTGGGAAATCGCATCAGCACGCTTGCTCCAGCAATGTGGAACCGCGCTGACCTCGGCAAAACGACCCCAAACTTCACATTCGGCCGGATTCTGATAAAGCTTTTCGATGCTGTCAACCTGAAAAACAGTCCAAAATAGCGCTTTTTTCTTTGACTCGAGTGCTGCCAAGCCTTGGATGGTCCACAGTTCTGCGATGCCAACGAATCGCGAACCGGGGGATCACACCAGCGACTCGGTACCCCCTTCACAATGGTTACTTTCGGAGATATTTAGTCTCTAGGTCGGAAGACGGCAAGTTCGTGTTGATATTCTTTGGACACGCATCCGTTTCTCGCATCAATAAAGAACTTTCTTGCAGGAGCGGCGGAGGATTTCAGAATCTCACGGCGATGCAACAGCCGGCGATTCTCTCCAACTATCCCAGACCAGCGTAGGCTCGCCAGACGGATCGCACCGAGCTGACTCCCGGTTACCCTCGGATTTCGGCAGCCGCAAAAGCCGCTGTCTTAGCAGCCAGGGCGTTTCATCCTCCCACGCCTCCCATGGGTACCATTTGACATATGATTCTCGGTCTGGCAGTGTCCACCGGAAACTGACCTCCGCCGAAACGGAGAAGGGTTCCGCGCTCGGAGGTGCGGATCTCCGGATACGGGCTTTCCAATGCCGAACGGTGTCCGCGAGGTTGCGTATAGCCAGAGCTTCGGCGATGGTAAGGAACGTGCGCCCTGTCACTTACTTCGCCAGCTTTCGATAAAGATAACCGGCGCACAAGGAGTTTCCCGCATGAAGTGTTATCGGTCGATTCTTCCAGGATTGGCAGCAATTCTTCTCGGTCTACAGCCTGTAGCAAAGGCGCAACAGGGCGTTCCCGATGAAACAGACGCACTGGGCCGCCATTTTGTGAACCGCATCGGCCGGCAACTTCACCATCGCGGCCAGCCGTTTCGCGTGGCCGGAGCGAACAATTACTATCCGATGTATGCGTCGCAAACGATGGTGAATGAACTGTTCACGACCGCGGCGCAGCATAATTTCAATGTCTTCCGATTCTGGGGGTTCATCGACATCGGCAACCAGAACGGCTCCAATTCCGTGGATGGGATCCACAATGGAGTCTACTTCCATTACTGGGATGGCAGCGCGCCCGCTTTCAATGACGGAGCGAACGGCTTGGAACACCTCGACTACGTCATTTACGAGGCGGGGCTGCAGAATTTGAAGGTGATCATCCCGTTCGTGAATAACTGGAACAGCTTCGGCGGGATGGATCAGTATGTGCGCTGGCTCGGAGGGCAGTATCACGACCAGTTCTACACCGATCCTACCATCCGGAAATGGTACAAAGACTGGATCGCCCACTTGCTGAATCGCACCAACACCTATACCGGCCTGCAGTACAAGGACGACGCCACGATCCTGGGGTGGGAACTGGCCAACGAGCCGCGTTGTGGCGCAGGAGGAGCCTACCCGACATCCGGCAACTGCACAACGCATACCCTCAACAACTGGGCCGCGGACGTCAGCACATTCGTAAAGAATATCGACCCTAAACACCTGCTGTCCGCCGGAGACGAAGGCTTTTACTGCCTTGATCCGACCTCTTCGGACTTCACCCTCAACTGCAGCCAGGGAGTGGATACGATTGCCTTGGCCTCCCTGCCCAGCATGGATGTGATGTCCTTCCATTTGTACCCGGACTCCTGGGGCAAGGACCCGTCCTGGGGCACCCAGTGGATCGCGTCGCACATTCAGTATTCTCAGCGGCTCGGCGACCGCGCCATTCTCGGCGAGTTTGGGGATTTGAATAAGGCGCTGCGTAATCCCATTTATTTCGAATGGGAGAAAACCGTGCTGCAGGACAACGGAGCCGGCGCGCTCTACTGGATCCTCTCAGATAAGCAGGACAACGGGAGTTATTACCCGGATTACGACGGATACACCGTTTATTGCCCGGGCCCGGTGTGCATTGCGTTTACGAATTTTGCAAAAACCATGGAGTTCCTCTCGCCCTTCAACTACCCGCCGGTGGCGGACAACGATACCGCAACCACACCGAACAACACACCAGTGACGCTGAATGTCACGGCCAACGACATTATCTACACCGCGCGCCTGGATGTGGACTCGATCAACCTGGATCCGTCGACTCCCGGCCAGCACACGAGCTACACGACGCAGTTTGGAACTTACGAGGTGCTCCCTGGCGGAAACGTGCGGTTCACGCCGGCATCGACCTGCGTTTCGGGCAACCTGAGCACGCCGTACACGGATACGGATGTGGCCGGACGAGTATCCAACCCGGCGAACATCATCGTGAAAGTGCAGGGGCTTCCCGGAGAGCTATATAACTTTGAAGATGGCACCGATACCTGGACGGCGGCTAGTTTCAATGCCGGTGCGGGGACAACGGCGCAGAGCACGTTGTTTGCGACGAATTGTACACACAGTCTGCAGATTACCACGACCGGGGGCGGCTGGTTCGGCCCTTCCTACGGAGTGCCGCCGCTCCCGCTGCCCTTGTCAAATGTGCACCAGATTCTAATGGACATTACCACCACCTCGGCGGGCACTTCGGAAGCGGTGGCGCTTCAGGTTGGGAAGGATTACCACTGGTGCCAAACCAGCTTTGGCTACATCCAGCCCAACACCAGTACAACGATAACGGTGGATTTGGGGACCTTGCTGACGTCGACTGCCGCATGCTTGGGTTCATTGCCAGTCGACACCACTGTCCTTCAAGGAATGTGGGTTTACTTCAGCGGAGGGGGAATCTACTACCTGGATAACCTGCGTACGCAGTGAAATTGGTACCAGAGAGAGCGTGGGCGGCCGTGAAGATTTTGCTCGAACACGGGTCCGAAGGATTTACACCTTAGCCGGCTTTCTCAAGCCGGATGTCTTCTATACGTATGTACCCACAACCAGCGCCACTGCGATCGGGTGTAACAGCGTGGAAGGTTTCTCCAGCCAAAGGATAGCTGGCTCAGGTTCGCAGCCCATATTACAGTACGAAGGTTTTTATGCGGGCTTTGGGGTAATGAAGACGCGTTCTCCCGTTTCTCTATTGTAGATGACGTACTGATGTGGCCAGACCTTTGCGAGTGCGTCGATACGCCGTCTTGCGGCTTCAAAGGTTTGTGCTGTCTCTACGAAATGCAGCTCTCCATCGTCGAGCACATCGCCGACGACAGTAAGGATGCAAAAAGGGAGGCGCGCCCCTCGCGCACTTCGTTTTGTACTCCAGGTCGGTGGCTTGAATCCGTTCATCGTTTACATACGTCCCGTTCACGGAATCAGTGTTTTGCGCGATTCCCTTTTATCGCCTCGATGATGGATTTGTAGTCGCTAGCCCGCTCCCGATATTCCTTCGCGGTTTCCTTCGACTCTTCGCGCTCCGAGTCAGGCAATTTCGGAAGCATAGCCTCGACTCGGCGGGCGTCTCCCTCCAACGTCTCCGCTTCATCTGTCAAAAGTTTCATGACCCGGGCAGTCGGAAGCATAGTGAAGCTCCTCCAACAGATTGCAGGCAAGTGAACGCGGGCCACGCGGCGGCGGAAATGTTGCTCACCGATATGGACCCGTGTTCGACATTCTTGCGAATCCTCAGCAGACTTACCGTTGGGGTTGCGAAATGCTGCTACCGGACCAGCATTCAGGCGAAGCAATTTTTCGTAAATAGTACTAATGCCCAAAAAATAAACCTTCGACACTGCGGATGCTTGCAAAGGTTTCCCGCAGGCTTGGAATTACGATAGGCTTTGCCATGGTCTCGGCGACACATTGAGGCGGTGATCGCACGCGCTTAAGATTATGGCTGACAAATGTCACACCATGGGGCATCATTAAAATGCGAACGTACTCCATTTCTGAAGCGGCTCGGCTATTAGGGGTAGACCGTCGCACACTGCACCGCTGGATTCGCAACAAGCTCGTCCCGGAACCGGCTGTGCAGGTGATTTCTGGTGTCCGTTTAAGGTTCTGGTCTGAAGCAGACTTGGCCAAGCTTAGGCGGCACAAGGCTGCACGATATTGGGGTAAGGGCAAACGAAAAAAGACGAAAGGACAACGCGATGACTAGCGTGACGCGCTAGTGCGCCAACACCAAACGCGGGCGCAACCGACCCAGCTCCGCCTGGCTTAAACTTAAAGCGCATGCTTACGCTGCCCGAACTGCAACAGCACAGACCTCAAGAAGGTTTCTCTCGCCTACCAAGAAGGACTCTTTTGTACAGTTGCCCACACTCGATGGCGCGCTGTCGCGGCTGGCGGCCATGGCCCGGATTTCGTAATCGGAAAGGCAACCACTCGTGGTTTTCATCAGTCCGTTCTGTCGAAGCAGCTAACTCCTCCAGTGAAGTGGTCGTATCGCAAGCTGACTCTCTGGTGGGTGGTGGTGTTTCTCTCGATCGGCTGGATCGTCTTCTACATCAACATTGTTACCAAAGATTCTTGGTCGGCTCGGTTGATTCTTTTCTCGGGGTTATCTGCCGTCATGTTCCTACTGTTTGTGGTTCTCTTCTGGAGGCACAATCAGTTCACGCACAAGCGCCGATACTCCCGGTGGGAACGCTCGTTCCTCTGCCACCGCTGTGGCACTTTAACGGAGCAGGAATTTTAGCGCTACGAAATCAGCAACCTGGGCAAGCCTCTTTATTACCGCTCGTTGGACGTCAATTTATCGTGGCGCCTCGATTACGTTATCCGAGCCCGAAGAGGAGTCGGGGGCGACTCACGTGAACGTCATCTTGAACTGAAGGCGGAGCTGAAGAAGAAATGAGCTTCGTTGTTGCTGAGAATTTGCTGAAGCAGATGGGACAAGAGTGGACGACGGCCGAGATCAAAGACGTGGCGGCCTTTGATTGTGCTTCATATTTGTATAACTTCCGACGAGTCGGTTGCGGAATCGCTGCCACGAACTAGTCAGGATCGCCAAGACCAAGGCATGCTATTCTCAATGCTACGCATCATTTTGGCGGGAGACGTCTATGGCGCAATTGGATCGCATTACTCGTGATCCCACCGTGATGGGCGGAAAACCCTGCATCCGAGGCATGCGTGTCACGGTCGGCATGATCGTGGGGACAGATCGGTGCTGGCCATACCATCGAGGAGTTGTTGGCGGACTATCCTTATTTGGAGCGTGAAGACATTCTTCAAGCGCTGCGCTACGCCGCGTGGCTTGCCGAAGAGCGCGAAGTTACTCTGCCTCGCGCATGAAGCTCCTAGTGGACGCTGGGCATAATTCCACATCGCGGTCACTGTGTTTGCGTCGAAGTAGTTCAAATTGATCCTCGACCCGCCACAAGAGGTGGCGACAAATTTGTCTAACAATCCGCCGTGCGCTGCCGCCTGTTCCGGCGTGTAACTATGATTGTTGCTGCAAGTAATTGCCTGACTGCGATCCAGGCGCGCTGGATTGGTGCCATTCGGGTTGTTCGTCAGAAGAGAACCGGTAAGGCCGTTCACGGAAGGGGTGCCCGGTTCGGCGGTGAACGTAGGTTCACCTGGGGGATTCGCCGCTACGGGGTATGTAGCGAAGTAGAGATCAAAAGTTATGTTTTCATCAAAAATTACCACCACGTGCTTAATGGAGTCGTGGTTGCCGAATCGGATTGCGCAAACGAAGCCATGGGCGCCACGTGTAACGGGTCGCAATGCTTTTCCTCATATAACCAAATTCACGCAGGGCCGGTTTCTCAGATTCTTTTCCCCCAAAGGTGGCGGGATAGGATCCTAGGTTGCATAGGCAACGGTCGATATCCCTGGGGTGCTCGCTACATGCAGCGAAAACGTGGTCATCCAGCGGGCCGCGACACGCTTAATCCTGATTCGTCGGCGCGGCAACCTGGAAAGGCACAGGGACGGCAGCGTCCGTGGGGAGCATTAAAACGAGCGTACAGCTCTTGGAATAAATGGAGCAACTCAAAATTGCCTTGCGGATTACGCGGGTCGCAGTGTTGTCTGGAAACGACTGAGGATACTTAAGAGCGGCCAAAGCGGCGGTAGCATCCCGCAACTCTTCGGCCCCAGTCTGGAAGACCGCACCGGCGGTTTTGTGGCCATTGCTGATTGAGATCACGAAATTCGCGCTGACAGAATTGGCCCGGAGTTTGGGTCGGAAAGGGACCTGGAGAGAACGCATATCGCTCAGAGCCATGCCGCCGTTGCCTGAAGGGGAGGACCTTGAGGCGCCCGAATAAGGGCGAAGACGATTCATCTCGTCGGACAGCTTTTGGCGAGTAGCAGGGTCTCTACTAGGCAGGTAAGAAGACAGGGCCATGTTGCAAATTGCCGCTGCCCTTTTTTTCTTTCCAAGTTTTTCGTATGTTTCCACGAGGTGCTCTCCAATGACGGCGCTCTGCACAAGCTCCCACGCGGGTTGCAGATACCTCTCCGCGCCGGCAAAGTCGGCGATGCGGAACTTGATCCAGCCAAGCGTATCCCAGTTCGCAGCCAGTTGAAGCATGAGCGAAAAATCGGAAGGCTCTGCATCTTCTGGAGAAATGTCCATAGTCTTTTCAGAAAGAGCCGAAACAGCGCGAGTGGAATAATCGAGCGCCAGCGGAAGCTGGGCATTGGTTTCGGCCAGGGCGTAAGCAACATCGTTAAGGTCGTTGGGCTCGGCGTCATCCCCAAGGCCCTGCTTGAATTCGGCGATGGCCTTGTCCGCATCAGGGATTCGCAGATACGCTTTGCCCAAAGCAACATGGAGGTGCTGCGGGACGTCGGGGTGTGCTTCCATGGCCTTTTTCAGAAGAGCGACTGCATCGGAGGCGCGTCCGGCGTCGCAATACAGCGCGCTCAACCGAAGAAGGATCGCGCCATTGTCCGGGTCAGCCTCCAGAGCTTGTTCGAGTTGGGGGATGGCTGCAGGAGAGTTTCCAAAAAGAATGGCCGGGGGAAGTACACCTCCAAGTACGCCTGTCCCTCGAAGAGCCCCCTTGAGAAATATGTAGCTGCGCTCCGCGTCCTCTATAGCCTTAGCCAGGGTACTGAACTTGGAACGATCTGGGCCGGGGACTTCGTGCAACAAAGTCTTGAAATGCAGAGTGCCATGCAACGTGTCTTCTTTAATGGAGTAGGTCGCGGAAAACTCGGCGAAGTCGTACTTGCGTTCGATTTTCTGGGGAAGCAGCGGGGAAAAGCCTTTTGGAAATTTGACCGTGGCTTCGTATGTTACCTCCTGGGGAGAACCCAATGGGAGGGGATCTTTGGAGACCTTTTGTTCCTCATTCAGTTCCTGAATGAAAATGGGCGGAGCGGGAAAAACAATGCGGCGGTCTTTCCAGTCGGGTAAATCGGAGCGGTGGTACGCAAATGCTACCCAGAACGCCTGCGCTGTATCTTCGGGTTGTTCCACAGAGACATCACTCACCGTGCCGGCGAAACCCATTCCAGCCACGATTCTCTGCGTGAGCTCCTGCCAGTTATTCTGAGGCGTCGAACGGTAGGCGAGGCGGAGGGCAACTTCGCCATCTCCGCGCTCTTCCATCTTTATCTTTGCATCGAGCGTTCCCTTAGCATCGATGGATGCATCAGTTCGGAAAACCTCGTAGTTTGAGATTGGCGGATCTGCAGGGGTGCTGGCGAGGCGGGCACTGCCAGACGGCAGAATAATCAAAGCCTGCCGATCGCGCAGCTGGCGGAGCAAGAATCCAAACGGAGCGACTTCAGGAGTGGTATCGAGAAAGGCAAAAGATTCCCCCTGAGGAAGGGCCGTAATGACATGGTCGAACAGGCTGGGCGAGGGAAACGCTGGATCGATGCGAAAGTTTGAACTAATCAGGACGGGGTAAGAGGATATGCCAATAGCCTGAAGGAGGGCAGCAACGAGCGTGTGTTTGTCCTTGCAATCCCCGTAGCGGTTGGCAAGAACCTCAGCGGCGGAATGAGGAGTGTAACGACTGAGACCTAGGTCGATCCCGATATAACGAAAACGCGTTGAGACGAAGTCGTAGAGCGCGCGTATTTTGTCCTCGTTGGTTGTCTTGCCTTTGGTCAGTTCTTCCGCCTTCGAGCGGATTTCGGGGGTTGCCGCCGACTTTGGTTTGACCAAAGCCTCGAACCAGTCGCCCACCTCTTTCCAGGAAGAAAAGGATGAAACTTGAACGTCCGGAGGCGGGACGCCTTTGTAGCCTTTCTCCCACGCGGGAATTTTGGATTCTTCCTTCCTCTTGAGATTTACGTTCTCAAACGTGTATACGCGCCGAGCGCCGTCGTCCTGGACAGAAGGTTGAAAGTCGGGATTGCGCAATTTGACTGGAAGATTGTGCGGTACATCAATTTCCAGAATTTCCTTAAGACAAACACCATCACGAAAAAAAGAATGATCGTACCAAAAATGGCCTCGGGCGATGGGATCATGGATTGTCCAGTGAACATTGACCTCCAACGTATCGCCGACGGAAAGAGATTTGACGGCGACATGCTTTTCCCGCTGATCGGTATACATCGGTGCTTCGCGGCTGACGGCGGAGTCGAGTTCCTGAACATCCGAGGCAGGTGTTTCAACGAGGCTTCCGTCGGGCTTGCGAACGCGAACGTAAGGAATTTGAACGGTTTCAAAACTTGCCGCAAAAGGATAGATCAGAAGACCAAATTCTCGAACGGCCGATTCAGACTTGACGCGGGCTCTCATCACCAGGTCGCGGTAACCCTTACCATCAGCTTCGAACGCGATCTTGTTTTGAACCAGCTCAAATACGTACGGCTCCGTGGCGTTGCTCTCGCTGCGGGCGGATTTGGCAGAACGGGAGTCCTGCTGGACCGAAGGTTGCTGACTTTCCGCGAAGGTGCACGTCAGCGAAAGAAGGAGGTAGGTCAGAACTGGCCGCTTAAGGCGCATCTAGGACTCCTACAGTTATGGATTCGAGGGCAATGATAACGCACAAAGGTAAGCGCGTGCTGCGGTCGCGACCTATTTTCGTAGCGTGCCACGCCGCTCTCAACTGGAATCGGGGAAGACAGGGAGCGAAAAGGCTCAGGATGCAT
>WNGN01001041.1_pt1 | contig 22794 bp, 19 predicted proteins | sample 5400561 | NCBI WGS metagenome assembly WNGN01 (sample SAMN13153379, study PRJNA577476) | soil metagenome | isolation source: 115 cm soil or saprolite under Garry oak tree replicate 2 | place: USA:California | collected 2016-06-15 | reverse complement strand
CTGGGTTGTGTCCCGCGGGCTGGTGGGTGTCGCTGCCCGGGTTCGTACACGTCGCCGTCGGGTTCCCCACGGCCGTGAGCGAGACGAGCACGTCGCCAAATCCGAGACCGGCAAGCTCCCCGCTCGAGCTCAGAGTTAGGCCGCCGTCGAAAAATGCCGGCTTGGCGTGGCTCCCTCCCTTAAGATGGACGTTCGACGCGAGTGCAGGCGAAGTCGCGAGTAAGACCATCACCAGCGCAGACACGACTGCAATTCCGACCGCTCTTCTTTTCATGTTATGTCCCCCCACGATTCGTGGTGTCGGGGGTGATAGTCTGTAAATCATTGAGCCTTGTGGAACAGCTTTTGACGGAGGCTGTCCACCAAGATTCCAATCGATGCTCTGCCCGGCGCGTCGGAACCTATTGGCGCCGCATCCCGACGAGGACGTCGTGTAGCCCGTCCTTCAGCCGTGCGAAGTAGGTCGCCATCTCCTCATGACGCGGGGCTCGAGGGCCGCCGCATCCGACGAGTGCCGCTCAGCCCTAAGACGGTCGCAGGGACCGTCACCGCCGTGATGACAAGGATGAACTCGAGGCCCCCGAGGATCGGCGCGCCCCGTTGGGCGAACGACGCGCTGACGGCGAGGTAGTAGGGAACGACCGCCTCGTTCGCAAGGAGTCCCGCCCACACGCCCCACGCCTGGGCCCGACGTACGGCGAACCAGGCGACTCCGAGTTGGAGGATGGCGAAGGCCATCATGAACGCGCACATCGTGTACATGAATATGACGAGGTACGCGCCCATGGCGGGGTCGGCGGCGTTCACGGCGGTCAGCGATCGGCCGAGAAAGGCGGCGTCTGCATCGTTGCTCAGGACTAAGCCCCCGCTAGCATCCGGGCCGAGGAAATGGAGGAGGATAGGCACCGCGACGGCGGAGGCGAAGTTTATCGCCCCGCCGACCAAGAAGAGGGCGGTAGCAACTCCGATGCGGCTCCGCCAACGAGCGGCGGGATTCCTATCGGCTCGTCTCCTCTCGTTCTCCCGCGAAGCGCTCTCGGACGAATCGTTCAAAGACGACATGGCGGGCGCCAGGGAGGTGTCCGAATAAACCCCTATCGGCAGTGGGAACGGGGGTGAAGGGCGTGGAGTGTAGAAAAAGCGGGAACGTCTCCGATCGCCGAACCCGCTTGACTGGGCCCCGTGGGTCGACGAGCCCCGGGCTTGGCTGACTTTGAGGATACCGTGGACCTCGTCCGGACTATCGAATGGGCCTTTCCGCACATCTACAAGTGAGTCAGAGCACGTGGTTAACTACGACCGGTCGCTCTCAACGTCCCTGATAACAAGCCGACTGCTGCAAATCTCTTCCCTCCTCGGGGAGGCATCGGTGCCGTTAGGGAGGACAGTCGGTAGGCTGTGTGTCCCCTCGATTCCCTCCCGAGCCGCCGACGCTGTTCGTCCCAGTTCATACCAGAATCGAGAAGCAGGAAAGGGTGGGGCGCGGATCCGCGCCCCTTCGGCCGTCTACCCGGCTTGGATCGTGAACTCGATCCGCGCCGGTGCGAAGCACCTCTTGCCGGACGATCCTAGAACGTGCCCGGGAACGAATGCGAGAGGCCGTTGGTCGTGTCGGTGACCGTGACATCGGTGAACTCGACCGTCATTGGCGGGCTGCACGGAGGCTGGAACGTCGCCGTCACCGTGAGGCTGAAGTCCGCTTTGCCATTCTGCACGGGGAAGTCACCAGCGGCCGAGACCGACTCCTTGTTGACCGCCTTCGGATGGTTGCCGCCGCCGTTAATACAGAGCGCCGTTGCGCTGAGCACGACGTGGATCTGGGCCTCGTCGCCGAGGCCAGCCTCCTTGCCGGAGACGGTGAGGCTGTTGTCCGTGCGAGTCAGGGTGAACGCGTTGTTGATGAAGTGCGGACTCCCGGCCCATACGACTGGCACGGTCCAAGCTGCAATCACACCGACGACTAGCGCTAACATGGCAATCCGAGTTTGCTTCCGATACATTTTGGTTTCCCCCTCGATTGGATTTCGGGTGATGGCGACATTGATGATATGACCTTTCTGGAACAGTTTTTGCGTCGTGGGCTGTCCCGACACCACGCGCGGGACTCGAACGCTGCACCGGAGACAACAGGCCCGCGGAGAAAGCACACCCGAGCCCAACACGGCCTCGAACCGGGTTTTGTTCGCGCCGTTCGATCCGTCGGTCAGCCGGGAGAAATTCCCGCGGGTCCGTCGAGGCCTGGAGACTTCCGAACTCCGGCGGAAGGCGCGCGACGGAACGCCTCCGCTCAGGGTCCCTTGGACACGAATCGACCGGCGGAGGAATACTTTCCCGAGATGCTCCGTGTCAGCCCGGAGAGGGTCGCAACGTGGCGGTTCGTGATCCCGACGATCGTGTCGCTCTTTGAGAACAGTGGATTGAACGTCTGCGCTTTTCTGGGCGTCGGCTCGAAGGGCAATCCCGACTCTCGCAGCTTCTCTTCTCGCGTGCGGAACGTTTGCCCCGCGTGGCGAACGATTGATGGCGAAGCCTGCTTCTGCGGGTCGCGCCATCTGGGGCGAAGGAGATGACCGAGATGTACCTTTCGAACGACCTGAAGCGCTGCCTGCTGATATCGGCCGTCGTAGGCACGATTCTGGTCTCGATTAATCAGGGGCCACCGTTCTTCCTAGCCGGCAGGGCGGCCTGGATACGCTCGTGCGGGTCCTGATGAACTACGTCGTGCCCTTCTCGGTTGCGAGCATGAGTGCAATCATGGCGAATCGTGCTCACCTTCGGGAATGCCTACCGAGGCGGTGACTGACGGCCTTCCGAGCGTCACCGAAACTGATAGGAAGGGACTCTGGCATTGTCGACTGCGTCACGCCACTCGTCAATCATCCCCTTACAAGAGTTACTTCTCCCTGGCTCCTGTTTCGGTCCACCGAAACCTTCGAATCTTCGGACTCCCATCCGTCTTCGCGGGGGAGATAGACGACCGCCTGCGAGAAGGCGAGGCTAAAGCCCACATACGCGAGGGCAGGGCTCATCGCGGGGCTCCTTCTCGGAGCGAGCCTCATATCAGCCTTGCTTGGACCTGTCACGGCGCGTTCAGTCCTCGACATGAGCAAAGGAAAGATCGAGAGCCAACTCTTGTCTTCAAATCCAAATGCTGGAATGTTCGGTGCGCGGTGGGTGAATCCTCTTCCTCTTGCATCGTTCTCGCAGGTGTCCAGAGACGGTTCGAGCGGACAGGTTTCAAGTCTGGGAAGAGGGGGAGCGCTCAATGCCGTCGCGCAAGCGGGCCAGGTGGCCCGCACCCTTGTTCTCGCGAACAACACCCTCATCCCGGGGAACTTCGCTTCAGCCAACGGCCATGGACCGAGAGCCGTGGCATTCGACTCCTGGAATGAAAATCTCTACGTCGTCAATGGCGGCTATTTTCCGGGCGATCCGGCTAGCGATATCGCGGTAATCGATGGAACGACAAACCAGCTCGTTGCCTCGATCCCCGTGGAACACGACCCAATGGGAATCGTCTTCGACAGTTGGAACGGCTTCCTCTACCTGACTCATTTGTTTTCCGACAACATCACTGTGATTGACGGGTCCACGAACCGGGTTGTTGCATCGATTACTGGAGCGACTCAGGGGGCGATCGGAGTCGCGTTCGATAGCCGGAACGGAAATGTCTACGTGGCCAACTATTACACATGGGTGACCGTGATCAACGGTAGCACGGACGCGGTCGTAGCGACCATCCCCGCTGCGGGATATGGGTCGTACCTGGGGGGGATCGCCTTCGACAGCTCGAACGGCGATTTGTATGTGGCAGACCTCTCTGACGCAGCGGTAGTCGTGATCGACGGGACGATGAACGAAGTAGTCCAGACGATTTCCGTGGTCCCGCACACCCCCCATGATGTCGCATTCAACAGTTGGAACGGCGACGTGTACGTGACTGCCCAAAACGCCATGCTTGTAATTGACGCGAATCATCGTCTGAACAGAGTAATCGCGACGATCGAGGTTCCGGCTCTCGCCGCCGGGTGGTCCCCGGAGGCAATCGCGTTTGACGGCTCGAACGGCTATCTGTACGCGGTCAACTACGGTAATTGGCACAACGTGACCGTGGTCGACGGGACGACGAATGCGATCATTCGGTGGATCCCGCTCGGGGGATACGGATGGCTCGGCAATCCTCCAGTGTTGGACGACACGGGCGTCGCTTTCGATAGCTCGAACGGCGCCGTATACGTGACGGAGTCCGTCTTCGCCAGTGTGTCGGCGATCAATGGGACAACAAACGAGGCAGACGTGTGGATCCCGGTGGGCGTAGATCCGAGTGGAGTCGCATTCGATACCTGGAACGACGACGTGTACGTGACCAATCAGCAAGGGAGTAACGTGACGGTCATCAACGGTACGACGAACGGGATCGTCGCGTGGATCACCGTGGGGTTCCAGCCAAGCAGCATCGCCTTCGACAGCTGGAACGGCCACCTGTATGTAGCCAACTCCTATTCCTCCAACGTCTCCGTAATCGACGGGATTACAAACAGGGTCGTGGCGTCGATCGCCTTGGAACACCTCCCAACCGGAATTGCTTTCGACAGCTGGAACGGCGACGTGTATGTGACGGGCTGGGATGTCGGCGCCAATGTCACGATCATCAACGGGTCCACGAACGAGGTCGTTGGGTCGATCCCCTTTTCAGGATCGTCCCGATCTGGCATCGCCTTTGACCCCCAGAACGGCGAACTGTACGTGGCTGCTTACGATACGGATGCGGTGGCCGTGATTAGCGGGACGACGAACGAGGTCGTGGCCTGGCTTGATTTCGGATTGCCTGACATTCTATGGGGGGTCGGCTTCGATAGTCGGAACGGAGACGTGTATGTGACCGACGAAACCCCGGAATCCAACGGGATTTGGTTCGAGAGCGTGGCCGTGATCGATGGGCGTACGAACCAGATTGTGGACTCGATCCATCTGGGAGAACTTTTCGTCCCTTGGCCATACTCATTTGACACATTGGCAATCGCCGCCGACGGTCGGGATGGCTACGTCTACGTGGCGAACTCGCGGCTTTCAAATGTGACCGTGATCAACGGGAGCACGAACACGGTCTTCCGGTCGATTCCTGTCGGATCGGCCCCGGCGGGCATCGCGTTCGGCGGATCGAGCGGGTACGTATACGTGACGAACACCGGGTCGGGATCAATCTCCTTGATCTCGACACCCGTCGTCCCTTCCCATCGCGTGACCTTCTCGGAGACGGGCCTGCCATTGGGCACCTCTTGGTCCGTAACGGTGCAAGGCGTAGCTGAATCCTCGACCACGGAGAAGGTCGTCTTCAACAAACCCGACGGTACCTACACGTACTCGGTGGGTAACGTGATGGGTTACACATCCAGCCCCGCTTCCGGGACAATCACCGTGATCGGACAGGACGTCACCCAAGCCATCGCTTTCGACGTCGTGCCGACCGAGCCGACAATCAGATCGTTCTCGGTTTCCTCGGCCACGATTACCCTCGGATCCAGCGTGACGTTCACGGTGAGTGCGATGGGCGGGACCAGAGGGCTGACCTATTTCTATTCGGGGTTGCCATCCGGCTGTTCGTCGGCGAATGTCCCCACGCTGGCGTGCACCCCGACGGCGACAGGGAGCTTCACAGTCACCGTCACAGTGACCGACGCAGCAGGTCGTAGCACGACGGCAACCACCACGCTCGTCGTGAATCCGGAAGCGGCGACCGGAGGCGGTCCCCCGGGTAACACGATTTTGGGCCTCCCTGCACTGGAGGCATACGCGGTCCTTGGCGCAATCGTCGCCGCAATCGCAATCGGAGGGACGCTCGCCGTTGTCCGGTCGAGACGCAAACGCATGATGCGGCCCCCTTCGCCGCCCCCGGCATCGCCGCCCCGGTGACTCCGGATACCTCCCCCGAGGGTCCGGGTTTTCCAACCTCGTAATCAGGGAGTTCGAACGAGTTTTGGCATTCCGCCCAGCATTTTGCGGGCACTCTAGGCCTCGAGCCGACAACGGGCGGTCTACCGATTTTCACCTGTTTAGGTCCAACTCCGAGATCCTGACGGCTTCGCGGAATCGATGATCACTCAAAGATGGGTCTCGGGCATTCGCCTGTCGTGAACTCCCGTGCGAATGGTCAGGGAAGCCGGAACCAGCGACCGTACCCCACGAAGGCCGCCATGAGGAACAGGAGTCCCGTCAGGCCGATCGCAGAGGGCTCCCTGCGTCGAACGTGGAGGGAGATGGCGGCCGCCGTGATGAAGCCAGACCCGCCGCGGCCAGAGGGGTCAGCACGGGCAGGATGCCCGTGAGGCGTGGCAAGATGACGCCAAGCGCCCCGAGGATTTCCACGACGCCGTCCAACGTGACAACCCCACGGGGGAGGTCCTTCACCCATGGGAGATCCTTCTTGGCCGCTTCGTAGCGGAACGCGTGCATGGCGCCTGCCAAGAGGAAGACGACCGCTAGAAGGGCTTGGACAATCCAGAGCCCGACATGCACAAGGTCCGTCACACGAAGCCCTCGCTCAACCCCGTGTGGTCGGACTCGTCAGATATGTCGCTCTCCCTCCGTTCCCGGATGTGTCTGAGGTGCATAAGCGCATACGTCTTGGTCTCTTTCTACGCTGGTAGAGGGGACAAGCAGTTCACCGAGTGCAGACACCTGACCCCGAGGTCCGAACACCGATTCCACGCCGTCCTTCACCGCGTCAGGCAAATTGATTTCAGGACCGAGAACGGGGCCGATACGGATTTCTAGCCGTCCGCAGTCCACGCGATCGATGCCAGCGATCCCACCGCCGCCACCGCCGTTCCACATGTCCCCCGAAGTCCAGCGCTGGCGGAAGCAGATCCTGTATTGGTCGTATCGCCGCGCGCGCCCGATCTGGTTGATCAGTTTCGGCCTGGGGGTCCTCCTCCTCATCGTCGGGCGCTCCGAACTGGATCCGGCCATGGGCTTCGCCTTGCTCCTCGTTGGAGGCATTTTGGCGCTGACCGGGCTTGCGGGCTTTGTGGCGTTCGAGGCGGTCATGTGGCGGACCCGGGTGGTCTTCGCGTCTCTTTCGGACGCGGGACCCGCGTCGGCTGCATCGATCCAGGACCCGGTCGAGTCCGAATGGAAAGCTCGGCGACGCGAACGTTCTTAGACGCGACTTGCAGCGGTCCCGTGGGCCTCCGAACCAGGATTGCTATATGCTTAGACGGCCAAAAGGAATTTGGATCGCCATCGACGGTCGGCACTGCGATTGTCAGCATCCCATCACAATCCGTCGCTAGTGTCAAGATTCACGTTTGCTCTGAAGACTGAGCACTACATCAGCTAAGGAGATTCTTCCAGTAATCGGCCTCCAGCGAGTTAGGGTCTAAAGCAGCCGGGTGGCAAGTAAGGCGCGAGAGAGAGCGACTCGCTTCCTGAGCTTTCCGCTCAAAGATCCCTTCCAATTCCAGGGCCGACAAAACATGTCGTTCTTGCCCGCATCGGGCACCAGCCATGAGTATCTCCCACTTCTTCGATCTCGGGGAATCAGGCTCTGGAGATAATCAGAGAGTTTCTCATGGCATGCCGGGCATAGTTTCAATGTCAACGGTGTTGAATCGTACTCGCCGTCTGCCTCCTCGTGATAGACACACGATCCATCTTCCTCGCGTACAAGGTGCCTCCGGAGCACCCTCCTTGTTCGAGAACTTCTGCTGCTACTCATTTCTGGCACCTCGGGCAGAAGTGTATCTTTCGCCCGGACTTCATTCGCACACACCTCATCAGGTAGTGAGAGAGAACAAGATTGCACCGGACACACTTCGGCGTATGTCGCTGCGGCATGCCCACATGGTCACCTTGCAGCACATACAGCAAGCACAGTATTTATCGTCTTCGGTGGATAAAAAAGTGTAAGAATCTGGAACTCAAGAAAACAGCGAAAATACGTTTCGTGGAATGTGGGATATTCTTGGAATCTCGCGGACGTAACATCATGATGCAACAGTCACGGACGAGGTGAACGGCGCCATCAACACGGAGGTTCGTTCACATCCGGCTGTCCGGGCTTCGGCACGGTCACCGCGTTGCGACGCCAGCCCCCCATCGAGATGAGACGTTGAGCGCATCCGTGCCGACTCGGTCTTGGGGGACCCATCCCTCGGTACCGTCTGCCCCTGTCCGGGGAAATCTTTCCCGTCCTATCGAGCAACTCTCGCGGTCGTCATCACGGCCGACAGCGCCGAGGTGAGGATTCGGGCGATGTCGTCGAGATGAGCCAGGAGGACGGCCGGATCGAGAGTGTGAGGCTTCCACCGCGTCGCGAGATTGACCGCCCATGCCGGGAAACCGTCACCGGATTCCGGCCGCTTCCGCTGGTGGGCCACGGGCCGCGGGGTGAGGTCGAGGTAATTCGTGGAGCCCATCGCATCCACGAGAGCACGAAGCTCGGCGTCACGCGAAGGGACGGGCACGCGCCGCCAGCCAAACACGGTGGGGCGCCAGCGGATGAATTCCTGGGGAGCAGGCTTGAGGACGTTGCCCCCCGCGTCGAAGAAGAGGGTGAATTCGATGAAGAGCCCCTTGTCCCCCTTGTGCTGCTGCTCATTCAGGAGGGCGCACAGGCCGTTATCGAGCACGAAGTCGAGGCCCCAGGCGTCGATGAGGCGCGGCCGGAGGACAGTCAACCAGTCTTTGAATTCCTGGTTCCAAGCGCCGCTCGCCAACATGTTGTCGATCCCCGCGAGGAAGCGGGGGGGTCTCATCGCCCTGGCGGGAGAAGCCTCGGAAGCGGTCAGGGGCTGCCCGCAGGCTGTGCAGAACTTCGTGCCATCTCGAAGCGCGCGGCCGCATCGGGGGCAGATCATGGAGCGAACGCGACCCTCTCTTTCGTCGGTTAAACGTGGCGACGTCGGGTTCAAGGATGATTCTGACGAACGGCAACGTGCTGTACGGCGCGCTGGCTATTGACATTCGGGTGAGCACTTGTCCCCTGATCGGTTCTACCCAATTCCCTGGATGGGGTTCGAACTGCCGTCATCTTGGAGGAAGCATTTTCAGGACCGAGACCTCGTCCGCTCCATCGGCGCGGACCGGGTCATCGACTACACCGACGAGGACTTCACCAAGGCCGGGCGGCGGTACGACCTGATCTTCGACGTGGCGGGGAACCACTCCCTCTCGGCGTGCAAGCGCGCGCTGAAGCCGAGAGGAACCCTTGTCTTAGCAGGGCAAACCGGCCGCCGAGAGCACTCAATCTTTCCGCTTCTCAAGGCCCGCCTGCTCGCCCCGTTCGTTCGCTACCGTCTGCGCTCGTTCATTGCGAAGAGGAAGAAGGAAGACCTGAACACCGTGAAGGAATACCTGCAGACCGGGAAAATCGCCCCCATGATTGACCGGACCTACCCACTGCGCGAGGTCCCCGAGGCGATGCGGTACCTCGGAACCCTCCACGCCCGGGGAAAGGTCGTCATCACCATGGATAGTCGTCATTGGGCGTCCAGTACGGCACGAATGTCACCCCGCACCGGTCCCCAGGTTCGTTCCAAAGGCGGTGAGGCGGTGATCTTCGAGCGGGATTTGACCTCGTTCCTCAAATCGTGAGCACGACGCGGTTGGCCTCCCGTGCGCTACCGCGGCCGTCGCCCTCTAGGCTCCGAGAGGGCAACCTTAAAGGGAGAGCTCCATGTGCGGGAACCGATGGAGCCGGACAAGCGAGTCGCCGTGGTCACCGGTGCCTCATCGGGGTTCGGGAAGGCGACGGCTTCGCTCCTCGCGGCCCGCGGATTCCGCGTCTTCGGCACGAGTCGGACCCCGCGAGCCGATCGAGGGGACGGATTCGAGATGCTCGAACTGGACGTCGATTCCGATGTGTCGGTCTATCGGTGTGTCAAGACGATCCAGGAGAGGGCCGGAGCCGTCGACGTGTTGGTGAACAATGCGGGCCAAGTCCTCACTGGGTCGATCGAGGAGACGTCGACGGAGGAAGCGAAGGCCCACTTCGAGACGAATTTCTTCGGCGCCGTCCGGATGACGCGAGCGGTCCTGCCGTCGATGCGGCAACGCCAACGCGGATGCATCGTGAACGTCGGCTCGATCGCGGGGGCGATCCCCGTCCCGTTCGAGGGCTTCTACGCCGCGGCGAAGGCCGCCCTGCTCGCCTATTCCCGGGCCCTGCGCCTCGAGGTCGCGAGGTTCAACATCCACGTGTCCGTCGTGGAGCCCGGCTTCTTCAAGACGAACCTCGGGAATGCGCGGAAGAGGGCGGCGAACTTTCTGGACGCATACGCGGGCGCAGAGGAACGAGCCGTCGGTCGGTTGCAGGAACACATCGACGACGGGGCCGATCCCCGGATCGTCGCCGAAACGATCGTGGGCATCGTCGAGAGCCCGTCGCCCCGCCTCCGGTATCCGGTCGGGAAGGAGAGGCGGTATCTCTTCCTCGAGAAAATCACGCCCGCCGGAAGATTCGAGGCGGGCCTGAGACGCCACTGGAAATTGGACCGGTAATTGGACCGAGTGCGCCCCCAGCGTGGATCGGGCAGGAAAGGCTCCACTGGATCGAGCTAGGACAGGTCGACGGGTTCCACTCGATGAGTCCGCGATTGATCGTTCTACTTGGAAGGAGTCCTGTTATCGACCGTGCGGTCGAAACCTGATCCCAACCTCAAAGTCCAACTGGAGGCTTCGCAGACGCAAGCGAACTTCTTTTCGAGCGCAGGAACGCCACGACCATCATCCCGATCCCCGCGAGCGTGATCGCGGCGCCCAGCCAGCTTGTGACTGCCGATCCCTGCTGCATTGCGCCCAGCAGGGTCGTAATTCCGGCCGTCGAAAGGGCAACGCCAACGTGGGCCGGCCAATTGGGCTTCACACTCCGTGTCTCCACCGTGCCAGCAAGAGGAAGCGTGTTGGGCCAGCCAAATGGGTTCTTGCCTTCGACGCGATGGACGCGAAGAAAAGCGCAAGCGGACTGATATAGAGTACGGAGCCCCGGCAGATCGAGTCCGGCTCCCGCAACGATTTTCATCTTCCGCGATCCGTCTCTTCCGACAACTAGCATTGATGCATTGGTGGCTCGCGGTCCTGCCTTGACGAACAACTCTCCCACGTCCCTCCAGGCTGTGCTGGCGGTCGTCTTGCGCCCAAAAGTCTTTCGGATGCCCTAGTCGTCCGTTTCCCAAATCGTTTCCCGCGAAATGAGGGAGAGCGTCCAAGCAAGCGCGAGGAATGGAAGCAGGAGGAGGATCGTTGCTAGTACAGGTGGATTCGTGTAGGCCTGAAGATACCCAAACAGCACAGCCCAAAAGAGCAACAGAATGAGAATTCCGACTCGGGCATAGCCGGGCGAGCGGTACACAACGCGGACCACGACAAAGACCGCTCTCGGAAGAGGCCCGCCTTATTTCAAGATGGCAGCCACGCGCTCTACAGCCTCGATGACAGTCGGCGGACTGAATGTCCTCGGCTTAGGATCGAAGTGGGACTACGGCGCCAATTTGTCATGCGGAACGTTGAGCACCCTCAGTCCTCTTGGATTACCACTTTCATTGCGACGTGCGATGCAAGCAGGTCTTGCGGAAGTGACTGGTGCTATGAACCGTGTGCGACAGGACCGATGCGAGCGTAGTGCACTGAAGATCTTCCCTCATTTTTCGCCCCGATAAGAACACTAGGATCGGGATGCATCAGGCCAACAATCGTTTCGGTCACTCGCGTGCGTGTGCGGTCGGGCTTCAACCTGGCGAAGTGATTCTGCGAAGAACTGAATTTGCGAGTGTGCCAAAAAAATGACGGGAGGCTGGCCTCTCCTACGCACGCGCGAGATAGGCACACTGGCGGAGGCAGCCCTGGCTGGCGCATCGCGAGTTCGGGAGATTCAGTCTCGAGATCGGACCTGAATCTCCAAATAAACATTTAGATAATTAGCGCCTAATGTAAGTTGGCGCGCCTCGCGCATTATGCGCGCGCGCGAGGATCCGGTTAAATTGGAATCGATGCGGATCCTTGGCTCCCGAACCAGCCACGGGCGAAATCCATTTTAGACACGAAACAGTTCGGGTCCGGACGGACCCATACCCATCCGACTTGGCGCTCGACGTCCTTCAGAGGTTCAACCGCACGAAATTGATGATGGCCGGCGTCGTCTTGCCTTTCGAGTAGATGATCTCGCGGGCACTGTCTCCTCCGGTCCCGAGCGCGGGACGGAGCGGCGAGATCCCCATGTTGTCGATTCCCGCGTCGATCAGGGTCAGCGTCGCGGACCACACCCCGTTCGATCGGCGCGTGTACGTCACGTTGCCGTATTCCTGGCCCCACGGCGGGCTCAGGGGGGTGTCCATCGTGAAGAGGACGTAATCTCCCGTGCTCGGATCCACCTCCAGGACCCCCCATTCGTTGTTCGTGAGCTTGAGGTCCGGAGTGTCGACGTGGACTTTCGACCCGGCGGCGTCAATCTGGATGATCCCGTATCGGCTCGTCCGGGAGATGTCGTAGGTGACGACGACCACGGACCGGACGGGGTCCCAAGCGAGATCGGTCGCGTCGGAGAGGCCGCGCGATGCGTCCGTCTCGTAGGCCAGATTCTGGGTTCCCCACGCCCATCCGATTCCATTGTATGAGGCCGCGTTGAACACGAGGGTGGTGTCGTTCGATCGCTCGCCCCGGTTGCCGACGACGAGCAGGGCGAGGTTATCCGGACGTTCGATCACGTTTGCCTGGATGTTGTTTGCATTCGTCTTGTCCTGAATGACCGTATCCGGCGCCCCGGAGAAGGGATTCGACACGCTCGTCCAACCGGTCAGCAGGGTCCACCGCAAGCTGAACACGGTCGAGGAGACACCGACGACGACGGAGTTCCATGTGATGATGATTCCTCCGTCATGGGTCGGGATGGCCGATGGATACTGGGCGGATGTCGACAGGACGGTCGGCGAACCGAACGAAATCGAGGCGATGTTTCCCGTGAGGTCCCGACTCAGGCTGACCGGAATGTCGACGAGGTCCGCAGCCGCCGGTCCGCCTTCGGCGATGATCCGCATCGTCAGCGGGGAGGTGAAGACCGCGGCGGGCCTTCGGTACGCCGCGACCGGGGTGGGCGACTTGGAAGGCGGGCTCCAAGCGCCCGCCTGAGTGGGATCGCTGTTCGCGTAGACGACCGACACACTTCCGCCGGCGTCCACGTAGACGGCCAGGTATTTTCCGAACGCGTCTTTGAGGATATCTTGACTCCCCGGCATCGCGAGACTGTTCTTCCCGACCGCCGAGTCGGTCGCGACGGTGACGATGGTGGCCGAGGCGTGCGTCAGCGAGGAGGCAACCAGAAGGACGACCAGAAAGGCCGGCACGGTAAGCTGAACGAACCGCTTGACGCCGTGGCGCACGCTTCACACCTTCGACCGAAGAAAGCCCTAGGACGATACTTAGGCGGTCGGTCCACAAGACGCGCTCTGGGCGTCAGGTTCAACACATGTGAACACGACAAGATCATCTGGCCACCGGCGCGGCGAGCGTCCGGACCGCCGATTCGTATCGGAGCCGGCTCCGGTGCGCGCCCGCATCAGAGGTTGTCGATGTCCGGGAGCTCTTCTAAGGCCCGCTCCGGCTCGGGTGGGATGAGCGCGGGTGGAGTCGGCGCGGGGGCCGGCTCGGAGGGCGGCGCGATCGGGGGTGCGGAGACCGGGGGTGAGACCGACGGTCGGCGAGGCTTCCGGCGCAAGATGAGGATCAGCAGGACGCCGATCGCGGCAATCACGGCCAGGATCACGATCAGTCCTCCGACCGCGAAGGGTCCGAGTCCGAGGCCACCCGGGACGTTCACCGCGGTCACGTGACGCACTGAGGACGCGGAGTTTCCCGCCGCATCGTAGGCGACGACCATCAGCGTATGGTTCCCGTCGTTCAGGCTGCCTGCGGCGAGAGGCCACTGGAAGGGCGCGGTCGTGTCGTTCCCGACCGAGACCCCGTCGACGAAGAACTCCACACGGACGACCGCGGTGTTGTCCGTCGCGGACGCCACGATGACGACCGACCCGGGCACGCTGGCCCCTTCGGACGGTGAGGACACGGTGATCGTGGGAGCCGTCACGTCGCGCACGGTGACGATGAGCGAGTCCGTCCCGAGGTTGCCGTCCGCGTCGCGGACCGTGAGGGTCACGACATAGGTCCCGGGGGTCGCGAACACGTACGAGGCGGTCATCCCGGAAAGGGTCCGCATCGATCCGTCCATGAACGTCCACGTGTAGCTGGAGATCCCGACGTTGTCCGTGGAGCGCGAGCCGTCGAACGACAGGGTCGCGTCCTCGTTCACCGCGAGGTCCGGCCCGGCGTTCGCCACCGGAGGAACGCTGTCCGGGATCGTCTGCATCAGAGTGGCGGCCGACGTGTAATGGCCGGCGGAGTCGTACAGTTCGAGGAGGGCGCCGTACTGGCCCGCGGGCACGGCCTGGGAGAGGTCCATCCGGAGGTTTCCGACCGTGAACGTCGGACCGTTGACCAGCGCGTACCCCACGATCGCGGCGCTGGTCAGGTCGATGCGAAGGCCCGTGGCGTACGGCGAGAACGTCGACGCCGGTTGGTCTTGGGGACCGAAGAACCCATATGAGGTGTACACGTACAGCAGCCGGCCGCTCCGCGTGTCGAAGACGGCGGCCCCAGGGGCGGGGCTCGTCAGGGTCGCGTTGTCCCAATAGCCGGCGACGGCGGACTGGAACGGAGCGTACGCATAGAGGCTGGGCCACCACACGGAACTCAAGCCGTCCGACATGTGGCCGATCGGCGTCCGCGTGTCCCACGAGGCCGAAATCGTGTAATTGCCCGCGCTCGGCGAGGTGACTGAGACGCCCGTCGGGTCGAGTCGACCCAGGTTCAGGAACGTCCCGACGTTCGCGGAAGCGCTATGCAATTTGAGGATCGACATGTATGATTGATCGAGACTCGTCTCGTTCACGTCCGCGACGAGGCTCGTCGGGTTCGATTCCGAGACGCCGATGGATGGGGTCGCGATGAAACTTCGTACGAGCGGTGCGTTCGCGTCCGGGGAGAGGCTCAGGTTGACCCAGACGGTGGCGCCCGACGCCGGGTTCACGGCCGACTCTCCGGCGGCGTATCCCGTTGCGGTCGCGCGGACCGTTTGCGGAGCGGCGACGGTCCAGACTTCATAGTAGCCCGTCCCGTCCGTGTAGCCGTATGGCATCTGGTCGTCGTACCCGTTGACGTGAACCGTTGCGGCCCAAAGGCCCGTGCCCGTAGTCGAGTCGTTCACATAGCCCCGAATCCGAACGTCCTGAGGCAGGTCCGGGAAGAGCCGAATCGCAATCGAGTTGGCGCCCGCGACCGGGGTCAACGTCGTGCTCCAGATGAGATACCCGCTCGCCCAAGCGGACACGTAGCTCAGCGCTCCCGCGGGGGCCTCAACCGCGACCGCGCCTGTCGCGTTCGAGGTTCCCCAATCGGAGCCGTAGTACCACGCGGCGTAGACGCTCGCACCGGAGATGGGCAGACCGGTCAAGGCGTCCGTCACGGTCGCGTCGATCTTCGTATTGAGGCGGTCTAAGGTGATGTTCACCCAGGTCGTCTCGTGCGGGTGCGTCGCGACGTAGGCGATGTTGCCCGCATACGGCGGTTGTCCGTACACCGCGACGGAGATCGCCGGGCTCGGCGGGACCGCGAAGGAGAAGAAGCCGGTCGCGTCGGCGACGCCGTTGGTTGAGTATCCCGCCCTCGAGTCGATCACGGTGACTCCGAGTCCGGGCACGTGGCTGCCGTCCAACGAATCGACGAGGTATCCGGAGACCCTCGAGATGATCGGCCAGAGCGTCGCATTTGCCCAGACGACGCCGGTCGAGAACGAGAAGACCCACGTCGACCACGTCGTGTATCCGGGGGTGCTCGCACGGACCACGTAGTCGTCCGGGGAGAGAGGGATGTTGAAGAACCCGGATGCGTCCGTCGGCGATTGGTCGAAGTACCCGGTCCCGAAGATCGGATCGACGGTCACGAGGACGCCCAGCAAGCCGGCTCCCGTGACGCCATCGCGGACGTACCCGCGAACCCCGAACGAGAGCGGGGTGAGCCCGATATTCAGGAGGACCGTCCCCGCCGACCACACGTACACCGACGTCGAGGTCGGGGCGTATCCGAGCGCGTTCGCGGCGAGCTCCACGTTGCCCGACGGGACTTGGATGGAATAGAATCCGGTTGCGTTGGAGACGACGGATGGGAGGAGCATCCCGTCGGCCCGCGCGGCGATCGTGGCCCCGGCAATCGAGGCGGAGGTGCTTCCGTCGAGGACGGTACCGTTGATCCAGGCGTTCATCGGATTCGGGGTGAGGGAAATGTTGTACCAGAGGATCTGGCCGGAGCCGACGTACACCGAATAGTAGTCGTACGAGGCGTAGCCGAACACGTTGTGAGTCCTGATCTCATAGTAATCCGGGACGAGGTTCATCTCGAAGTAGCCCGAGCTGTTCAAGGAGCTCTCGTTCACGTACCCGCGGCCGCTGTCCCACCACGGGTGACCCGCGAAGATGTCGCCGAGCGTCACCGGCGCGCTCGTGACGGCGTCGGTGACGAACCCTTGGAGACGTGCGGACCGGGCGCCGGCGGCCGAGAGAGTCTCATTCGCCCAGACGGTCTGTCCCGAGCCGACCGCGACCGTCGACGTGGCCTGGTCGTGGTCGACGCTCCATGCCGTGACGGAGTATCGATGCCCCGGGACCGCGACCTCGTAATAACCGGTCGGATCCGTGGTCGCCTCGAACACCCAGGGGAGGTCTGCAGCTTCAATTCGCACGGTGGCCCCGGCGATCGGCCCGCCCGATACGGCATCCGTGACGAAGCCGTGGACCCGTCCGTCGCGGCCGGATGCACCGACGAAGGCCGACGCGAGGATGAGGGCGGCGATCGCGAACGCACCAGCGGCGATCCAACTCGAGACCCGACGGTGATCGGTGGGCGGGGCGGACATGGCGAGCACGCGCCCGGGCAAGGGCCCGTGGCAGCACGCGGTCGGGTTCGCGTGTCTTAAGGTCAGCGGAGAGATTATCGCCCGTGAGGCTCAAGTGGGCGACCCTAGGTCGGCGGAATCGGAAAACCGGCGAGAAGCATTCGGTCGCTCGAGCCGGACGATCTGGACGATCGGTCACTCCACACGTTCTCTCGAGGAATTCGTCGTCCTCCTTGGGGAGCATCGCGTTCAATTCCTGGCCGACATCCGGCATTTTCCGACGTCCCAGCGTGTGCCGTGGACCGCGAAAGCCTCCCTGGCGAAGGCGCTTTCGGAGGGTGGTATCGGGTACGAGCACTTCGAGGATCTCGGCGGCTTCCGAAAGCCGCTCCCCGGTAGCGTTAACACCGCGTGGCGGAACCTTGGATTCAGAGGATACGCAGACTACATGGCGTCGACCGAATTCTCCGGCGCTCTGAACCGGCTCATTGCCGTCGCGGCGGAGAGGCGGACTGCCATCATGTGCGCGGAAGCGGTCCCGTGGAAGTGTCATCGCTCGCTGCTCTCGGATGCTCTCGTCGCGCGCGGGGTGCGCGTGATTCACATCCTGTCGTCCGGCAACACGCAAGACCACCGGCTCACGCCATTCGCGCGCGTTCACGGACGTCGGGTCAGGTATCCCGCGACGCGCAAAGGGGCTTAAGGCGCGAGCCCGTTGACGCCGACGGTGGCGACGATCCGCGAGGTCCGCATCAACGCGGCACACGAGATTGTCGTCCAAGAGGACGGCCTGTTCCTCCGCGCGCGCGGACAACCGGAAGAGGTCCGACTTGTCTGCGTGTGCGGACGCAGTCATTGGATCGTCCGCGAGCAATTCGCGGTCGGAAGCGCATCCCTCATCCTCACGTGTCACAATTGCGGAACGCGGGGTTCCTTCCTTATGGAAGGCGTGACCCTTCCTGCGCCGTGAACCGGGGCTAGCGCAGCGCGTATCCGCCGTCGACGACAATCGTCTGGCCGGTGATGTACGACGCGTCGTCCGAGGCGAGGAACACCACGACACGAGCGACTTCTTCCGGCGTGCCCCAGCGCCGCAGGGCCGGTTCCTGAGCCAACGCTTCTCGGTCCGCGGGTTTCGTCGCGCGCTGGGTCGCTTCCGTGGCAATGCTCCCGAGAGCGAGGGCGTTAACACGAACGCCGTGAGGGCCGTAGACTTGGGCGAGAGCTCGTGCCAACGCCAAGACGCCTCCCTTGGCCACGAGATATGGAATCCCGACCGTGTCGCCGGTCAACGCAGGTGTCGAACCGACCAGGATGATGCTTCCTCGACGCGCCCGGACCATCGTCGGGAGCGCCGCCTGGGTGACGAAGATCGATCCGACCAGGTCGATGTCAATCGGCGCCCGCACCTCGTCCGGCGTGAGTGCGAGATAGTCTTTGTACCACTCCTCGGTCCGAATGGGATAGCCCGCGAAGCACGCCACGACGTCGAGTCGGCCGAAGGTGCGGACGACCTCGGCGACGACATGCTCCGCAGCCCGCGCGTTCGCAACGTCCGCTTGGAAGGCGACCGCTCGCGGACCGAGTTTTCGTACCGCGCCAACCGCGGAATCGGCCGCCTCTTTCCCGCGGTTATACTGTACACCGACATCGGCGCCCTCCCGCGCGAGCTCGAGGACCGCGGCACGGCCGATGCTGCCACTGCCACCGGTGACGAAGGCCACGCGGCCATCGAGACGACCCACGGCGACCCGAGCCGCGCAGCGCATAATAAATCCTCGGACCGAGCGACAGAGGAGACCGGGAGTTGGGGAGGACGCAGAAAGAAATACTCACCAACGCGTCGGGGTCTCCGGCATGGGGTCGCGGCGTTCACATCTCGACCGAGTTCACATTCCTGCTCTCGGGCGTCTTCATCATGCTGGTCGCCTGGGCGCTCAACTTGCTCGGGACGATCGCCGGCGATCAAGGCTCGAGCCACGGCGTGAGCGATGTCTACCTCTGGCTCTTCCTGATGTTCCGGGGACTCGGGTTTTCCACTGTCGGGGTGATCGGAGCGAAGCGCCACGCAAAAAGGCATTATACCGACGGCCCGATGGGCGGCGCGCGGGGGTAGCCAAGCTAGGACAACGGCGCCGGACTTAAGATCCGGTCTCGCAGGAGTCCGTGGGTTCAAAAGCCCCGCGCACCCCGCGCGGGTCGGGAAGTCCCATCCCCCGCACCGAGCGCACACAATCGCGCACGCGTTTTCGGAAAACCTTTATGTGTGGGGACAGGCTCGCGCGGCCGAGGAAGGGACCATGTATCGGTTCTCAAAGACGCTCGTGTTCGTTGCCATCGGACTCGCGATCGCTGCGTTCGCGGTCTCGTCCCCGATGGCCGTTCGCGGAGCCCCGATCGGGGAGACTCCGTCAAAGGCGGTGAGCATCCCACTATATGCAAGCTTCTCCGCGCCCGCCGGGTGGGGATGGGCTGCGACCAATATCACGGAACCGGGGCCGACCCTGACCGTCCAGCGGGGAGACGTGATCACGTTCCACCTCTTCGCCCACGACGCGACCCCTCACAGGCTGGTGATCGACCTGAACAACAACCAGGTCCAGGACGCTCCGGATCAGGCCTCCGCCCAGTTCTCGAGTGCGACCGCCGCCACGAATTTCACATTCACCGCTTCGACGGCGGGGACGTTCAACTACTTCTGCGGCGTCCATGGCTATGCAGCGCAGCATGGATCGCTGGTCGTTCAGGGGACCGGTGGCGGTGGGGGTGGGACTTCCGGGGGAATCGACACGACCTTGCTCATCGGTGGTGTAGTCATCATCGTCGCGATCGTCGCAGTGGTTGCCGCGATTGTGATGCGCCGGAAGAAGCCGTGAGCCTCAGAACGTATCGAGCTTGGTCCGACGCAGGATGCCGCTGAGCGTCCGAAGTTCGCGGGACGTGAGTGACCAACCAGCGGCTGCCGCGTTCTCCTCCGCCTGCGACGGGCGTTTAGCCCCAGGGATGGGAATGACATGTCGGTGACGGCGCAGCCAGGCGAGCGCCACTTGCCCGGGCTTCTTGCCGTGGCCGCGGCCAATCTTTCGGAGCTCCCGGATCAGCGGGGCGGTGGCCCGCAGATTCGCAGGCTTGAATAAGTCCTCTTCCGCGCGGACGCGATCCTTTGGCCTTTTGCCATCGTGGTATTTTCCGGTGAGCACCCCTTTGCCAATCGGGCTCCACGCGAGGACCGCAATCCCCTCCCGCTTGCAGTAGGGGACGACCTCCGCCTCGACGTCTCGCTGGAGCATGTTGTACCGCACCTGGTTCGACGCGATGTCCGTCCGGGAAAGATGGGAACGCGCCTCCTCGAGATCGCGGACCGCGAAGTTGCTCACCCCGATATTCCGGATCCGGCCTGCCCGATGGAGGGCCTCGAGCGCCTTCATCGTCTCCCGCAGCGGGACCTGGCTCCAGGGATCCGGCCAGTGTACCTGGTACAAGTCAATGTCGCGTACGCCGAGTCGCCGGAGGCTCGCGGCACACGCCCGCTTCACGTCGTCCGCCCGCAGATGCCAACCCCCGACTTTCGTCGCGACGAAGACGTGGTCCCGGCCGACGTTCCGAATCGCTCGGGACATGACGCGTTCGGAATGGCCGTCGCCGTACGCCTCCGCGGTGTCGACGAGGTTGATCCCAAGCTCCACGGCGCGCTCCATCGCCTCGCGGCAATCGGCATCGCGAACGTCGGAGCCCCACGCCTTCCCTCCGGCCTGCCACATCCCTAGTCCGACCGCGGAAACATCAGGTCCACCGCGGCCCAATGACACGTACTCCATCCGACCGCCGCGCGGCCGACGCGTCGCCGAGCCAAAAACCTATCGCGGCGCCAGGTCAAACCATTCGGGCGGATGGTCCGGGAGCCGGAACCGGAGAAACGATTTGTTGTACTTGTCGTGCAACCGATCCGACTCCGAGATTCCCTTCCGGTACGCTTTCTCGAACGCGGACCAGTCTTTCGATTCGATGGCTGCGGCGATCGATCCGAGCGTCTCGCGGACGAAGACCGCGATGTCCTCCGCGTACTTCGGCCGGGCCACCGCGGCGGTCTTCAAGATCTTCTCGGATTCTTTCATCATGTAGTTCGCGAGTTCCCAGTTCCTCGCTTTCGCCGCGTAGAACAGGGTCCAGTACCTCCGGCTCAGCTCGTCCATGAGTCTCGCCATGCCGGGCTGCATCGCCGCAATCTGGTCGACGGTCAGCGCGCCGTGCTTCGTCGTCGCCCGCACGCGCGCTCCGAGGATCGGAGCCTCGTCCATCGACGCCCGCAACAGACGCGTCCATCAAGGACGTTTCGGCTCGCCGGCCTTCACTTTCTCGACGGCGTATTCGACGATCGCGTCCGCGGCGTTGACGCCGGTCGCGGCCAGGAGCCCGCGGAACCCGGGGGACGCGTTGACCTCGAGGACGTACGGCGTGTCGCCCCGGAAAATCATGTCCACGCCGCTGATCTCCAGTCCGACGGCCTTCGAGGCCCGCACCGCGACGTCCTTCGCGTGGTCGGACAGTTCGATCGCGACTCCTTTCGCGCCGAGGTGAATGTTCGCCCGCCACTCGTTGTGGGCCGCGACCCGCTTCATCGAACCGACGACCCGATCGCCGACGACGAGGGCGCGGATGTCGACGCCGGGATTCGGGATGTACTCCTGCAGGCACACGACCTCGCCGAAGAACTTCAGCGTGTCGACGATCGACGCCGTCTCCTCGAGGCTCTTCACCCGCATCACGCCGATCCCTTGGGTGCCGGAGAGGATCTTCAGGATCGCGGGGTAGCGGACGAGATGCGCGGCCTCCATGAAGTTCGGCCGCGAGGCCAGGAGGATGCTCCGCGGAATCGGGATATGGGCCTGGCGGAGCGACTGCAGGGCGAGGAACTTGTTACGCGCGGTGATGAGGCCGTCACTCGCCAGCGTCGTGCGGATCCCCATCAGCTCGAGCTGACGCAACAGCATCTTCCCGAAATCCGTCATGGATCGGCCGATCCGCGGAATCAGGACCTCGTAGGAACGCAACGACTTGCCGTTGTAGACCGCGTCATCCGTGCCGGCGACGACGAGGCGCACCTCGTCCGTCTTCACGAATTCGGGCTCGTGGCCATGTTCGCGGATCGACTTCAGGATGGCCTTCGTGGACCAATACGATGGTTTCTTCGAAATCACGCCGATCTTCATCGGAGGCCCCTGCACCCGCGGAAGGAAGCGATGCGGTTCGCGGGAGAAAAACGTGTCGAGTCGGGGAATCGCGCGGTTAAGGCTATATTGCGGGATGGCTATCGACCGAGACGAAGGGAGTTGGCGGTGCACCCCGTGGTCTCCGAGCGGCGGCAACGACAGGAGAGGCCGACCATCGGCGTCGTCGAAGAGGTCACCCTCCGCGGCAGTAAGGGCGATATCCGGGTGCTGGCGAGGATTGACACCGGCGCGGCCCGGACGAGCCTCGACACCGACCTGGCGGCGCGCGCGGGTCTCGGTCCCGTGTTCGACCGCGTCCGCGTTCGGGCGGCCGCCGCACACGAACCGGAAGAACGAGACGTCGTCGATGCCCGCGTCGTGATCGCCGGCCGGGAATTCGATGTCGCGGTCGCCATCGCCGATCGGAAGGACATGCGATATCACATGATCGTCGGCATGGACATCCTCCGCGATTCCGGTTTTCTGGTCGATCCGTCGAAGGGAAACGGCCGCGAGAATGAAGGGAAGCGGGCTCATCGGAATCCGTGACGCTCGATGAGAGTCGTGTCGGCGCCGCGCCTCCCGTAAACCTTTAAGTACGCCGCCTCCATGGCTGCGCCGTGGTCCGATGATTAAGCCGCTTTCTCT